>Ga0315280_10006640_pt1 | contig 15885 bp, 19 predicted proteins | sample YL17G06_40_MG_FD_203697 | JGI IMG/M metagenome (GOLD analysis project Ga0315280, IMG submission 203697) | Sediment microbial communities from Yellowstone Lake, YNP, Wyoming, USA - YL17G06_40 | ecosystem: Environmental > Aquatic > Freshwater > Lake > Sediment | place: USA: Wyoming | collected... | reverse complement strand
CAACAACAAAAGTTTCTACGGTGATAGGGATTGGTGGAGTTTAAGGTCGTAATATCAAACCCCTCTGATGGAAAGTCGAAGTCGGTTACGGTGGCTGACGCTCAGGCACAATCCCTAATTGGGTTGCAGATAGGGGACTCAGTAAATGGGGAGGCCTTTGGCTTCTCTGGCCAAGAGCTGGTAATAACGGGCGGAAGCGACAAGAGCGGTATACCGATCAGGGGCGACATTCCCGGCGGCGGAAAGAGGCGGATCCTGCTATCCGGAGCCCCCGGCTATCATCCAAAGGAGGATGGAGCGCGGAAGAGGAAACTCGTAAGGGGAAACATGATCACTGAAGATATCGTTCAGATAAATGCCGTGCTCAAGAAAGTTGAGGAGGCAGGGAAGAAGAGTGAGTGAGGACAAGAGGCAGCCCGAGTGCAACATCGGTCTGACCGGTCATGTTGATCATGGCAAAACAACTCTGGTTGCCGCTTTAAGCGGGGTATGGGCTGCCCATCACAGCGAGGAGCTGAAGAGAGGAATCACGATAAAATTAGGCTATGCTGATACGGTCTTCAGGAAATGTCCTAAATGCGCTCCGCCTGAGGCCTACACGACTAAAAAGACCTGCCCGATACACGGCGTGGAGACCGAATTCTTAAGAAAAGTCTCCTTTGTGGACGCCCCAGGCCACGAGAGCTTGATGGCGACGATGCTCTCGGGGGCTGCTCTTATGGACGGCGCCATACTCGTCATCTCCGCCGCGGAGGAGTGCCCGCAGCCACAGACGAGGGAGCATCTGGTCGCGCTGGAGATTATCGGCGTAAAGCACATCGTGGTCGTTCAGAACAAGATCGACGCCGTCGACAGGCAAAAAGCAACTGAGAATTATAAGCAGATCCTGGCCTTCACCAAGGGAACCATAGCAGAGGGTGCGCCAATAATCCCCCTCTCGTCCCTTCACGGCTCAAACGTTGACTACTTCATCCAGACCCTGGAGGAGAGGATAAAGTCCCCCGTAAGGGACCCTACAAAACCTGCTAGAATGTACGTCGCTAGATCATTTGATGTGAATAAGCCGGGCACCGCCCCTGAAAAGCTGAAGGGCGGCGTACTGGGCGGGTCGCTCATTCAGGGTAAATTCAAGGTCGGCGACGAAGTGGAGATCCGTCCAGGAATAAAAATCGAGCAGGGCGGTAAGGTGTCATACGAGCCGATCTTCACGTACATATCGAGTCTCATGTCTGGTAGCATGGCGGTTGACGAGATCGGTCCAGGGGGACTGGTGGGAGTGGGCAGCACCCTCGATCCGGCCGTCTCCAAGGCAGACAACCTTGTGGGCAGCGTAGCAGGTAAGCCGAACACCCTGCCACCCACGAGGACCGAGCTGCGCCTCAAGGTCTCACTGCTCGACAGAGTTGTCGGTACAAAGGAGATGCAGAAGGTGGAGCACATCAAGGCAAGAGAGAACCTTATGCTGGTGGTCGGCTCTGCCGTCACCGTGGGCACGGTCACCGCCGCCTACAAGGATGACGCTCAGCTCATGCTGAAGCGACCTGTCTGCGTGGAGTTGGGGGTGAGGGTCGCCATAAGCAGGATGTTGGCTGGTAGATGGCGGCTGATAGGTTATGGCTTTGTCCAGTAAGATCAACACGACAACGGTCATTCTGGACACAAACATCCTGATCTATTCCGCATTCGAGCCATTCGACATAGCCCACCAGCTGAAGCGCGTGGGTTTTGTCAATATAAAGGTTCCAAAAGGGGTCATTGATGAGCTGGAAAGGATCTCGAAGATGCGTACCGGAAAGGAACAGAGGTTCGCGAAGTTGGCTCTGGAGATAGCGAAGAGGTTTGAGGTGCTGGGGGACCATGCGCAGGGGGCTCAGGTTGACGATCAGCTGGTCCAGATGGCAAAGAGCAGGGGATACATCGTCGCGACCTCGGACTCCCGGCTGAGGAGGCGCCTCAGGAAGGAGGGCGTCTCTGTCATCTATCTAAAGGACGGGCGTCTCATACCGGAGAGCGATCTGATTACAAAGATGGACTCTTGAAACCAACTTTGCACGAACTGCTCGGTAAGACTGGCGGGTTGCCACAACAAGTTTTTATAGCCCTTTTGAATGTGCTATCCATAAATCGCCATTTCTGGTGGATCTCATGTATAAGCTTCTCCAAATGAATGATGTCGTCAGGATCCCTCCGGAGAAGTTTGGATCCCCCCTGGAGACGGTGGCCGCCGAGGTTCTTAGGACCTCTTACGAGGGGGTAGTAATGCGCGAATTCGGTGCGATTCTTGCGGTTCTGAACGTCCAGGTCTCTAACGTCGGGAAGATCCTGCCCGGAGACGGGGCGATATATCACAAGACCTCCTTTGACCTCCTAGTGTACACGCCGATGATTCAGGAGGTCGTCGAGGGAGAGATCGTGGAGGTCACCGACTTCGGCGTATTCGTGAGAATAGGTCCGATGGACGGACTGGTCCACGTCTCGCAGGTCATTAACGACTTCATAACCTTCGACGAGAAGAGGGGTGCCCTGATAGGCAAAGAGACGCAGCGGGTGCTGGAGAAGGGGGTCTCGGTTAGGTCGAGGATAATCACCGTCAGCCTGAGCGGCGGCGCATCACGGAGTAGCAAGATAGGTATGACGATGAGGCAGCCGTTCCTAGGGGCGCTGAGCTGGATCGAAGAGGATGTGAAGAAGGCGAGGGGCGAAAAGGTGCCACCAAAGGGATCGGCGGATGAAAAGAAGGGAGAGAAATGAGCAAAGGCAAGTCCTCCTCCACAAAGTACGCTTGCAGGAAGGACAAATACATCCTGGCCGAGGACGAGAAGAAGTGCCCCGTCTGCGGGGGGTCTGATCTATCAGACGAGTGGAGCGGGATAGTGATTATCATGGATCCCTCCTCAAAGCTGGCGGAAATCATCGGCGCCAAGAAGACCGGGCGCTACGCAATAAAGGTGCGATGAAAAATTGGGCTCGCTGAGGATGCCTACGCGCCTCAGGGACGAGTTATCTAAGCAGTACGGTACCCTCCTTACGGGCGATCCAAAGTCCAACGTGGAGGCGGCACTTGACATCCTGAGATCGAAGCGCCCCCCCAAAGTCGTAGTGGTGGGCGACTTTACGCTCAAGGCTTTTATCGAATCGGGGTACCGACCTAATCTGGGCATATTTGATAATAAGACAAAGCGGTCTTTATTCCCCATCTCCGAGAGGCCAACAAACGTGGTCTCAAATCCGGCGGGTCACATCTCTGACGAGGCGGTATTGACCATCAGGCGGCTCCTACTCTCGGAGGGCCCCTCACTTCTTTTTGTGGACGGGGAGGAGGATCTCCTGTCCCTGCCAGCCATCCTGTATTCTCCAGAAGGATCCATCGTCATATACGGCATGCCGGGTAAGGGCATGGTGGTAATCGTTGCCGACAAGGAGATAAAAGAAAAAATAGCGTCACTGATCAGCCAATTCGAGAGAACCGGCTGATCAAGTGTGTTACTGCTTCAGACCCAGCCCCTAATCCTCATGGCTTCCGTGACGCGGCTGATGGCGCAGATGTATGCCGCCATCCTCATGTCCGTCTCGTATTTGAGGTAGGTCTCGTAGGTGTTGTTGAACGCCTTCACCATGAGTTTATCGAGCTTCTCGTTTACCTCTTCCTTGGTCCAGTAGTAGTTCTGCAGGTTCTGAACCCACTCAAAATAGGAGACGCTCACGCCACCGGCATTTGCCAGTATATCCGGAACCACCATGACTCCGCTCTGGTGCAGTATCTCATCAGCCTCTGGCGTTGTTGGACCGTTTGCGCCCTCCAGTACCAGCCTAGCCTTTATCCTGTGAGCGTTACCTTTCGTTATCTGGTTCTCAAGCGCGCATGGAATAAGGATGTCACATTTGCGCTCCAGCAGTTCCTCGTTCGTGATCTCCTTTGCGTCTGGATATCCTAGAACCGTGCCGTTCTTCTCCTTAAACTTGAACACGTCGTCAACATTGAGCCCCTTAGGGTTGTAGATGCCTCCTTTGGAGTCGCTGAGCCCAGTAATCTTGCAGCCAAACTCGCTCATGAATTTTGCAGAGTAGTATCCCACATTCCCGAATCCCTGAACCACAACGTCTGCCCGCCTCAGCTCTATGCCCAGCTTCTTTGCTCCCTCTCTGCCGGCTATCGATACGCCCTTGCCTGTGGCCTCGACCCTCCCCTCCGACCCTCCTATGGACAGCGGCTTCCCTGTTACTGTACCCGCAACGTTATACGTCCTCAACTTGCTGTACTCGTCCATGAACCAAGCCATCTCCCTCCCAGAGGTGTTCACGTCCCCGGCTGGGATGTCCCTCTCTGGTCCGACAATCAACGATATGGCCGAGAAGTACCCCCTGGATAGCCTCTCAATCTCCCCCACGCTCATAGTCTTGGGGTTGCATATGACGCCTCCTTTGCTCCCTCCATAAGGCAGACCAGCAACGGAGCACTTCCACGTCATCCAGATGGAGAGGGCCATCACCTCTTCCATCGTCACGCCGGGATGGTACCTGATCCCTCCCTTAAACGGGCCGAGGGCATCATTGTGTTGGGATCTGAATCCCTGAAAGACCTTCACGGTACCATCATCCATCCTTACTGGTACGTTCACACAGAGGACTCTCTTTGGGTACTTCAGTATCTCGTGAACGTTTGGATCTAAATTCATTATTTTGGCGCACTTATCAAGCTGTTCCAATGCCATTTGATATGGGGTTCTTTCTGACACATTTCTCATCTCCTTAGAGTGATGAAGAATATCTTCTAATGTCTTAATAATATTTCTACTTTGGTCTGTGGCATTAGTGTGTGGAGAGGATTTGGTACCCCTCCCTTTGCTGTGCCATCTCCACCTGTCCCGCGTCTCCAATAGGAAAGCTAAAAAAGGAGTTCTACTTCTTCTACTCCGAAATGGATGTGGTATAATGTCCTCCCAAGAGCTAGAGTATCAGATATCGATCGTTGAGGACAAGGTCAACCCGCTCATGGAGCGGAGGGAAGTTAGAATCGAGGTCGCCTCCAAATCGACGCCGAGGAGGGATCTTCTCAGGAAGGCAGTAGCATCCTCCCTAAAAGTTCCGCTTGAGAAGGTGTACGTGAGGAGTTCTCTATCCTCATATGGCACCAACATCTCGATCTGCAAGGTACACGTTTATGATGACGAGGAGCGCGGCAAGCAGATCGAGCAGAAGTACGTCCAGATGAGAAACCTATCTAGGGAGGCCAGAAAGGAGGCCATGAGCGCACAGGCAGGCGCGAAAGCCGCAGAGTCGAAAGCCGCAGAGTCGAAAGCCGCAGAGGCAAAGGCTGCTGAGGGGCGGAAGGTAAAGTAAGGTGAATCGTGATGTCAAAATCATCAGCGCTATATGAGGTCGACTACAACCAGGGCACAATAAAGTCAAAGAACAAGAAGTGCTCCAGATGCGGAAGGATGATGGCAAAGCACATGAAGCCCGGCCCCAGATGGGCATGCGGTTACTGCGGTTATACTGAATTTATACGGGCATAAAGGCAGTAGCAAAAATGAGCTCAGTGCAATACGTGCTGGGCATCGAATGCACCGCCCACACGTTTGGATGCGGAGTGGTCTCTTCTGAGGGTACAGTACTCTCCAACACCAAGGCGGAGTACGTCCCGAAGACGGGTGGGATCCACCCTAGGGAGGCCAGCCAGCACCACGCTGCCAAGGCATCCTCGACCATAAGGGATGCCCTCAAGGAAGCAGACCTGCGCCTCTCAGACATAGGCGCGGTTGCATTCTCGGCAGGACCTGGTCTGGGGCCGTCCCTGAGGACGGGGGCAACGGTCGCGAGGATGCTCTCACTCCTCTCCGGCAGACCACTCGTGCCAGTCAACCACTGTATCGCCCATATCGAGGTAGGCCGAATGGTGACAAAGGAGGAGGACCCGCTCGTTGTATACGTCTCCGGCGGGAACACCATAGTCTCAGCCTTCTCGGATGGCAGGTACAGGATCTTCGGGGAGACCTTGGACATAGCCCTCGGCAACTGCCTCGACTCCTTCGCCAGGTCCCTTGGTCTAAGCCACCCGGGCGTCCCAAAGCTTGAGTCCCTTGCCAACGAAGGTCGCTCCTTCATACCGCTGCCCTACGTCGTGAAGGGGCAGGACGTCTCCTACTCTGGCCTGCTCACGATGGCCGTCAGGAAGATAAAGGACTCCGATCCGCGCGATCTGAGCCTCAGCCTTTTAGAGGTTGCGTACGGGATGCTGGCGGAGGTCACCGAGAGGGCCCTCGCACATACAGAGAAACCCTCCCTCCTTCTTACTGGAGGGGTTGCGCGAAGCCCGAGACTGCAGAGGATACTCGAGTCCGTCTGCCGGGAGCACTCCTCCAGGTTCTATGTGGTCCCTCCTGATCTCGCGGGGGACAACGGAGCAATGATCGCCTGGGCGGGATATCTGGCCATAAAGGAGGGCCTGACCGCCCCGATCGAGAGCAGTTACATAAGGCCGAAGTGGCGACTTGATGAGGTAGAGGTACCATGGCGGGGATGACACTGATAAAGAAGGGCGCAGAGGCCGAGCTCTACAGAGGAAAGTGGCAGGGCTTCGACGTTGTATTCAAGCGGAGGATAAGAAAGCACTACCGGAACCCTGACCTCGACTCCTACATCAGGACCAGCAGGACCTCATTGGAGGCGAAGCTGCTCTCCGAATCGAAGAGACTCCGCGTCCCTACGCCCATAGTCTACTTCGTCAATCTGCAGAACACCGAGATCGTCATGAGCTACATCCCCGGCACCCCGCTCAAGAAGATGATACCAGACATGGACGTGGCCTCCATCAAGCAGTACTTCAGCACGATCGGTGACAGGGTGGGCAGACTGCACAAGGGCGGTATAGTCCACGGTGACCTAACAACATCCAACATGATCGTGAAGGACGGGAACGTCTTCTTCATAGACTTCGGGCTCGGCGAGTATACACTGGACCTCGAGGCCCGCGGTGTAGACATACACCTCATGCGCCGGACGCTGGAGAGCTCACACCACGAGGTCTCCAAGATCGCATACAACAGCTTCATCAGCGGCTATTCGGGGGTGATGGGTGGCGAGACCGAAGAGGTTCTACGGAGGGTCAGCGAGATCCGGCGAAGGGGCAGGTACGTTGAGGGCGAAAGGTGATGGGTGGCATGAGCATGAACAATAAAAACGAGGTGCTGTTCGTTACTGGGAACCGCCACAAGGTGGAAGAGGCAAACAGAACCCTCTCCCAATTCGGGATAACCGTAAAGATGGTGGGCTGCGAGAAGGTCGAGATCCAGTCCGAATCCCTGACAAGGATAGCCAAGCACGCCGCGTCATTGGCGGCAAAGAAGGTCAGCAAGCCCGTAATGGTGGAGGACTCTGGGCTGTTCGTTAAGGCTCTGGACGGGTTCCCAGGTCCCTACTCCTCCTACGTCTACAAAACCATAGGTTGCGGGGGCATACTTCAGCTGATGTCCGGAATAACTGACAGGCGCGCCGTCTTCAGATGCGCGGTTGCCTTCTGTTCCCCTGGATCGCCCCCCTTGGCATTCGAGGGTAAGGCCTACGGCAGTATCTCCTCATCCGTCAGAGGATCGGGTGGCTTCGGCTTCGACCCGATATTTGTCCCAAAAGGCGGAGACGGAAGGACCTTCGCAGAGATGCCGCCCGAGAGCAAGGAGCGCCTATCGCACAGGGGAGCCGCCCTAAGAAGTTTCGGGGAATGGTTTTCCAGGTCACAGAAGATCACTAAACCGTGAACTACCCTTCTTTAAAGAGTAATGGCTTCCTGTTTCAATAATGTGGCCTGCTGGTATTTCCGGTGGAGGCCTCATCTCAACAGGCACTAAGGGTCGTCCCAACCCCCAATAGTCCTCTATTCAAGACATTGATAGAACCTCGCAGATCACGGTCTTCTATCAACTCTTTATTCTCCTGTGATGTGTATGCAGGTTTCACTTTCAGAAGTGTCCTACCAGCTCTCTCAGCCTTGTAGGACAGCATTTTAAAGAACTTCCACCAAGAGGCATCAAGTATGTTCTTGGCGAGGTTGTGGTTCTTTACCATATTCGCTATGTGAAGATCTTCAGTTACTATTATACCATAATTCCTAACGTAGAACCTTGAGAGCTTGTGGAGGAAGTCGTTCCGTTGGTTGGTTAGCTTTTCATATGCCCTATTTAGTTTCAGAAGTGTCTTCCGTCCGTTGGAGGAGCCTTTCTTCTTCATCGAAAATGACCTCTGAAAGAGCCTTATCCTTTGCAAAGTTTTGTGATAATACCGAGGGTTCTCAGCCTGATGACCGTCAGAGTCCGTGAGGAAATATTTTATACCGACATCAATCCCTACCACCTTGTTGGTCGAAGGCAATGGTATGGGCGAGTCCTCGACTTGAAAGATGGCAAGCCATTTACCCGTCCTCTTTCGCTTCACGTTGACACCCTTGATTTTTCCGTTGACGGATCTGTGTAGTTTGACTGAAATCTCGCGATCTTTGAAAGGTGCAGTTTCTTACCTTCTAGTCTGAACCCGCTCTAATTGTAGTTGAGGGTATGATAACGATTCTGACTCTTGAACCGAAGGTGACCGGCCTTCTTCCCGTTCCTTTTTGCCTCCTCCAAACTCTTCAGGTTACTGCGAAGTTGATGGTCGACCATCTGCAATACCTTCGAATAGACGTGGTTTAGTTCTGGACGATGCTTCTTCAAGTCAACTAGATATGCTTGGGTCCTTCGCTCACTAACGCCCTGTCCATTCAACTCAAGCAACTTGTTATACGTCCACCTGCATAATTCCAAGGTTCTGGACAGTCTAGCCTCAACTTTCTTGTTTGGATAGAGCTTGAAGCTATAACTAAGCAGAATCGCCATCTTTCCGCTTCCCAACATATTGCTTTAGGATATAAAGGCTGACCTGCCCGGTGGTAACAAAAAAGTGGTACCAGTCCAGAAACACTTGCTCAGCAAGGGCTCCCTTTAGTATCGCAAAGAACATGCCGAATGAGAGAACTTGTCCAGCTTATACTTCATTTGACTAGCTATGCGACAATGCCCTAACGAGTCGGATAACGGCTTCTCTCATCTCCAAAGGATGGGGGCCTTCCGAAGAGGTTAAATAATGGCTTTTTATTTTATGCTTTGCTCAGGTGGGCTCATTGAGGAAGAGTAAGATAAAAGGTAAATCTCATTCCATAAGGCCGATTGAAAGCGGGGCGCCTAAATGGGTAAAGTCCTCTGCGGAAGAGGTCGAGTCCATTGTAATGGACGTTGCCAAGAAGGGCGTCTCGCCTTCCCAGATAGGGGTCCTTCTCAGAGACCAGTACGGGATACCCCTGACGAAGCAACTCACAGGTAAGAGGCTAGGCAAAGTCCTCTCAGAGAAGGGTCTCGCACCCGAGCTACCTGAGGACCTGTTCAATCTCATTAGGCATACGGGCGCCATCCGCAGGCACTTGGAGGAGCACCCTAAGGACATGAATTCCAAGAGGGGCCTTCAAATTTTAGAGTCCAAGATCAACCGCCTCGCAAAGTACTACATCTCGGTGGGCAAACTCCCGCGCGACTGGAAGTACTCCCCAAAGAAGGCGTCGATCCTGGTCCGATAGAGGGAACATGCCTCTTGTCCCTACCCGGGGGATCGTTTTCTTCTTTAGACGAGAGAGCGGGCAGCATCGCCGAAGTTCTGACGGCCACACCTTCGGGCGAGGATGTTCTCATCGTATCCCACCTCGATGCCGACGGGCTATCTGCCGGTAGCATAATGCTCCAAGCGCTGCTCAGGTCGGGGGCATCCCCTCAGTTGAGGATCGTAAAGCAGCTTGATGAGGAGGTCATCAAGGAGGTCTCCCAGTTTAAGTCTCGTTTTGTAATATTCACGGATATGGGCAGCGGGCAGAAGTCCCTCCTCAAGAAGATAGAGGGCAGGACGCTCGTCGTGGTCGACCATCACCAGCCAGAGCAGGTCGAAATGGAACTGCAGGAGCTGAACCCGCACCTCTTCGGCTTCGACGGGTCGACAGACCTCTCCGCCGCCGGGACTGCCTACCTCCTGGCGGTCAAGATGGACAAGGCAAACAGGTTCTTGGCCCCGCTGGCGATAGTCGGTGCCTTGGGCGACATCCAGGACAAGGGGGACCGGAGCACGCTGGTCGGGATAAACGCCAAGATAGTCGAGGACGCCGAGAAGGATGGTGCATTGACCGTAAAGAAGGGACTTAAGCTGTACGGGTTCGAGTCCAGGCCTCTGGCGCAGTGCCTGGCATACACAATGGAACCCTACCTGCCCGGTCTAAGCGGGGACGAGGGCGCATGTTACAAGTTCATCAAGGACTTGGGGATAGACCCTAGGAAGCCCGACGGCAGCTGGAGGTCTCAAGCGGATCTCTCCAAGGAGGAACTTCGGGCCGTCATAAACGGCGTGATCAAATACCTCATCTCGCAGGGGCTCTCGAGCAGGGACGCTGAGAGCGTGGTCGGCGCCATATACGTCTTCACAAAAGAGGCAGCCGATAGCCCGCTCAGGGACGCGAGGGAGTTCTCCTCATCTATTAATGCGTGTGGGCGACTGGGGCGGTACGGTCTCGGCGTCGCCATCTGCTTGGGCGACCGGAATGAGGCCCTCACAGAGTTCAAGGAGGTCCTGCAAGAGTACAGGCGAACCATCTCGGAGTACCTCGGCTGGCTCAACAATAACAAGGAGGCAATCAAGATCCTACCGCACGTGCAGGCAATTTACGGCGGGATGCAGGTGGACGAGAAGATGATCGGCACCCTGGTATCCATCGCATTCTCATCGAAACCCTTCACCATGGACCGGCCGATAGTGGGGTTCGCCATATCCTCCGGGGTCATGAAAGTCTCGGCGAGGGGAACCACCGATCTCGTCCGCCGGGGTCTCAACTTGGGGAGGGTCATGAAGGAGGCCGCGGAGAAGCTGGGCGGGACAGGTGGTGGGCACAACATAGCAGCGGGTGCCCAGATCCCGTTGGGCAAGGAGGACGAATTCCTCTCCCTTGCGGATAGCCTCATATCCAAGACTGTGGTTGGTGTCAAGCTTTGAGGTCCGAGATAACCATCAAGAGGGACTACGAGTCGAACTCTCTTGCAGATAATGTGCTCAAGGCCGTCCAACCCGACAACAAAGGGGTACCTGCAGACACATCGATCGAGATGAAGGTCTCGGGCGGCTCCCTCCTGATCAAGGTCTCCTCCACAGGAGAGCTGCCGTCCTTCCTGAGGACAGTGGACGACCTCCTCCTCTGCATTCAGGTTGCAGAGGGCGCGACCAAGGCCGTGCATTAAAAAGCTTATATTGTTGTTCTACTTTTGCTCTTCTGTTATTGCGGTGAGACCATGTCCGAACAAAGGGCACCAACTAAACTGAAGGACAAATGGCGTCAGAAGAAATGGTACGTGGTAGTGGCGCCGGCTGCCTTTGGTAACGTTGAGTTGGGGAAGACACTGTCTGCCGATCCGCAGAAGCTTGTCGGGCGGGTCTTGGAGTCCACTCTCTACAACATAACAGAGGACTTCTCACAACTTCATGTCAAGCTGTTCTTCAGGATAACCAGGGTCGAGGGCGACAAGGCCTATACCCTCTTCAAGGGCCACGACCTTGCGCGTGACTACCTGAGGAGCCTGGTAAGGAGAGGGAGTTCAAGGATCGACGGTATATTCCCGATGGTGACGAAGGACGGCTACACGATGAGGGTGGGTGTAATAGCGCTGTCAACGGTTCGAACGAAGAGCTCCCAGAAGCACTCCATCCGGCACCTTATGGAGGACGTGATAAGCAAGAAGAGCGGGCAGCTCATGTACGACGAACTCATCCAGCAGCTTGTTCTGGGGAAGATCGCGTCGGAGATCTACAACGCGGCAAAGTCGGTTTACCCCCTCAGGAAGATCGAGGTCAGGAAGAGCGAACTCGTCACGATCGGGGGCCCTCAAACCGTTGCGGAACCCGTATCTCCAGCGCCTCAATGAAAGCATTTTTTACCCCCTCCTTCCCTATTCTCTTATCGGTGAAGATCTTTAATGCAGGAGCTCATCAGTAGCTCTGGTCTAAGGGGCCTCGCCATGAAAGAGGTCTCGCCGGAGCTATGCATGAAGGTCGGTCTGGCTCTCTCGCAGATTAATAAGGGCTCATACGTCGTCGGTCATGACGTCAGGCTCTCATCGCCCCTCTTGGCCCAGTCCCTCATCAACGGGCTGAATGCCGGTGGGTCCGATGTGTTGTATCTCGGTCTGGCGCCGACTCCGGCGGTAGCCTTCTACTCAAGGGGCTACAAGGGGGGTGCCGTAATAACTGCCAGCCACAACCCGCCTGAGTACAACGGGGTAAAGGTCTTTGATGGACGGGGCGCCTCTGTGACCCGATCCTTCTACGCGGCTCTGTTGCCCAAACGAGGGGGCGGCTCGGGCTATGCGGATTGGGACTCACTCGGCTCTTCAAGGGCCGGTGACGGGCTTTACCAGTACGTCGAGCATGTGGCGTCGGCATCCCTGATCAAAAGAAGGTGGAGGGTCGGTCTGGATCTCGGTAACGGTGCCACATCTGTAACGGCCCCGCTTGCTATCGCCCTCAGCGGCTGCGAGGTATCCACGATAAACCTCGCTCCCGACGGAACGTTTCCTGGCAGGGGCTCTGAACCGGACGAGAAGTCCCTCTCCGCCCTCTCTGATGTGGTCAAGGCAAGGCACCTGGACATCGGGTTCGGTTACGACGGGGACGGGGATCGTGTAGCGATAGTCGACGAGAGGGGCGTTCCGATACCGCAGGACCTCGCCCTAGCATTTGCCGCCGGCCAGTCCGTCACGGAGAATGGTGGAGGCTCGGTGGTTGTCAACATCGACACCTCTGCCTTGGTTGATATCGTGGTGGAGTCTGCGGGCGGTAAGGTCTGCAGGTCCAAGGTAGGTGACACCTACGTCCTTGAAGAGATGACCAGGAAAAAGAGCACGTTCGGCGGAGAGAGCTGCGGTGCGTGGATCTATCCGAAGTACAGCTTCTGTCCGGATGGCGTTTTGTCATCAGTCATATTCCTCAACTTTCTCGAGAGATTGGGGCTAAAGCCCTCGCAACTGGGTGAGGAGCTACCAAAGTTCCATCTGACAAGGCGAAAGGTGCCTTGTTCTAACAGACTGAAGCGCCCCGTAATGAGGCTCCTGAGAGAGGCGGTCGCAAGGAAATATCCGAGCGCAAAGATCCTCAATATAGATGGCATAAGGGCTGACCTGCCCGACAGATCTTGGGTTCTGGTCAGGCCCTCCGGAACAGAGCCGCTCCTGAGGATAACCGCCGAGTCTTCCAAAGCGGAACTTTCTAACAAGATTGCTGAAGATCTTGCTCTGTTGATAAAGAAGACAATGGAGGGTTTTACACGAAAGCCATAGTATTTGCGGCAGGAAAGGGCGTAAGACTGGAACCGCTTACGCTGAACAGGCCGAAGCATCTCATCCCGGTTGCGGGAGCGCCGCTAATTGAGCACATATTGCGCTCCATAAAATCCGCGGGCGTAGAAGAGGTCCTAATGGTCGTCTACTACATGAAAGATGCCATCACCTCATACTTTGGGGACGGATCCCGCCTCGGCTTGAGCATAGAGTACGTGGATCAGGGAGGGGTTTTCGGCACCGGGGATGCCCTGAGGTTGGGCAAGTCCTTCGTGGGGAAGGACCCGTTTATGGTCGTCTACGGGGACATCGCATTCCATCCACGCATACCGAAGGAGATGGTTTCCTCTTTCAAAGGGCGGTCCTCTGGCGTAATCGCCGGCGTCGACCTCTCAGACGTTAGAGAGTACGGGGTTATGGAGATCGCTAACGGTCTCCTTAAGAGGATCGTTGAGAAGCCCCAGAACTCGGGTGCTGGTACGGTAAACGGCGGCATCTACATTCTTCGACCTGAGATCTTCGGATTTGCAGAGAAGACCCCCAAGTCCAGCAGGGGGGAGGTGGAGCTAACCACGACCATCAACATGGCGGTAGAGGGCGGAGGTGCCTTCCAAGTGCACCACATACCCAGCGGCGAGTGGGTGGACGTGGGTCGCCCCTGGAACGTTCTGGACGCGAATAAGGTGCTGATGAATGCCTACCTGAAAGAGAGCAGAGTGGAGGGCTCGGTCGAGGAGAACGTTCGCATACACGGCAACGTCTACGTGGAGAAGGGGGCCGAACTCCTCTCTGGGGCGTACATAGAGGGACCCGTTTGGATCTCCTCCGGCTGCAAGGTGGGTCCGAACTGTTACCTGAGGCCCTACACCTACCTCTGCAGGGGGGTGAGGGTGGGCAACGCCTGCGAGATAAAGGGGAGCATACTCATGGAGAACTCCCACGTGGGGCACCTCTCCTACATCGGCGACAGCGTGATAGGCGCCAACTGCAACTTGGGGGCTGGAACGATCACCGCGAACCTCAGGTTCGACGAGCTCCCGGTAAAGGTAAACGTCAAGGATGAGACCGTCAGCAGCGGCAGGAAGAAGCTTGGCGCATTCTTGGGGGACGATGTGAAGACCGGGATAAACGTGAGTCTGTTCCCGGGTGTGAAGGTCGGTTTGGGTAGCTGGATCGGACCGCATGTGCCCCTGTGCGAGGACGTGCCTTCACAGACACTCGTCATTGCCAAGGTCGACCTCAGGATGAGGCAAAGGCGGTAATTGATGCCTGGTGACCGAAAACGCTCCGAGCGCAAGCTCCCATCTTTAGTCGTATCGTGGAGTTAACGAGGTTTAAATATGAATTCTGAGGATGTGGTAAACGTGCTGAGGACCTCGACAGCTCTTCTCAAACCCGCCGACACACAACCGCTCAGCGGGTACGCTGAGCAGTCAGCCATCTTATGGAACTTTGCAAACTATGAGCGGAGAAAAGCCTTCCATCAACATAGGAAAATGCCGTCGTATGCTGCACAATGCAGAGAACTAAAACATGCCGACTCCTTCAAGAAGCTTGGCACATGCAGGGCGCAGGCTCTTCTCTCAAAACTTAATGAGGCATGGCAAAGCTTCTATGCCCTTCTCAGGCTCAAGAAGAAGGGCAAACTGCTGCCACACATCCATAAGATACGCCCGCCGGGATACTGGAAATGGAACGGAAAAAGGATGGCGAGGGCGTTCTACGTTAGAAATGACGGTTGGAGAATGAATGAAAAAGAGATCTCCGTCTCCAGAGGCATCAAAATTCCCTACCAATGCGGAGGGCTGTGGGTGGGAAAAAGGGGAAGGCTTGAGGTTTTAAGGGACGAGCTTAGCGGGAGGTGGTATGCCCACATTCCAGTCGAGGTTTCATGGAAACCTCCGAGTCGAACCGACGCCCAAAAGAGGGCGTCTTTGGATTTGGGCATATGCAACCTCGCAACGCTCTACATGGAAGGTGAGAGACCAATTATCTACTCTGGCGGAGCAGCTCTCTCAGACTGGATCTACCACACAATGATGATAGCGGACAGGCAGTCAAAACTTCCACAAAGGAGACACACATCTAAACGTATTAGACTTCAGTTCAGGAGAAGACAGAGAAGGCTAAAGCATGCCGTAAACACCATGCTGAGAGGCATCTTTTCGCTTCTGGAAAGGAAGAACGTAGGTGAACTCTACATTGGAGACCTCAATGGAATCAGAAAAGAGGCAGATCATGGAAGGAGGGGAAACCAGAAACTGCATAACTTCTGGTGCCTCGACATTATTGAGAGGCGAACTATGGAACTCGGAGAGGAGTACGGTGTATCAGTGAAAAAGGTCTCTGAGAGAAACACGTCAAGGACGTGCTGCCTCTGCGGAAGAAAGCACAACGGCAGGGTGGAAAGGGGGCTGATGGTCTGCCGTGAAACCCATCAATGCATCAACGCAGACTTGAACGGAGCAGTAAACATACTGAACGTAGCCGCGAACAGGTT
>Ga0315280_10006639_pt1 | contig 15888 bp, 14 predicted proteins | sample YL17G06_40_MG_FD_203697 | JGI IMG/M metagenome (GOLD analysis project Ga0315280, IMG submission 203697) | Sediment microbial communities from Yellowstone Lake, YNP, Wyoming, USA - YL17G06_40 | ecosystem: Environmental > Aquatic > Freshwater > Lake > Sediment | place: USA: Wyoming | collected... | reverse complement strand
GGCCAGTGTGGCCACACAATATGTAGCCCACGTCGTGGGCATGGCCTTGCGCAGGCCGCCCATTTTAAACATGTCCTGTTCACGGGCGGCGGCATGAATTACACTGCCGGCACAAAGAAACAATGCACCCTTGAAGAACGCGTGTGTATAAAGGTGAAATATGCCCGCCGTAAATGCTCCCACGCCCAAGGCCAAGAACATGTAGCCCAGTTGACTAATCGTCGAATAGGCCAAAACTTTTTTGATGTCGCGTTGGGTCATCGCGATGCTCGCGGCCAGAAAGGCCGTGGCAGTGCCAATCACCGCAACAATGGCCATCGAGACCGGCGCCAGCGCATATAGCACATTGCACCGCGCGACCATATATACACCTGCTGTCACCATCGTTGCCGCATGGATCAACGCGCTCACCGGCGTCGGGCCGGCCATCGCGTCGGGCAGCCAAACGAATAATGGAATCTGAGCTGACTTGCCGATCGCGCCAATGAACAGCAATATTGTGATCATCGTTACGGCGCCGCCGCCGTAGGCAAACACAGTCGGCGCCTGGGCAAATACTCTCTCGAAATCAAGACTGCCGCACTTGCCAAATATCATGGCTAGCCCAAGTGCAAATCCCAGATCGCCGATCCGATTGACGACAAAAGCCTTCGTGCCGGCCGCTGCGCACCATTCTTGTTCCATGTAATATCCTATTAACAAATAGGAGCACAATCCGACGCCTTCCCATCCTATGAAGAGAAGGAGGAAATTGTCAGCTATCACCAACAAATACATCGAAGCGGCAAAAAGGGACATAAACGAGAAGAAACGTGCATAGCCGGCATCGCCGTGCATATAGCCTGTTGAATAAATAAACACCAGGGTGCCGACAATCGAGACGACAGCCAGCATCACAACGGTCAAAGGATCAACAAGGATGGAATATCCAACCTGAAATGAACCGACGTGAATCCACTCGAAAAACGTTCTGCGATAAGCCGTTCGGCCCGGATCCGCGAAGAATGGGATGGCGGCGCCCACTGCCAAAACAAACGTGGCGAGCATGGACGCAATCGAAATCCAACCCGTCCACGTTTTCAGCCGTCTGCCCCACACACCACAGACGAGCGCCGAACCGGCTGGAAGTAATGGTATTAGCCAGACGTAATCAAGCATGGATGGATTGTGAACTCCTCAAACATTACTCAAAAGTACAACCAGCATTTGCGGGAACACGCCCAGGACAACAATCGGAACAGCCGCAAGAAGCAATCCAACTCTCTGAATCATGGTCGCCGGTTCGATGGTGGCTTCCCCTGTGGGATCCCGCATATACATAAATACAATTACTCGTAGATAGTAGTAAGCCGACACCACGCTGCCAAGAACAGCCAGGATCACAAGCATAACGAATCCCGCTTCGATCGCGCGGGCGAATATGTAGAATTTGCCGACAAAACCGATCGTTCCTGGAATTCCAGTCAAAGACAACATCGCTATCGCCATCAGAAACGCCAACCGTGGCGACTGCTGCGCAAGTCCTGCATAATCTTCAATGTTGCCTTCGCCTCGCGCGCCAAGAGTCGCGGCCACGCCAAATGCTACAACCTTCATCAGAACATAAGCGATCAAATAGACAAGTATTACAAATTCGACTTGCGCGAGTTTGACCGATCCCTCCACGAAGACCACTGCAGCCATCAACAGATAGCCACTGTGGGCAATGCTGGAATAAGCAAGCATGCGCTTGACGTTGCGTTGAAGCAAGGCGACCACGTTGCCGACGACAATGCTCAACGCGGCCAGCAACCAAAGAAGACTCCCGACGTCGGCAGCGATGGCCCGCAGCGTCGCGCTAAGGTGTTGGTGAAGCGGAGTAAGAACATGAATCAAAGCGACGAAACCCGCCACCTTCGAACCCGTAGCCAACAAGGTGGCAACCGGCGTGGGCGCTCCCTCGAAAACATCGGCGGCATATAAATGAAATGGAACGAGGGTCAACTTGAAAGCAAAGCCGGCAAGAGCGAGAGCCAAACCAAGCACCAGACAACCTGTTTCCCAAAGGGAATCAATCTGCATAATCGAAAGGCCAATTTCTCCCAGAACAGAGCTTCCGCCCGCACCGCCATATAGAAAAACGAAGCCAAAAATCAAGAATCCGCCCGAAAAGGCGCCGAGGATGAAATACTTCAGTGCTGCTTCTGCCGATCGCGACGAATTGCGCATCAGTCCGGCAAGGATATAAATGGCCACAGCAACGATCTCGACGGACAGGAAGATAGTGAATAATTCCACACTGATACATAAAACCAACATGCCGAAGACCGCGAACACGAGTAACGCATAGTATTCGGCCGGCGGCAATTCGTAAAGTTGGACGGTTCGAGGTGAGATCAGGGCAACCAAGCATCCGCAGGCCAGAACAATCATGGCGCCCCAACGGCCAACGAAGTCGTAGCGCACAAACTGACCGAATGCCGCGGCATCCTCTGAAACCCCATTGGCAACGACAATGAGCGCAGCCCCCATACCGACAATTGAAATGAATAGCGAGAACATCGGTCCTCGCTGGGCCACAACCAGATCAGCCAATAGAATCAAAACGCCCGTTGCGGCTACCAGCAGAATCGGTAGGGTTGGCCACCACTGGATTGTTGGTATCGTTGGAGGCATCGCCTCTATCCTTGAAGCTCCGTGGCCTTGTCGAGTTCGATGGTCGCGCGCTGCCGGTAAAGGCGAATGAATATGGCCAAGCCCACTCCCGCTTCGGCTGCGGCGACAGTGATGATGAGAAGGACCAGGCCGCCGCCTGCAGCATCGCCGAATTGCTGTGCAAAGGTGATCAGGGCGAGGTTGGCCGCATTAAGCATGAGTTCGACCGACATGAACACGGACAGCGCGTTGCGTTGCCAGAGAACGCCCAAAACTCCCAGGGCGAACAGTATCACGCTCAGAAATATATTATATCCGAAATAAGCCTCGCCCATCGGTACATCCTCTCAGTTTCTCCGGGCAATCAGCACGGCCCCAACAATGGCGACGAGCAGCAACACCGATGTCAGTTCAAATGGCAGCAAGAAATCGGTGAGCAGCCGTGTCGCTATCGTTTTGACCGGCACGGATTCCCATTGCGTTTGTGTTTTCGCCGGGGAGTAGATTAGCCACAGCCATGCCGAAATGAGAAAGAATAGCAATAAAAACAATAGCCGCGCCCAAAAACGGCGAACGATTACACTGGCCACGACTGGCTCTGTCTGGCGTGGATTGAGTAACATGATTACATAGAGGAACAACACCATGATCGCCCCCGCATAGACCAGAACCTGTATCAGCGCGACGAACGGGGCCTGAATAACTAGATAGATGCCCGCTAAGCAAAGCATTGTAACCACGAGCGACAAAGCACAATATACAGTGTTGTTTGACAAGGCGACATAACATGCCGAGAGGACGGCCAGGGTTGATAGTGTGAAATACAGTATATCTAACATCCTTTATATCCTATTGAAATTCGGCGTGGTCTCGCTTTGCTCTCACAAAGATCCAATCGTCGCGCTTAACCTATCTTGGGCAGCAAAAAAGACTCATATTCGCCAAAGCCTTCGGAAGGCGGCGTCAATAACTGTTCCTTTTCAATGACGAACTTTGCCCGACTGTCATCCGATAGCTCATAATTCGGTCCCATGACAATAGCATCCTCGGGACAGGCCTCCGCGCAAAATCCGCAAAATATACACCGCAAAAGATGAATTTGGTAAAGTCTGGCATAGCGCTCGCCGGGCGATATGGGGTGATTGGGATCGTTCTCGGCCGCCTCGATATATATTGCCTCGGACGGGCATACGGCTGCGCACAGCGCACAGCCGACGCACCGCTCCAGGCCATCGGCGTATCGCTGGAGACGATGGCGTCCGCGAAACACGGGGGCATCAACGCGCCTCTGTTCTGGATATTGCACCGTGACTCGTCGCCGGAAGACATGTTTCAACGTCACAGCGAAACCTCTGAGCAGATCAATAGACAGCACGCCGACGCCTCCACAGAATATGGCTCAAGAATATATCGGTCATAAGCAATATGGCCAACCCGACAGCACACATTTCCCACCAGGGCCGCTCCAGGGCAATCAGAATAGCCGTGATGAAGAGATTGATGAATGCCAGCGGTAACATTACCTTCCAGCCCAAGGCCATGAGATGATCGTAGCGCAGTCGAGGTAGTGTTCCGCGAATCCAAATATATAGGATGGCAAGTGCGCCGACTTTGATCCCGAACCACACAACCCCGATCAGCCCGTCCAACCATGTCCCCTGGAATTCGTATGGATATGGTGGATTGAAGCCGCCAAGAAAGACTGTGGTAATAATTGCCGAGGTCAGAACAATATTCACGTATTCGGCCATATAGAATGTTACGAATCTCATACTGCTATATTCTGTGTGATAGCCGCCGGTCAGCTCGCTTTCGGCCTCCGGCAAATCGAACGGCAAACGATTGTTCTCGGCAAGTCCTGCGAGAAGGAAAAGGAAAAATCCCAAGGGCTGGCGGCACACATTCCAATACCAGAAGCCACCGGCTTGCTTTTCTGCAATCTCGCGCAAGTTGAACGTTCCGCACAGAAGCAGAACGCCGACCACGGATAGCGCAAGAGTGATTTCATAGCTCACCATTTGGGCCGACGAACGCAGTCCTCCGAGAAGCGACCATTTATTATTAGATGACCATCCGGCCAGCACAATTCCGTAAATGGTCAACGAAGCAACGGCAAAATAGAACACCAATCCAAGATCGAGATCGGTGATCGAAAGAGGAATCTGAATCCCTGCAATTTCGATGGCCGGGCCAAAGGGAACGACACACGATACGACCAAAGCAGGTACAATGACGAGAAGGGGAGCAAGGTCATACACGGGCCGATCCACGCCGTCGGGGATCACGGTCTCCTTAAAAAACACCTTCGCTCCGTCCACTATGGTCTGCAACAGGCCCCAGGGACCGACACGATTCGGACCAGGCCGTATTTGCATCCAGCCCAGGAGCTTGCGTTCCACCAGAACAAGCGCCGGCACACTTCCAAGCACGATGCCGAATACAATCACGATTTTTATCACGATGAGAATAGTGTATATTAGAAACGCGCTCATTTGATTACTCGATTTTAGCGTTATTCTTGATGTCCATTTCTGTTTTGCGGATTGTCACCTCGGGCAGCACCGAGGGCGGAATCGAAAAACGTATCCCGCCCCAGTTCTCAGGAACATACACCAGGCCCGGAGCGATGTTCTCCGTGATTCTTACTCGTCCAGACGCTGAAAAACCATCTGCATTCATGGCGACCTTATCACCTTCCGCGATTCCCAAACGCTTCGCATCGAAAGGATGGATTTTAATCCATGCCGGGTTACGAAGCGGCGCCATGACATCGGAGCGATCGCCAAAATGATCGGAGCCACGCAGAATAGGCGACCAAATCAGCCGCAATCCCGAGGGCAGCGGTGCGGCAGCATGTTCTTCGACGGCCCGCGCGAGCGAACGAGGTTGCGCCCCCATCACCAACCGACATGAAGGCCGATAGGTTGGGCAGACGGTGTGGAACTTGCCCGTGTTCAATCGCGCACGCGAGGTTGAAAGGTTCAGGCAGCGCATCGGCCATTCCTCGCCCGGACCTGGCGCACAGAAGTCTCCCGCTCTGATCGGACAAGGGGGATTGACCATCCGCATCATCTCTTCGAACACGGCCCCAATGTCTCGATAGCCAAACGTTTTTCCCATTTTCTGTGCGAGGACATCAAGCACCGCGGCATCATCCTGAATACCGTCAGGCCGCGGCCAGCCCTTGGTAAACATGGCAGGCGAACCGGCGATGTCCACCAGCGTTCCTTCCTTTTCGGAGAAAAAAGCGCCGGGCAAAACGATGTCGGCGCGCCGGCTCAGCGGCGACTCAAAAACATCGTGCACGATCAGCAATTCAAGTTTCTCAATAGCCGAGAGAATGGAATCGAACCATGGGAGAGAGTGAAAATCTCCTGCGCCCAAAACGTAGAGCGCTCTGATGCGACCATCGCGCGCCGCCTCGATCATCTCGGGAGCCGACAGCCCCGGCGTTGCAGGCGGAGGCGATCCCCAGCGCCGGCCGACTCGATCCCGCGCTGCCGCATCATCGGCCCATCCGCCGGGCAAGCGGTCGGGTTGACATCCGACTAAAAAAGCGCCGGCTGCGTTGCGTTGGGCAACAACCGGCAAGGTCTCCCAGCCGGAGCCGAGACTTTCGGCCAGCAGAGCGATACCTCTAACCCACGGGTCGGCGAACAGTCCGCTGCATTCGTCCAATCCAAAAACGATCAAACCACTCTTGGCCAATCGGAAGGCATCGAGCAAGTCCTCGATCGCGCTCCAGCCGCCAGTGATCAGCGGACGCACTGCCATTAAATTCCTGCGCCGCAAGCCCTCCAGCACGCGCTCAGCAAGTTCGATCGGATAGTGAGCCACCCCCTGAGCATAGCGCGACAACCAGTCGTCAAGATGGTGGTCGAGGACGAAGACTTGCGACTTGCGCAATCGCGCCGTTTCTTTGACCTTGAGCGCGATCACAGGCGCCTGGGCGAGAAGATGAGCATGGAACACCACGATGACATCATAGCGGTCCAACTCATCGAGATGTCCCGTCGCACGTCCAAAGGCCGCAGAGAAGGCGCGAGCAGCCTCGCCATTCGGCGCCCTCACGCGCCAATCCACATTGTTGGTCCCAATCACATCGCGCGCCAGACGTTGAAGGAGATACATCTCCTCGCACGTGGCGCGGCTCGACGCGATCAGTCCGATCGCGTCGGGACCGTGAGCCTCGCGAATTTGGCCAAGGCGATGCGCGGCCTCATCGAGCGCTTCGTCCCACCTCATTTCCCCAACCGCCTCGCCACGCTTCACGAAGGGCTGTTTCAGGCGATCCGGCCGGTTGACGAAATCGCAGCCGAACCGCCCCTGGTTGCATAGGATGTCGCGTTCATCATACGAGATTTGGAAATTGGCTTTCGCAGGGCTCGTCAAAGGCGTGGCGCGATAGAGGCGGCCTGCGCGCATCCAGAGCGTCACGGGGCAGCCCGAAGCGCAATAGGGACAAGTGCTCTGAACTTGCTGGAGCTCCCAGTTGCGCGCCTTGAAGCGAAACGGCTTGCTGGTCCACGCTCCCACGGGACAGAGGTCAATAATCATTCCCGAGAAAATGCTTCGGATGGGCTGGTTTTCAAACGTTCCGATACACTCGACCTCGCCGCGGTGGAAAACCCCGATAACATGCTCGCCTGCAATTTCATCCATGAAACGTACGCAGCGCGTGCAAACGACGCACCGGTTGCGTTCCAAATCGAGCAGCGGATCAATTTGCGGTTTGCGAAAGCGAAGACGCGGTTCAACCGTTCGCGTGTGGCCGGGGCCGTGGTCCATCGTGTAGCGATGGAGCATACATTCGCCGCCGCGGTCGCATACGGGACAATCCAGCGGGTGATTGATGAGGAGGAACTCCAGCATCCCCCGTCGAGCGTCGGCCACCTGGGGCGTATCCGTTCGAACCACCATTCCGTCGCGAACGACGGTGTCGCAGGCGAGCACCATCTTGCGGTTTCCTTCGACTTCCACCAGACACATCCGACAACTGCCGGCGATGCTCAGCGAGGCGTGATAACAATAGTGAGGAATGTAAATGCCAACGCGGGGCGCAGCCTCGATAATACGGATACCTTCGGGAACAGTCACCTCCTGGCCATCAATTGTAAGTGTCACATTAGCAAAAGGTTCTTTCATCAGCGTTCCCAGTGTAAGCGCAATTCATGAATCTTGAAAACCAGCTGCGGGATGGTAAGTTCTTTGCTTGTCCGAAATCAGGTCGTAAGCAGCGCTTCTTCGACGCCATCCTTCAGCACTATGGCTCCTGCGGGACAGGCGGCAACGCACGTTCCACATCGCTTGCACTTCCACTCGTCAATGACAGCGACCGGTTTCTCGTCCCTTGTGTCGAGACGAATAGCGGAAACGCTGCACACACTCAGGCAAATCCCGCATCTGCCGCAGAGACTCTCGTTGATCTCGATCTCCGGAATCTCGGGTTGCAGATCCAATGCTACACAAGCCTTGCAACTCCTGCATGGCCCGCACCGCAGACATCTTTCCGCCTCCCGAACCGCTTCTTCGACAGAAAATCCGATTTCAATTTCTTCAAAATTCAATCTTTCCTCGACGGCCTTCCATCTCGGTTCGGGCTGAGGTTTATATTCACGCAAGTGGGGCATGTCGGCACGCACATATTCTCTTTTCTCCGCTGCCCTCAAGTCCCCCCCTTTCAAGTAACGGTCTATGGACTCTGCCGCGATGATTCCGTCTTTCATCGCATCAGCCGCAAAGCCCGCTTGTCTCATGCCTCCTCCGAGGAAAACGCCGCTTCTTCGATTGCTCATGAGAGTCAGCGGATCCACATCGAGCCGCCCTCTCTCATCCAACAAACCCTCTTGTTGCAGGAAGGCGCGCTCGGCAGATTGGCCTATAGCAAGAAACAGAAGATCGCCTTCAAAGTACTTCACATCATTCAGGTCGAACTTCGGGTTGAATCGTCCGCTTTCATCCCACACCGCGATGCACCGCGGACACTTCACCCCTCGAAATCTTCCGCTCTCTCCGACAATCTCGCACACTCCCCGCGAGAAGGCGATCTGGATCCCTTCTTCGCGGGCGCCCTCTACTTCCTCCACTCCAGCGGGCACTCCATCGCGAGAGGACTTGTCTTCGCACTCCAGGCAGATAATTCTAACCTCGCCGCCAAGTCTTCGCGCGGTCCTGGCAACGTCAAAGGCTACATTGCCGCCTCCAATCACGATCAGTTTTCTGCCGCGGAAAAGACCGAGATACGTCCCTCCCATGTTCACACCCGAGAGAATCTGGAAACCATACATGACTCTTGCCAAGGCCGACCCGGCGACTGGTTCGTTTCCAAAGGTTAGCGGTCTTTCGGACTGAGCGCCAATGCCAATGAATACCGCTCGATAGCCATCGCGTTCGAAATGCTCCAACGCGCGTGCGCTGTCACCGACATTCACGCCAAAACTGACGTCAATGTGGGCCACCCGAACCAGCGCTGTCAGAGTGATATCCAATACGCTTTCAGGAAGGCGATATCGAGGAATGAGGTTCAGAACGCCTCCCAGCCGCGAACCTCTTTCGAAGACGGTAACAGGGTACCCCTTTTTACTCAACACGTACGCACACATCAGGCTGGCCGGTCCCCCACCAACCACGGCCACTCTTTCGCCGGAAGGCAAAGGCAAAGGGGCTTTCTCCTTCTGGAGATAAGGGACATAGTACTCGCTAAGGAACTTCTTGAGCAATCTCCTTCTGATTGCCCCGGTCTCCTTGCCGTAGTTGCACTCCTTCTCACAGAGACCGCAAATATGCCCGCAGATTGGGAAAAAAGGATTCCTCTCGTAAATATAGTCGCCTATGCGAATTGCCTCAGCAGGGAGTTGCTCGCTGGAGCGAAGAAGGCGAGCAATCATGACATTTGTGCGTTGGATATCCTCGCCTAGCGGGCAAGCGATTTGACAAGGGGGCAAATAGATCTTTCCCGAGCTTTTATCGAGTACTTCTTCAGTATGTGTATCCACTTCCACGTTGCTTCTCCTCAAGCGGCGAAACGCCGCAAGAACGATACCTGGCCGTCTGTTGTTTGCGTCAGGCGTCTTTCAGACCACTTTGCCATTGGCTGTTGTTGTCAATTCGCTCCCGTGCACACCCGAGGCGCCGCGCCAAAGCCAACGCCCTTCGGCGCCGGCGGGCCCATCAACGGAATTCACGGTAAGGCTTTTCAAAAGGGCAGCGGCCCAATTCGATGTGCTGCTCGAATTCGCGGCGAAAATGCTTCAGCCCGCTGAGAACCGGTGCACACGCCGCATCGCCCAGCGCACAGATGCATCGCCCCACCATTTGCGACGGAATCGCCTGCAACAATTCAAGATCTTCGCGACGTCCCCGTCCGTTCTCTATGCGATCGAGGATTCGGAAAAGCCAGCCGGTTCCTTCGCGACAGGGTGTGCACTGCCCGCACGACTCGTGGTGATAGAAGCGCAGCATGTTGCGCACCGCCCAGACCATGCAGACCGTCTCGTCGAGCACGATCACCGAGGCCGTCCCCAGCATAGATCCCGCTTCCTCCATACCCTCGAAGCTCATGAGGGCGTCGAGATAGACGGGCGTCAACACGGGAACGGACGATCCGCCCGGAATGACGGCCTTCAGGGCTCGCCCCTCGCGGATGCCGCCGGCCAAATCCTCGATCAACTGCCGCAGGGTGATATCCATCGGCGCCTCGTAGTTGCCTGGTCGCCTGACGCACCCGCTGACGGAATAGATCTTGAATCCCGCCGATTTCTCCGTCCCGAACGATCGGAACCATGCCGGGCCGTGCTCCACGATCCCAGCGACCTTGGCCAGGGTCTCGACATTGTTGATGATCGTCGGACAGCCGTAGAGGCCGACCTGCGCCGGGAAAGGCGGGCGCAACCGAGGCCAACCCACTCGCCCTTCGATCGAATTGAGCATGGCCGACTCTTCCCCGCAAATATAGGCGCCGGCGCCGGAGTGCACGATGATGTCGAGCGCGAAATCGCGGCCCAGCGCGCGCGGACCCAGGAACCCCGCCTGGCGGCACTCCTCGACGGCTCGCGTCATCACGTCAATTGCCCGATGGTACTCGCCGCGAATATACACAAAAACCAGGTGGCAGTTGATGGCGTAAGCCGACAGGGCAATCCCCTCGATCAGCAAATGGGGGCGCTGCTCCAGGATCGGCCGATCCTTGCATGCCCCTGGCTCGCTTTCATCCCCGTTGCAGCACAGATAGATGGGTCGGTCGCTCTGTTCGGGCAGGAAATCCCATTTGACGCCGGTCGGGAAGCCGGCGCCGCCGCGCCCGCGCAGCCCCGAGGCTTTTACCGTCTCCTGGACCTGGTCGGGCGTCATTGTCTTGAGCGCGCGCTCGAGCGTTTTGTAGCCGCCGCGCCGGCGATAGGCATCAATCCACTCGGTCGGCGGCGAGGAATCGTCGGCGTAGCTAATCACGCCATCGAGCAAAATCGGTTTATAGTCACTTAGCACCATCGGTTCTGCACTTCTCCAGAATCGCATCCACTTTCGCGCGCGTCAGAAGCACGTGGAGCTGATCATTGACCAGCATCGCGGGCGCCCAGGCACAAGCACCCAAGCACATGACCGTCTCGATGGAGAACAATCCATCGGCGGTCGTCTCGCCGGACGTGATGCCCAGTTGTTCCTCTACGTACTCGAGCAATCCCTCACCGCCGCGCAGGGCGCAGGACAATGTGCCGCAAACTCCAAGAACGTAACGGCCGACCGGTTTCTCGCGAAACATGGCATAGAACGTGACCAACTCGTGAATTTCGGCCGCGGTGATGCCCACAACCCCCGCAATCTCGTCCGTGGCTTCGGCCGGAATGCAGCCCCAGTCATGCTGAACCGCCCAGACCGCCGGCAAGGCAATTGAGCGGCGCGACGGATAGCGGTGGGCCAACTGCTCCAGCCACGTGCGTCGGTCTAGACTGAGATAATGCGGCTCCATCACGTCAGCGAACCACCACAAAAGAAAATGCTGAACGATGAATTATGAATGATGAATTAGAAGCAATAGTCAGCCATTTGCCCGCTTGAAGTCCTCGTTGACCCACCCACGTCATTTGTCTGTTTCGTTTTTCATTCATCATTCATCATTCATCGTTCATCACTACTGTCCCAATGTTACTCGAATAAATCCAATTGTCTGCGAAGGGGGTCTGGAGAATCCACGTAGTTCTCGTTCGAAAGTACCTGTAAAATGGGCGTTTTTTCGAAAAGACTGACACTCAGAATCTGTAGAATTGTGTAGAGGCTGTGGGACAGAGCGAGGCGTTTCTTGACGATGGCCACAAGGACGTAGACAGCGATGGCGATCCAGAGCTGGGACTTGACGGCGTTCTCGCTGGTACCGAAGAATGCCTTGATGCGCAGATGCTGCTTGATCCATTTGAAGAACAATTCCACCTGCCAGCGCAGCTGGTATAGTTGAGCGACGATGAGAGCAGGGAACGTGAAATTGTTGGTCAGAAACGTGAGGCGCTTTTGTAGGGCGGCATCGAAGTAGCGAACGCGGCGCAGTTTTTCGGGGTAGTCTCGATGCGGATAGTAGTTGCGAAAGACAACGACCTGGTCGCACTGCACGCCCGTGGACTTGTCCACAGGATGCGAGTAGAGACGGCGCAAATCGGTACTCGATTTGGTGCGGGTGACGAAGAACGCTCGCTCTTGATGGATGCGGTACAGACGTGCGCAGTCCAGATAGCCGCGGTCGAGCAAGTAAATGGCACCAGGTTCCAACGGCAGGTCGTCGAGGATGTTGACGTCGTGCACTTTTCCATGAGTGATGATCGCGACCGTGGGGATATGGGTGCGGACGTCCAGCAGCGTGTGCATTTTCACGGCGCCTTTGGTCTTGCGGAACTTTGCCCAAGGAAACAGCGACAAACACAGATCGATGGTGGTGGAGTCCAACGCGTAGATCGCGTTGTCCAGCTCCAGCCGAAAGGGATCGTCGCAATACAAGTCGCGCGCAATGCCGATGAGGACTTGGGCAAAATCGGCATAGATACGCCAATCGCGAACCTCGTTGGCGTGCGCCAACGTGTTGCGCGCGACGTTCGATCGAATGCCCATGTGATACAGCTTCGACCGGCGCGAGCGCAGACACGCTTCGATGTCGCGCAGACTCTCGCGTCCGGTCAGTTGAGCGAATGCCATGCAGAGGAACTGGTCCAAACATGAAAACTGTTGCACCTTGTACTCGCCCCGGTAGCGCTCCACACACTCGTGGAACTCGTGCAGCGGAAGCGAGTCCATCAATTGCGCAAACACCATGCGTCCAAGATTCATTGGCCACTCCTTTCCTACGGAAGGACTGGCCAAATCGTTTCTCTGATTTGAAATCGTTTCCAAGCATTTCGGCGTGTAACTCACTAATTCTGAATACTCTATATGGGCATCCTAAAGCAACATTGGGACAGTAGTGATAATTCATAATTCACGACTGCTTTTCACCTGTCCACATCTCCCAGGACCAAGTCCAGACTTCCGATCACCGCCACGACATCGGCCAGCAAGCAGCCCCGGCACATGCGATCGAGCGCCTGAAGATTGGCAAAGGAAGGCGTTCGGATCGCAAGGCGATAAGCCTTGGGAGTGCCGTCGCTCACCAGATAGAAGCCCAGTTCGCCCTTGGGGGCCTCGATGGCGTGATAAACCTCGCCAGGGGGCGGCCAGAAGCCCTCGGAAACCAGGAGGAAATGATGAATGAGCGCCTCCATGCTGTGGCGCAACTGTTCGCGCGGCGGCAGGATGACCTTCGGATTATCAACGTTGACGGGGCCACCCGGAAAGCGGTCGAGACACTGACGGATGATCTTGACGCTTTCGCGCATTTCGCGGATGCGAACCAGATAGCGCGCGTAAACATCGCATCCATTCTCGACCACCATTGTCCAGTCGAGCTGGTCATAGACCAGATAGGGATGGCTCTTGCGGATATCCCAGGCGACACCGGAGGCGCGAAGCAACGGCCCCGACAGCCCCATGGCGATGGCGTCGGAGGCCGAGAGCTTGCCGATCCCCCACGTGCGTTGCAGAAAGATTTCGTTCCGCGTCAACAGCGCCTCATAATCGTCAATCGCGCGCGGGAGGTAGTCGCAGAACCGGCGAACCCCGTCGAGCCAACCATCGGGAACGTCGCGCCACACGCCACCAATGCGCATGTAGCTGACCGTGAAACGTGCCCCGCAGATTTGCTCGAACAAGTCATAAATTGGCTCGCGATCGCGAAAGCCATACATGAAGGCGGACGAAGCGCCCAGTTCCAATGCGTGGGTTGCGAAGAAAACGAGATGCGAAGAGATGCGCGCCAATTCGCACAGGATCGTTCGCAAAAAGGCGCATCGCTCGGTGATCTGTATTCCCAGCAGTTTTTCGACGGTCATCACGTAGCCGGTGTTGTAAGCCATCGGCGCGAGGTAGTCCAAGCGATCGGTATAGGGGATGAACTGATGATAGGTCTTGATCTCGGCGATTTTCTCTTTGCCGCTGTGCAAGTAGCCGATCACCGGTCGGATGCGAACGACTCGTTCGCCATCCAGATCAATGACAAGTCGCAGAACCCCGTGGGTGCTTGGGTGCTGCGGCCCCATGTTGACCCTCAGCACTTCGAGGTTGTCATACGTGCGCTCGACCGTGCTGAGATTGCCGCCGGCCGATGTCATTTCGGCCACCGCCGTTGCTCCGGCGGTATCATGGCCCTCCGTTGCGGCCTGCTGTTCAGCCTTGGGCAGTCCCAGTTCCATCCCGATTGATCTACCTTTTGAGCTTCTGCGACGCCCACAAGGGGCTATACTACCGCTCGCAGAGATTCCCGTTCATCATTCGTCATCTATCATTCATCGTTGCTCTATATGTCCGAGTCCTGAATACGAATGCGCGGCACCAGGCCCGGCGGCTCGCCGACATGGGGTTGCGTGTCGCGTTTGAAGTAGAAACTGCGCGCGCCGCCCACGGGAAAATCTTTTCGCAGCGGGTGACCCTGCCAATCATCCGGCATCAGGATGCGCGCAAGGTTCGGATGGCCGTCGAACACAATGCCGAACATGTCATACGTTTCGCGTTCATACCAATCAGCGCCAAGCCAGACATCCACGATGGAAGCGATGTGGGCATCATCTTCCGGAACGGCAACTTTGAGCCGAAGTCGGTGAAGATGTTCGAGCGACAATAGGTGATAAACCACGTCGAAGCGCGGCACGCGCCCCATGTTCAAGTAGTCAACCGCCGTGACGCTTGAAAGGAAATTGAATCGCAGCTCGGGCGCGTCGCGCAAAAAGAGGCAGACGTCGTGGATGGCGGCGCGCCGAAGGGAGAGCGTCAGTTCGCCGCGAAATTGCGCCGATGTAGTGACGGCCTCGCCGAATCGCTCCCGTACGGCCTTTTCAATCTCTTCCAGTGTCGCCATCACACAAATCCACAAGATAAGGATGAAGGCGGAAGGCGGAAGGATGAATAAAAGCGGAAGTCGGCAATCTGTCCACTCCGAAGGAGACTTTGCCTCCGCTGGTCGTTCGTCATTATTTCTAATTCATCCTTCATCCTTCCGCCTTCATCCTTAGAATTTTCCTGACTTCTGGATTTTCTTTTGCAGTTCCATGATCCCGTAGATCAAGGCCTCGGGACGCGGCGGACACCCCGGAACGTAGATGTCCACGGGCACGACCTCGTCAATGCCCTGCAAGACGCTATAGACATTGTGCATTCCCCCGCACGACGCGCAGGCGCCCATCGCGATCACCCACTTCGGTTCGGCCATCTGGTCGTAGATGCGGCGCACGACCGGCGCCATTTTCTTTGTGCACCATCCCGACACGATCATGAGATCGGCTTGGCGCGGCGAAGGGCGGAACACTTCGGAGCCGAATCGCGCCAGATCATAACGGGCCGACGCAGCCGTCATCATTTCGATGGCGCAGCAGGCCAGCCCCATCATCACCGGCCAGAGTGAATTTTTGCGGCACCAGTTGATCACGTCCACGATAGTCTCCGGATAGCGAAGGGCTATTCGCGCCGCTTCCTCACGCGTTTCAGCCGTAGTCGGCAAGACCGGTATTCCCGTTGTCCCGACACCCAGTCGCGGCCGCTCCTCAAATCGCTCTAATTCCATTGCAGCGCTCCCTTGCGCCAGGCGTATGCATACCCTACGAGTAAGATGCCGATGAAAACCGCCATCTCGATAAGGGAGAACACTCGTAGCGAGGGGTCGTCAAACGTCACCGCCCAGGCCAGAAT
>Ga0315280_10006638_pt1 | contig 15892 bp, 13 predicted proteins | sample YL17G06_40_MG_FD_203697 | JGI IMG/M metagenome (GOLD analysis project Ga0315280, IMG submission 203697) | Sediment microbial communities from Yellowstone Lake, YNP, Wyoming, USA - YL17G06_40 | ecosystem: Environmental > Aquatic > Freshwater > Lake > Sediment | place: USA: Wyoming | collected... | reverse complement strand
CCATTCCGCGTTAGGCTACCTGACGCCGTACGAGTACCTAGGCAAACTCAAGGTGACCAAGAATGACCTATGAAACCATCAGTTTAAGACCTCAGAAAACGTTCTCAAACATAGGGGTCCACTCCAGAATGATGCAGGTGATCATGCGCGACAGTATCATGTCTGGAAGTCTAGGCCGGGGGAAAGCTGAGTTGCCTTGAAATGTGCAAGATATTCGGGAAAAGGCAGATCAGGCAACTCACTCGTACTTGCGGAAAGCATCCGATCTCATGACTCGACAGTCGTGCCCCGATTGCGGTATGACAGAATCGAAGGTGATATCCTAGCTTATGCGTGTCCGCTCGGCAAATGAGGTGGGGTTCTTTGGGATTCCTACAATACTGTAGGTCCAATCTACTTGTGCTTCTCATAGTTCTATTATTTGCAGGCACGTCGGCTTCTTCTACCTCGGTCTTTTCAACCATGGAGGGAGCGCACGCTCCGGCTACTGACCAGATGCACGCTGCTGGAGGAGCCAGTGATGTCGTTGTGGCCGCTGCAGGTGACATCGCGTGCGACCCAAACGACCCCAGCTACAACAGCGGCGTTGGGACTGCCTCTGCCTGTCGTATGAAGTACACATCTGATTTGCTCGTGAACATGAATCCAGCGGCGGTCTTCACTCTCGGCGACAATGAACAGTCAGACGGGGCGCTCTGGAAGTTTCAACAATCATACGACCCGACTTGGGGGCGTGTCAAGTCAATCACTCATCCGGCAGTGGGAAACCATGAATACGGAACTTCGGGGGCATCAGGCTATTTCAGCTACTTTGGGACAGCCGCCGGTGATCCGTCGAAGGGGTACTATAGCTTCGATATTGGGGCTTGGCACATCGTAGTTCTCAACGGAAACTGTGACATGATCGGAGGCTGCGGGGTCGGTTCTCCTCAAGAGCAATGGTTGAAGGCCAATCTCGCCGCTTCTCCAGCCGCCTGCACGCTCGCCTACTGGCACCAACCACGGTTCAGTTCAGGAGGTCATGGCGACAACCCGGCCTATGATGTGTGGTGGCAAGATCTGTACAACGCTGGTGCCGAAGTGGTGTTAAACGGGCACGATCACTACTATGAACGATTCGCACCCCAAACCCCGCAGGGCATCGCAGATCAGCTGCGCGGTATTCGCGAGTTCGTCGTGGGAACCGGCGGCCGCAGCCACAGTTCGTTCGGATCCATCCACTCCACTAGCGAAGTCCGCAACTCGGATACCTTCGGAGTACTCAAGCTCACGCTGTATTCCGAGAGCTATGACTGGCAGTTCGTGCCCGAGTCAGGCAAAGAATTCACGGACCGCGGAACCAGTATGTGTCACTCCAACTTCAACTTCATCATACCTATTAGTTCGGCTGGGACCGACGTGGTGAATGCTCCTGCTGGTTCGGTGATCTATGTGCTTCCGGATTGGCAGAGCGGTAGCGGGCACACGAAGCCGTCTGATGTGCAACCTGCCGCGCTCTCAGACTTCACCGCGTTGGGTTTCATGTTCGGCGCGTCGGATAATATGCAGATCATGGCCTTGGATACGAATAGTACCTACTTCGATCCCGCCACCGGTGCCCCGAAGGTCTCCAACAGTGTCTTGGTCGTCTTTGCAGGTCCTCTCGTGAATGGAGTCGTCAACTACTACGAGGACACTGGCATGTCGCCACTTCACTTCACCTATATCACGGTTGGCGGCGTGCCAACTTACGCTTTTTATGACTGGCAGGGCAACTTGGCCGCCTCTATGCCAGTTTCGGCTGGGCAGGCTGGGACAAGCGACATCTTCCTAGTGGAGTACTTCAAGGACGCGAATAACAATAATGTCTTCATCATTTACGGGTTCGCCTGGAAAGGCACCTACACGGGCGGAGTCTTCTTCAAGGCGTATATCCTACCGAATATCACAGGTTTCACGCATGGCTGGTACATCTACCAGTGGAACGATACGAACGGCAACGGCCTACCCGAAGCATACGAAGCCAACACCACACCAGTAAACTATGGCGACTAGGCACGTCCCTAATTGGTTCCACACCCGCAGGCGAGATCCTGCGCGATGCCTTCAACATGTTCTATCACTATCTTCGACTTTCGATTATTGGGTGATTGTCAATCGACCATGCAGGTGAGATAGTTACGTGTGTAACCTTATGAAAGATGTTCGTCGTCGGGTGGGTTGGTGTGGAGATGCGGTCGTCGCCGCGCACCAAGTGACCCGACGAGGCGCACCAAGAGACCACGGCGAGGACCAGATAATTGCAACCCACGCCCGCCGCGCCGTTCTAGGTTAGAGAGGAATTGAGCAAGAAACTCCACAGCCCTTTAGGGGTGAGATGAATTGCGTGTCAGCCCTGAGGCTGACCAATTCCGCAAGCATAACCCTCCACGGTTTATAACCGATCAGTGGATCATGTTGCAGGAGGGAACCGTGATGCTTGTCGTGAGGACTGTAAGGATTTCAGTCCACTACGGCATCACGAAGCATAAACTTTCAATTCTTGATTCGTTGACGGCGCGAACCACATATGGTGTCTGGTTATGGTCAAGGTTGTTCAAGGAACACGCATTGAAGGGCTCCTACGTGGACAGGCGATTGTTCCATGAACATGTTAAGCAGCAAGCAGAACTCAGCGGTGCTATGGCTCAATGTTGCTTCGACACAGCCTCATGGATGTGGCGGAGTTGCCGTGAAGCACACAAGACTTGGCGTAGAGAGGTCGCGTTCGCTCGCAGAGTCAGCGACAAGTGGTGGCTTCGCAAGCTTCTACGCAGAGAACCGCAGGAACCGTTCACGAACGGCATGAACGGAAAAGTATCTATCTGGTTTGACACGCGGATAGGCTCCATTGAACAGTCGAAACATCTCAAACTCTGTCCATACGTGGCACGTGTCTCCACGCTTCGAAGAGGCGTCAAACTCACAATCCCGCTGAATCCTGCAAAGTATCACCTGGGCATCCTAACGCGAGGCGCCATGAAGAGTTTCCAACTTGTGAAGCGGCATGGGAACTATTTCGTTCACGTGAAGGTGGAGTTCCATGTTCCAGATCAGCCCGTCTATGCGGTGCGTGGAATCGACCTTGGAGTGAAGCGGTCAATCGCATCCGTGATGCTGAAACCGAATCAGCCTCTAAGGTCAACTGACTTTTCAATCCAGACGGACGGGCCTAAACGACATCGCCTCAACCAGCTTGAAAAACGCATAGCGACACTCCAGTGCGCGCGAAAGTGGGGGCCGCTGAAACGACTACGGCATAAGAGACTGCATGTCAGCGAATACTACGACCGACTAGCAGCGAAACAAGTTGCCACAACATCCCAAAACTGTATCGTCGCGGTTGGCTATCCGAAGGACATCAAGTACACAAATCCAAAAGGCAACGGCAATCCACGTCAACGCAGGATGCTTGCACATTGGACCTACGGACGCATGATACGGTACCTCCAGGAAGAATGCGGGAAAGTCGGCGTTCCAGCAGAAGCGCCGGATGAACGGTGGTCCAGTCGAACATGTCACCGCTGCGGCTCACGCAATACGGAACGCCTCACGCAGAGCATCTTCCACTGCTGGAATTGTGAACTCATCTACAACGCAGACCATAACAGTAGCATCAATATCGGGTCGCGTTTCATGCCAAAGGCCACGACTCGACAGGCCACAGATGATTTGGCCTATACTGGGGATGAACAGGCAAGAGAAATAGTAGCCTGCGAGCCGAGAAGCCCACACCCATTCATGGGTGGGAGCTAATCACCTTCCGCTGAATACTTGCGTGAAGGTGTCGGCTGGATCCGGAATCCCGTTGCCATTCGAGTCCTGCCAGTAAATCACGTAGGAGCCTTGGTTCAGGCTGGCCAAGTTTGAGAATAGCATGTTGAAGTATACACCGCTAGCCAGGGTTCCATACTGTGTTATGCCCCAGAGGATGATGACTACGTGTCCACCATCGTTCAGAGATTCCATTACAAAGTAGTCGCTGCTAGCCCCCACAGAAGAGAAAGCAACATTCAACGCGACGCTACCATCAGGCTGACGGATGATCGAGATCGTGCCATTCGAATGAACCACAGCCGTCAATGGCGCAGATCCATGATTCTCATAGAACGCAACTGTGGGATTAGCCAGTCGCCCCCCCACCAGCACCGCACTCCCAAAGTCGCTAAAAGTCAACTGATGATTCGATGCATTCACCCTAGTCGCATCGCTAAATGTGAAGGCAACTTTACCGCTGGCTCTGTGACCAATCATGTAACCCGCACCAGCGTTGTCGTAAATGTTTGTAGTCAACTCGAAACCGAGAGGACTTGCGGAGGTGTAAGCTGAGTTAATCGCGGACCCAAGACTCTGATCGGTGACCGCGCTGACTCTGGAGGCTAATGGAAGCGAGGCGCACAGAATGAGCAGGAGGCCCACGATTCCCCCTCGAAGAGAAAGACGCAGGCGCCCACATCCATACAAGGCATACACCAGTCTAGGTTCCATTGAAGACCACCATGAAGGTATCTGCCGGGTCCGGGGTTCCGTTGCTGTCCGAGTCCTGCCAATGAATCACATACGAGCCTTGACTGAGATTGGCAAGGTTCGGGAATTGCATGTCAAAGTAGACGCCGCTTGCCAGGGTACCCCACTGCGTTATACCATAAAGGATCACAACCGTATGACCAGCATCGTTCAAGCATTCCATGACGAAGTAGTCGTTACTGGCATCTAAGGAGGAGAATGGAACGTTCAAAGCGACTGTCCTCTCAGGCTGATGCAGAATCGAGACCGTCCCATTCGCATTCACCACGACAGCAAGCGGTGCGAACCCATTATCCTCATAAAACCCTACAGTCGGATTCGCCAAACGTCCTCCCACTAACACAGCGTTCCCGTAGTCCGTGAAAGTCAACTGATGACTTCCAGCGTTAACCCTGGTCGCATCGTTGAGTGTGAAAACCACGTTGCTGCCCGATCTGTGGCTTGCCATGTAGCCTGCACCTGAGTTATCGTAAATGTTCCTGGTCAACTCGAAACCCAAAGTTGAAGTCGAATTGTAAGCGGCAGAAATGGCAAGGTCGAGACGCGACGATGTGGAAGTGCTCGTTGAAGTTGTAGTAGAGGAGAGGGTAGAACTCGTCGTTGAGGTCGTTGATGTGGTTGTCTCACTTGTTGATGTGGTTGTCGAGTTGGAGGTAGTCGTGGTTGTGGTCTGTGATCCGATTGTGAACGTGTACTGTTTCTGATTGTTGCTTTCGTCCAGTTCGGCGATTTGGTTGTCAGGATCCACTATCCACGTCGTGCTGTGCGTGCCTGCTTGAGCTGTTAGCGGACCTACGTACCATACCTGGCTTTCTCCCGGAACGATAGTGTCTGGGCCGCCTCGCCCATAGTCACTGTCATAGTACACGTCAAGGTAGTAGCCAGACGCTGTGTCTTGTCCGATGTTTTTGATCGTCGCGATGATGTTGAACGACTGCCCAGCTGACAGCTGGCTAAGGGGCTGGCCGATCTGTGATGTGTCCTCAAGCCATATGCTATCGATCGTCAGATCGGGGGAACCGGCATGAACCGTGACCGGAAGATTCGCAAAGCTGATGAAGAGAACTAACAGGAGCGTCAGGCGTAGAAGTGCATCGCTCTTATGCCTTCCGACCTCATGGTTTCCTGACACTCGCAGTCAGCTCGTATCTCAACTCGATTCGAGCTCTGTGGACGACTAAGGGTGGTGTAACCCTACTCAGCAAACAACGGCGACAGAACAGAGACGCAATCTCCTGAGCGATCAGCTGTCCTTCAAAGCGTTGCCCGCGGTCGGCGAGGAAGGAGGACTGAAATACGGCTTCACCATCCTTGCCAGGCATCATCCGGTTGTACCCATGTCGGAGACCGAAACGAAGATCTCGGTCGTAGTCACGGTTCTCAATGCGACCAATACTATCGTCGAGTCCCTAAACTCGATCCTTCAACAGGATCTGCCGAGCGACCACTTTGAGGTGATCGTCGTTGACGGCGGCTCAACAGATGGGACCAGGGAGAAACTCGCGAAAGTTACCGGCATACGTGTTCTTGATGACCCGCATGGAACCATCGGTTCAGGCAGAAATGTCGGCATCCGCGATAGCATTGGCGAGATCATCGCTATTACCGACGCCGATATGGTAGTCGAGAAGAGCTGGCTCACAACGCTCTCCGAAGAGTTCAAAGGTCCGTCCCTCGGCGCCGTGGGCGGCCCGATCTTGAGTCATCCGGATTGCAGAGGTTTGGCTGCCCTCGTGGGTGAGCTGCGTGAGGAGTCTCCCAGGTTCACAGCTCGAACTGAGGTGCAGCACGACCTACTGTACAGCAGAAACATAGCATATCGGAGAGATGCGCTCCGAAAGGCGGGGCTATTCAACGAATCTCTAGTGGCGGCAGAAGATCCTGAATTGAACTGGAGGATACGAGACGCAGGATACGAACTAGTCTTCCAGCCTGCTATGCGCGTGTACCATCATCACCGTTCGACCCTCGGAAGCTTCCTCAAGCAACGCTACCGGAACGGTGCAGGCTGCGGTCAACTCCTTCGCGTCAACACACGCCTTCGCAAGACCAGAAGACGCGTATTCACATCAGCATCTTTCTGGGTTGGCATAGTCGTGGCAGCTTTCTTCGTGGTTACTGGCTCGCCACTCGCTGGGGCAATCTTCTACACCGGCCTCGTCGTCTTCACCGCATTCTGCTTATCACGCGGCGTCTATGTCTACAAACGCACTATGAGGCTCTCCTACCTTCTTGGCGCAAGTCTACTTATGGCTGGAGCCTGGGCTGCATGGTCGATCGGATTTCTGCGAGGCCAATTCTTGAGGGCGTTGAGGCAGGCTCCTGAGCTGAAGAATAGCATGCGAACTTGAGATCAACCTGTTGACTCTCTCCGCGACTTGAAGTCGGGAGATTTATGCTTCCACCATGGTCCTCTCTAGGGTGGGCATTCCGTTGTTGCGGTTCCACCTGCATCGATCCCATCGTAGAAGCATAGGCCAAGCCATCGGCCTGACAGCGTACCCGCCGCAGCGAGCCGCCATATTCATGTCGCCTGTTCCCCGAACCTCTCCGCCGCTTTCTTCGAGTGGGCGCCCGTATTCTGGTCTTCAGGCATCCCACTCACATCTGGAGCCTACTAGCCCATGTGGGCGTCTATGATTCGGCTCTAGACAGTCTGATCGCGGACGAGAGTATTAACTGCTCTGCGTGTACACTATCGTATAGGTGTCGTCTGCCGCTGGTAATGCACCAGCTGTTCCAGCTGTTTTCCACTCTACGATGTACAAGGAGTTGATCAGTGTAATCCCCGTTGCTTGAGAGTCGATGAATTTAAGGTAGATGCCAGCGGCGAATGTGCCGTAGTATGTGAAACCGTAGGCAACTACGAAGATGTTCCCCGTTGACGGGTCCTTGAAGCCTTCAAGCAGGAAGAGGTCCGTGCCACTGAAACCTGCAGTACCCACTGCCATCTCGAGTGGTAGGTATTGGAAGTCACCTGCTGTACCAATCAATACTGGGTGAGTGATCGTGTTGCTGGCAAATTGGTGATACCCTCCACTAGACTGGTATACTGCTAGACCTGCATTCTTGGTTTCGTAGTAGCATACGAAGTTGTTCACTATGGGTCCTCCGAAAGCCATGTAGTTGCGAGATGTACCGATGGGCGCACTGCTTGCCCATACTGCTGAATCGGTATCAAAGTTCTGAAGTTGACCGTTCTTCATCTGGCCCATGAGGAGGGCTGTTGCAGTCCAGTCTGATGGAGACGCATTGCTAGGCGCGCAAAACGCAGCGGCGTTGGGTTTTCCGGATGTGGATGGGAAGATGACGTACCATGAGTTTGCTGGGGCGTTGATTACTTCGTACAAGCCTCCCCCAACTCCGTTTGTGAGCGGGGCGCCAGATGACAGATCCGCCGCCAAGTTGCTTGCGACCGGCGTTCCCCAACCTGTTACGGAATCCCATCCTGTGGTGGCTGGGTAGCCGTTGTTGCCGATTGTGATGTCATGGAAGTCGGAAGCATATGAAGAGGTGCTGGCGAGCTGGTACAGCTTCGGTCCCAGATTTCCCAAGGCGCTACCGTCCCTCATCTGGAGAACAATGGCCAGAAAGCCCGCCCAGAGAGGTGTGGATAGGCTTGTTCCGGCACATGAGAACCATCCTGCACTTGGCGCTCCGCCACAACTACTCGTGTATGCGGAGTATACCCAGATGCCCGGGACATATCCCAACATTGAGATGTCGGGAACGGCTCGACCTGTCTTTGTGCCGATGGTAGAGGTCTGCCACGATGGTTCAGGGAAGTATGAACTATAACCGCCTCCGCTAATGTACGCGGCCGTTTCACTCCCGTACCCAGAACACGTGTTTGTGCCACACCCTGTCAGAACCAAGTTTGTTGCGCCAACCGCCAACACGTTGGGGTCGGAGGCTGGGAACCCAGTGCCGAACCCAGTGCCGCCTGGTTGCGCTCCACTATTACCTGAGGCGAAGAGGATCGTTAAGCCCTGTGCCGCATCTAGTCCCAGCCTTGAATGCACTGACGAGACCAATCCTGGATACTCCTGGTCAAGCTGCGAGTCTGTGCAGGGTTCCCCGTCGCTGCAGATGTACCCCCAACTGTTCGAGACGATGTTCGCCACATGATTTGGGGCAACATAATCAATCGCATCCATCAAGTCACTAGCATACAGGAGAACGATCTGCGCGCCAGGCGCCACCGCGTGGACAGCTTCAACATCCATCGCCGCCTCAGCAGCCCAACCAAGATCGTAGGATGTGGGCTCTCCGTCTGGGTACATCAGGGCCATGGTGGTTAGGGGAAGGCCGTACTGGGAGCTGAACGTGTTGATTGAGATTTGAATCAGCGGGTCACCGGGCTCAGCAACCACGGCCACCTTCTGCCCTGTACCATCAAAACCATTCGCGTAGAGGCCGGTGAATGAGTATCCTACTTGGAGACCCTGTGGGCAGTATGGGCCCGAGCAGGGCGATCCACCTTCTGCGCTGAGTCCCGAGCCTCCGATCCCAACATGTTGGCGGTTGGGGGAACCTACATGTCGCACTCGAGTAATGTTGTCAAGCCCAAAGACTCCGGTCACCAAATCCGCAAGATTCGCGGGTAGGGTTGGATCTGAATCCGCAGAATAAAACCTACTATACAAACGAACTCTCACGCCGAGCGTGCTCTCCACCGTCGCCACACTCGCCGACGCCTTCAAGACAAGGGGGGACGGGCCGAATCTCACGTCGAAGCCGTGGTTTGCAAGGTACTTGGCCAAAGACGCTCTCTGTCCGGGCGTGGGTACGTACGGCTGAAGGGTGGCGCTGTTCAGGAAGTGCCCATAGTCAGGTGAGGTAGGGTCACTAATGGAGTTGAGGCATTGATGAAATCGGTCGACGTTACGAAGCTTGAAGACAAACTCAATCTGCAGCCCGTAATCCTTAGGCATATCTCCAACGTGCGTGGCCTTGCGGTTGCGGACGTCGGGGGCAATACTCCCGGGTACAATGGCGCTTGAGTTCGACGGCACAACCAATGCCTGTGATGTATCTGCACGTGAAGGTGACAGACAGGCATCCGAGCGAGTTTGCGGGTCAAAGGCGGGACCTACCTGACCCAGGATCGGGTTGGACCCAACAACGCCCAATGCTGGAGTCAAGAGAAGCAGAAGACCAGCCAATAGCCCACGCAGCATTGTGATTAGCTCCCACCCATGAATGGGTGTGGGCTTCTCGGCTCGCAGGCTACTATTTCTCTTGCCTGTTCATTCCGAGCATAGGCCAAATCATCTGTGGCCTGTCGAGTCGTGGCCGTTGGCATGAAACGCGACCCGATGTTGATTGCGGCGTTATAGTCGGCGTTGTAGACGAGTTCGCAACTCCAGCAATGGAAGACGCTCTGGCTGATGCGTTCGGTGTGGCGTGACCCGCAACGGTGACAGGTCCGACTCGACCAGAACTCCTCTGGCGCCTCCGAGGGTATGCCCTGTTTCATGCACTCCTCTTGGATGTGGCGTATCATCCTCCCGTATGTCCAATGGGCGAGACGCTTCCGCTGTTGTCGTTGCCCGTTTCCCCTTGGATTCTTGTACTTGATGCCTTTCGGGTATCCGACCACGACAAAGCAGTTCTGTGAGGTTGTGGCGACCTGTTTCGCGGCTAGGCGGTCGTATTGTTCGCTTACGCGGAGGCGCTTGTGTCGGATACGTTTCAGTGGCTTCCACTTCCGTGCTTGCTGGAGTTCCGCTGTCCGTTTCTCCAGTCGGTTCAGACGCTTCCGCTTCAACCCATCTTGAAGGATTGAGAAGTCGCTTGACCTTAGATGCTGATTCGGCCTTAACATCACGGATGCAACCGACCGCTTCACTCCAAGGTCGATACCACGAACCGCATTGACGGGTTGATCTGGAACATGGAACTCCACCTTCAGATGGACGTAATACTTGCCGTCCCGTTTAACAAGCTGAAAACTCTTCATAGTGCCCTGCTCTAGCATGTCAAGATGGTGCTTGGCGGGATTCAGCGGAATCGTAAGCTTCACTCCTCGGCGGAGCGTTGAGACACGTGCCACATAGGAGCATAGTTTCATGTGCTTCGATTGTTCAATCGCGCCGAAGCGGCTGTCGAACCATATTGGAACCTTGCCATGCATGCCGTTCACGAACGGTTCCTGCGGCTCCCTTCGCAACAACTTGCGAAGCCACCACCTGTCACCCTCCCTTCTAGCAATCGCAACATTTCTACGCCAAGCCTTATGCGCTTCACGGTAACTCCACCACATCCACGCTGCCGTGTCGAAGCAACACTGCGCCATGGTGCCAAGCTTCGCTTCCACTTTGACCTGCTCGTAGAACTGTCGCCTATCGGCATACGTGCCTTTCAATCTGTGTTTCTTGAAGAGTTGCGACCACAAGTAGACCCCCTGGGTCGTCCTCGCCGTCAGCGAATCCAGAATCGACAGTTTCCGTCTCGTGATGGCATAGTGAATAGGTATGCGAACGGTCTTGACGACCTGCAACTTCACAACCCTTCTCGCCGTGACTGCTTAAAGCGCAAAGAGATGCGTGAAACTATCATGCGGAATCGGTCAACCTGAAGGCCGGTACGCATTTCATCCCACCCTTGAAAAATGTGGGGTTGCATGCTCGATTCCTCGCTCAATCTCAAATCCTATGCCATAGTTACGGGACGCTTCCAGACAATTAAGATGTCGGAATCCACGTCCTTGGATGTGCTAGTTCTGTTCGAGGACCCGATTATCCCTGCTCGAATAACCTGGACACACACCACACACCATGCTTACTGTACCCCTGATGCTGGCTGATGCTGTATTGCTACATCGTGAACAGAAAGGCGGGGTTGCCTTTGAACACTATCAGTCTGAACCCAAGGCTGGGGACTAGTGGGGTGTAACTAACGGATGATGAATTATGATTCCAGCTATTCTAGGCACGCCCACGGCTGAATTCTTGGCTATGGTGCGTTGTCAGGTTCAATAGAGCGCAGTTCATAATCATGGGGATTTCTGTTACACCCCACTAGGCACGTCCCGAATTGGCTCCACACCCGCAGGTAACATCCTGCGCGATGCTTTCAACACGTTCTACTACTATCTTCGACTTTCGATTATTGGGTGATTGTCAATCGACCATGCCCCTCGAATCTCAGCACTTGCTGAGTCCCGTACTTTCTTTCTTGGCTTGTGTGTCTGCTTCTGATCGTGGAGCTTCTCGAGGACAGCTCGAAATCCCTTTCGAAGGCAAGGTTCGGAAAGCCTAGGGATCTTACGAGGATTCCCTAGTACTCAGGCCACTAGAACATTCCGCCAGCTCCCCAGGGGGGAGGGGGGGTATAATTTTGAGTGATGGAAATCCTATCCACGGCTATTTGGGCTCCGCTGAGATCAACGCCATGAACCGCCTACTTATCCAGATGAGGGGGGAGATGGAAGCGAGCGACACTACGGTGGAGGGATTCAACGTCGGAATCAACAACGGTGAAGTTGCGGGACAGACTATTCCGCATTGCCACATGCATTTGATACCCAGACGAAGGGGCGATGTTGAGAATCCACATGGAGGCGTACGCCACGTAATCCCTAGCAAAGGATACTATAACACGCATACAGCATGATATTCTCCGATAAGAGAAAGCTTCTCGACACTTCGCTTTCAGTCTGCGCGGAAACATCCTTTAGCTGACCGGTTATCTTTTCCCGCTGGTATGTTTTTCGAGTTCTGTCAGTTTCTTATGCTAGACGAAGATCATCGACAATAGCAGGGGCACCGCCCTCACGGGTGAGCGCGAAATGCCAGAGCGAATCATCCCTTGACAGGAAGTGGATCAGCTCACGTCTACTTCCGCGACGGAAGCAAAGCCACGATTTGCGACATCTACTATCAAGACAATAACCCCGAATCAGATAACAGAGACCACTGTGGTCACGACGACTCTGACTTTGACCAGCATCAATGTCACGGAAATTCAATTGATCACCATGACTGTACCGACCTATGAGACGAGCATTTTGACTTTGATTGAAACAAGTAGAACATGACGTTTGACCTACAATACAGACGCGGCACATTGACGGGTGGACTTCTCACTTGCCAGGTCTCTTCCACTGAGCCGCAACAACGACGGCAACCACCGCGACCATTCCGAATAATGCCAAGTACGGCGCGAAGACTGCTGATTTGTTGACGGGTTCGATGAAAAAAGAACGGGGAATACCACACAGTAAGAGAGACATGAAACCGGGTTCTACGGCCTCCCAGTGAGTATGCTGGTGCGCCCATCTATTAGGCGCCACCTTTCCGCATAGCCCAGTAACTTGAATCGCCTAATCGAATCAAATAAATCAAATATTCTTTTTCTAGAATTGGTCGCGAGCGGTGAGAAAGGCTATTTTGAGCCATATGCACGCCGAAAAAGCCCCCGGTCTAAGACATCGATCGAGGGAACGAGAAGAAGAACGTTGAGATGGCCAAGGAGATTCTTCGTTGTCTATCTCTTCCTGAGGCGATGATAGAGTCCGTAGGCGATCGTCCCCGCCACGACTTCAGATACTCTCTGAGTTGTGACAAGATTCATCATCTGGGCTGGAAGCCTCAGGTAGGATTTGAGGAAGGACTTGAGAAGACGATCCATTGGTACAAGGTCAACAAGTGGTGGCGGCGACTAGTTGAATGAATGGACAAATGGAACCTACGCTGTCTCATGAGAGAGTTGCGGACTCCACCAAGAAGATCGACGGTTCGGTCTTATCCCAGTAGCCCACGACTGTTACATTCTGTCCCACGTGACCCGCCGCCCAAGTCTCAAGCTCGGAGGAAGCGAAACGCAACGTAACTACATATCCTGGCAATGCGTCGACATCCAGCTTGTATAGGCCGCTGTCAAACGCGAGTTTGCCTTTGAGTGCGAGTGATTTCTCAGGCAATCCTCCGGTGGGAGGGAGAACGCCTGATTGGGGAGAAGGTATTCCCAACGTCCTGGTCATTGCCATCAAGGTTCCTGACGCAACGACCGCACAGATCAATACTGCGGTGAGCAGCGACAGAGCGATCCCAAGGCGACGACCAAAACGTAACGTCCTGCTCCACCTTCCTGGCATAAAGTCTGGTTCATACTGTCGGAAGCGATATATATAATCCGAAAGATTAGAACGTGAATGATAGACCGTGTTCCACTCGAGAAGAGCAACATGGGTTCTGGCTGTTTTCTTGCTGATCGTGATACTGCAGTCAAGTACCATCTTGTGGGCTCAAGACTCTGGTTCAACACCGACCCGAACCTTGGGTACTCCTACGGGAGGATACTGGACTGGGAAGCTCGGTGCCCTGCAAAGCGTGGTTCCAGCGGAGACCCTAGGGAAGGCGCAGTATAATGGGAGTTTGCCATCCAGTTTTTCATGGAGCGGCTGGGATGGGGCTAGCAGCATTGGGACCAACTATATGACTCCCATCAGAGATCAGGATGGCTGTGGAAGTTGCTGGGCGTTTGCCGCCGTTGGCGACATGGAAGCTCAGTACCAGATTAGCAAGGTCAACCCTAGCTCAGGGATCGACCTTTCCGAGCAGAACGTTCTCCAATGTTCCGGGGGAACCTGTGGGGGTAGCAGCATCACTGTTCCTCTGGACTATCTGAGGGACTATGGGACCCCTGACGAGGCGTGCAACCCCTACAACGCAGCTGACCACCCTTGCGGAACCGGCCGTTGCTCGGATTATGCTTCAAGAACATACAAAATCACCGGCTGGACCTGGATCGCAACAGACACAGCGAACGTCAAGACTTACCTCTATACCCACGGCCCCGTGATCGTCTGGATGAACGTATACTCCAATTTCCCTTGGTATGATGCCAGTTTCTGGCAGTCTTACTACTATGGGCATGCCCACACCGCTTGTGATGTCCCGACCGGCTGTGGGCACTTTGTCGTTATTGTGGGGTGGAATGACGGGGGCTGGTGGGTTGTGCGGAACAGCTGGGGAACGAGCGGCGGAGACGTGAATGATTATGGGGGTGGAAGCCATGGCGGTTACTTCTACATGAGCATGGCCACAACTGATGGCTTCTTCGACCCCGCGACCGGCTGGGGAGAAGCGGCGGTGATCTCGGATGTCACGGAACCCGCATCTAATACGGTTACTTTCAAGACGAATCCTACTAGCTGGTCTGGTTCCGCGGGCTCTATCACCGTCGATGGTTCTTCCACATACACCAACGGCCAGACAGGCTCATACTCTGGCGACCACAACATAGTTGTGAATGTTCCTTCAGGCTACCAGTTCGTTTGGGTGGCCGGTAACAGGAACCCCCCGCAGTCGGATCCCACCGGTGTCTACGTGCCTAACATAAGCGCGAATCCGACGACCATGGATGTGAACGGCAACGGGTGGCTCAAGGCCACATTTGCAGCTGTGATAACGTTCCATACGAATACTGGTACCGGGTCGATAAGTTATGGTTCTCAACTCTACACGGACGGACAAACACGAGCCGAAGCGAATCTTCCTCCAGACTATGGTAACACAGTACAAATCACCGCCAATCCTCCGTCAGGTGCATTGTTTGTTTCTTGGAGTGTATCTGGAATGCTGACTGTTGACAGCACATCATCACAGACCACCACGCTGCACGTGAACGGGCCTGGAACACTCACAGCCAACTTCAACGTCGCCCAGACCATACCTGTTAGTTCGGCTGGGACCGACGTGGTGAATGCTCCTGCTGATTCGGTGATCTATGTGCTTCCTGATTGGCAGACCGGAGCGAGCCATACGAAGCCTCCTGGAGTGCAGCCTGCGTTGCTCTCGGACTTCACCGCGTTAGGTTTCATGTTCGGCGCATCCAGCAGCACTCAGATTATGGTTTTGGATACGAACAGCACCTACTTTGATCCTACCACGGGGGCGCCCAAGATTAGCAACGGCGTCCTTGTGGTCTTCGCAGGTCCGATCGTGAACGGGGTTGTCCGTTACTATGAGGGTGCCGGCGTCTCGCCGCTTAAATTCCATCCCATAACGGTGGACGGAACGCAGTACTATGCTTGGTATGATCGGCAGGGCAATGTGGTCGCGTCGATGCCATCCTCGGCTGGGGGGGGAGCGTCCGACATGTTCCTCTTGGAGTACTTCCTGGACGCGAATAACAATAAGGTCTTCATCATCTACGGGTTTGCCTGGAAGGGCACCTACGTCGGGGGAGTCTTCTTCAAGACCTACATACTGCCGAACATCGCAAGCGCCACGCATGGCTGGTACGTCTTCCAGTGGGACGACGTGAACGGTAACGGCCTACCTGACCCATATGAAGTCAACACCACACCTGTAAACTATGGCGACTAGACCGATACTAG
>Ga0315280_10006637_pt1 | contig 15893 bp, 13 predicted proteins | sample YL17G06_40_MG_FD_203697 | JGI IMG/M metagenome (GOLD analysis project Ga0315280, IMG submission 203697) | Sediment microbial communities from Yellowstone Lake, YNP, Wyoming, USA - YL17G06_40 | ecosystem: Environmental > Aquatic > Freshwater > Lake > Sediment | place: USA: Wyoming | collected... | reverse complement strand
GCCCCTGCTGGAAGCGGCCGGCGTGCGATTTTTCGGCTTTGGCCAAGGTCTCGAACCAGTCGGCGATCTCGGCGAAGCCCTCCTCGCGGGCGGCCTTGGCCATGCCCGGATACATGTCGGTGTATTCGTGGGTCTCGCCTGCAATGGCAGCCTCCAGGTTGGTAGCCGTGTCGCCAATGGGCAGGTCCGTGGCCGGGTCTCCGACCGGCTTGAGATAGTCCAGGTGCCCGTGCGCGTGGCCGGTCTCGCCCTCGGCCGTGTCCCGGAACAACCCCGCAATATCCGGGTATCCTTCCACGTCGGCCTGTTTGGCGAAGTACAGGTACCGCCGGTTGGCCTGGGATTCGCCGGCAAAAGCGTATTTCAAGTTGTGATGCGTTTTGGTTCCCTTGAGTTTTGACATAAGTATTCACCAGATTAACACGAGTTAACGCGCCCGCGCAGCCGCCCGATCTCTGGTATGCTCTGGGAATCGCCTATGAAAAAGAAACTGGTAGTCCTGATCGCTGCGGTCATTGTGCCGCTGGCCCTGCTGGCTGAGGAGAAAGTGGACCTCGCGGTGGTCAACAAGATCAAAGCCGAGGCCCTGCAAAACTCCAAGGTAATGGACCACGCGTTTTACCTGACGGACGTTTACGGTCCTCTGCTGGCGGGCTCGCAGAACTACCGGAACGCCGCGGCCTGGGTCGTCAAGACGCTGAAGGAATGGGGCATCGAAGATGCCAAGACCGAGAAGTGGGGGAGCTTCGGACGGAGCTGGTCCTACAGCCGGTTCTCGGCGCACATGCTCGAGCCGCAGCAACTCCCCCTACTTGGGGTACCGCAGGCCTGGTCTCCCGGCACGGAGGGCCCAGTTTCCGGCGAGGTGATTCTGGCGCCCATCCGCACCCTCCAGGATGCCGAACAGTACAAGGGTAAACTGCAAGGCAAGATCGTGCTGATCGAGCAGCCGCGGGAACTGCAACTGCACCTGACGCCGGACGCCCACCGTTATACGGATGCGGAACTCGCGGAACTGGCCAAGGCCCCGGATCTCGCGCCGCCGTCTCCAGGCGGTCCGATGATGCAGATGATGGGCCCCATGCCTCCAGGCCGGCACCAGGCCGGACCCACTCCTCAGTTCCGCATGGAAGATATGCGGGCAATGCGCAACAAGCTCACCCAGTTGCTCAAGGACGAGGGGGTTCTGGTGGTGGTTCAGACCGGGTTTCGCGGCGATGACGGCACCATCTTCACCAGCTCGGCAGGCTCGCGCGAGCTCAAGGACCCCGTGCCGCTTCCCACCATCGCTCTGGTCGGCGAACACTACAACCGCCTGGCGCGGCTCATCGAGAAGAAGATTCCCGTTCGCATGGAGGTGGACATCAAGGCGCGGTTCGAAGATCCTTCCGATGGCGTCAACGTCATTGCCAACCTGCCCGGCGGCAGGAAGAAGGACGAGCTGGTCATGATTGGCGCGCACCTGGACACTTGGCATGCCGGCACTGGCGCCACCGATAACGTCGCCGGCAGCGCGGTCATGCTCGAGGTCATGCGCATCCTGAAGACCCTGGACCTGAAGATGGACCGCACAGTCCGCCTGGGTCTGTGGGATGCCGAGGAACAGGGCCTGGTGGGTTCGCGCATGTATGTCACCGAGCATTTCGCGGACCGCGAGACCATGGCGCCGGGTGCCGAGTATAACAAGCTCTCCTGCTATTTCAACTACGACAACGGCAGCGGCAGGATCCGCGGCATGTATTTGCAGAATAACGACATGGTGCGACCGATCGTCGAGGCCTGGCTGGAGCCCTTTAAGGACCTGGGCGCCACGACGGTGACCATCCGCAACACCAGCGGCACCGACCATCTCTCCTTCGACGCGGTGGGTCTGCCGGGCTTCCAGTTCATCCAGGACCCGCTGGATTACGGCTCGCGTACCCATCACACCAACATGGACACCTACGACCGCTTGCAGAGGGGCGACCTGATGCAGTCCTCGGCGGTCATCGCCTCGTTCGTCTACCACGCTGCCACGCGCCCCGAGCTGCTCCCGCGCAAGCCGCAGCCCAAGCCGCGGCCGCGGGCGCAGAACTAGATTTCACGCAGAGACGCAGAGATTACGCAGAGAGGAATCAAATAGGTTGTCTCTGTGGTGAATCGACTTGACGCTAGCCGCTGAACGTACAAGGAGGAAATATGCACAGATTTCTCGTGTTTCTCATCGCCCTGGCCGCTTTTGCCCAGCAGCCAAAACTCGCGGGCATCGACGCTTTCATCACCTCGGCCATGAAGGACTGGAAGATGCCCGGCGCAGCGGTGGCCGTCCTTCAGGACGGCAAGATCGTTCTCTCGAAGGGCTACGGCTTCCGCGACATCAAAAAGGAGTTGCCGGTCACGCCCCAGACGCTGTTCGCCATCGGCTCGATCACCAAGTCATTCACCGTGCTGTCGCTGGGGACTCTGGTGGATGAGGGCAAGCTGGACTGGGACAAGCCGGTCCGCGAATACCTGCCCTCGTTCCGCCTGTTTGACCCGGTGGCCACCGAGCGCACGACGCCGCGCGACCTGGTGACCCACCGCTCCGGCCTGCCGCGCCACGATTTGATGTGGTACAACTCGACCTTCACGCGCAAAGAGATGGTCGAGCGGCTGCGGTATCTCGAACCCAGCCAGGATTTTCGCAGCACCTACCAGTACAACAACCTGATGTTCATGACCGCGGGCTACCTGGCCGGCCAGCTCTCGGGCCTCTCTTGGGAGGAGCTCGTCCGGCAGAGAATCCTGGTCCCCCTGGGCATGAAGAACACCAACTTCTCGGTGGCGGACTCGAAGAGGAGCGCCGACGCCGCACTGCCCTATCAGAAAGTGAAAGAGGAGCTGAAGGAGATTCCGTTTCGGGGCCTGGACGAAATGGCCCCCGCCGGCTCGATCAACTCCTCGATCGAGGACATGAGTAAGTACCTGCTCATGCACCTCAATAAGGGGAAGTACGGGAACACCCAGATCGTCTCGGAGAGCAACCTCCTCCAGATGCACACGCCGCAGATGGTGGTGACCGGGGGTGTCCTGCGCTGGCCGGAGCTGGGGCACTCCAGCTACGGCATGGGCTGGAGCATTTCTTCCTACCGGGGCTACAAGCTGGTCGAGCACGGCGGGGCCATCGACGGCTTCAACGCCCTGGTCACTTTCTTGCCGCAGAAGAATGCAGGCCTGGTGGTCCTGGCCAACCGTGGCGGGACCCCGCTTATGCAGGTCATTGCCTACAACGTCTATGACCGCCTGCTGGGGCTGGATCAGGTGGCCTGGAACCAGCGCTTCCTGGACGACCAGAAGAAGGCCGAGGCCTCTCAAGAGGAGGCCAAGAAGAAAGGCTTCACCGTGCGGAAGGAGGGCACTCAACCCTCGCACGAGCTGAAGGAATACGCCGGCGAGTACGAGCACCCGGGATACGGGACCGTGCACATCGGGCTGGAAAAGGAAGGGCTCAAACTGAGCTACAACCGGATGAGCGGGCCGCTCAAACATTTCCACTACGATATGTTCGAAGTCGCCGAGGACGAACTGAATCCCCTGCAACGCACCAAGCTCAACTTCGCCACCAACCTGCAAGGCGAAATCGACAGCCTCTTGATTCCCCTGGAGCCCAACGTGAAGGAGATCGTCTTCAAGCGCATGGCCGCCAAGCTGGATCGCAAAGTGCTCGCCTCGCTCACCGGGCAGTACGAACTGGCCGGCACGCCCGCCACGGTTTCCTTGCGCGATCGAGAGAAGCTGTTCATCGAGGCGCCGGGCCAGCAGGCCCGCGAGCTGACGCCTATCCGAGGCCTGCTGTTCAGCCTCCAAGGGCTCACGGGTTATAGCATCGAGTTCAAGAAAGACGCCGCGGGCGTCACCACCGAGGCGGTACTGTACCAGCCCAACGGGACCTTTGTCATCAAGAAGAAATGAACCCAGGCAGGCCTGCCTGGGTCTGCTGCTACTTCTTTGTCTCTGCCGGAGCTTTGGCCGGGCGTCTCCAGGTGAGCGGCAGGGTGTTTCCGCTTTGGGTCCATTCACCGGCTAGCTCGGTGCCTTCCTTGTTCAGCTTGCCGGCGTAGGCGCCGCCCACCAGCGGCAGCTTGAATTGCACCGCCAGGCCCTCCTGAGTGATGCCCGCCAGAGGCATGTCTCTGGCGTTCTGATCCAGACTGTCCATGGCGCCCGCGGCCGTGCCATCCGCGGCCTTCGAAAACCTCATGGCCAGGCGGAAGGACTGCCCGCCGGCTTCCAGCGTGCCCTCCCAGGCGCCCTCCAGTTCCTTCGAGAGAGGGCCGCTCTTCGGGGGCTCTTTCACTTTGCCCTCCCCGGTCCATTTCAGTTGGAACGGGATCGTGGCGCCGCTCTGCAACAGATTTCCGGAGATTGACTTACCATCCTCGGAGACCTTGCCCTCGAGGACCGGCTTGCCGGGCACGCCGGCGATCTCGAAGGAGACCGAGCTGCCTTTGACGGTAATGTTAGCCAGCGGAAGATCCGTCAGACTCATCGTGGGGGTGGAGAGGCTGCCGATCCATTCCCCTTTTGCGTTCTTGGCCAGGTCGACGTGGATGTCAACGGTGCGGTCGGGGGCCTGAAGAGCGCCTTCCCAATGTCCTGATGGGGCCGGCTGCGCCTGGGCCAAACCCATGGGCGCGAAGCATGTAACAAGCAGAGCGACCAGCGCCGTCTGAGCCAGAATTCTCATTTCTTCTCCTTCGGAGACTCTCAGTGTACTACCAAAGACTCTTTTGTTTGCGGTCAGGCCGCGGCCAGCGTGGCGACTGCCAGCAGGCGCCTACCAGGCCAGTGCATAGGCGTCCACGCGCGGGTCGGCTCCGGCGCTCAACACGCCGGTAGCCGGGTCCACTACGATCCCTGCATTCGAGCCCAGCGACCACGGGCCGTAGGTCCGGACTTTGTGGCCCCGGCGGGCCAGCGCATCCCGCACCGCCTCCGGAATCCGCTCCTCGAGGCCCAGATCGCCCGGATACATGGTGTGCGGGAAGGGGGACGCCGGAAAGCTGCGGGTGGTCCAGCGCGGGGCCTCGATGGCCTGCTGGATGTTCATGCCGAACTCGACCAGGTTCAGGAAGGTCTGCACAGTGCGCATGCACTGGTCGTCGCCGCCCGGGCTGCCGGTAATCATGAAGGGCTTGCCGTCCTTCATCACCAGGGTAGACTGTAACGTGCTGCGCGGCCGCTTGCCGGGCTCCAGCGCGTTGGCGTGGCCCGGCGCCAGCGAGTAATAGTCCCCCCGGCAGTTGAAAATGAAGCCCAGATCGCCCATCACCACTCCGGTGCCGAAACCACTGTGCAGGCTGGGCGTCATCGAGATCATGTTGCGCTCCTTGTCCACCACGCAGATGTAACTGGTGTCGCCGTCGTGCTGCGCCTGCCCGGCGATGGTCAGGTCCACGGGCCGCTCCACCGGCTCCATCCCTTGCATGAACTTCTCGGCGATGCCAGGGCGGAATTCAAGCGAAGCCTTGTCCGGGTCAATCAGCTTGCGGCGCTCGCGGGCGTAATCCTTGGACAGCAGGCCCTCGAACGGAATGCGGATGAAATCCGTATCACCGAGGTACTTGTCGCGGTCGGCGAAGGCCAGTTTGGTGGCCTCGACACTGGTGTGAATGTACTCGACGGTGTTGAGCCCCAGTGCTTTCAGGTCGTAGGACTCCAGCAGATTCAGCAGGAACAGCTCAGCCGGCCCCTGGGTGGCGGAAGCGTTCTTGTAGACCCGGTAGCCGCGATAGTCGGTCGAAACGGGCTCTTCGAACTTGGCCGTGTAGACGGCGAAATCTTCGTAGCGGAACAGGCCGCCGTTCTCTTCCGAAAAGCGGCCCATAGTACGCGCAATGTCGCCCTTGTAAAAGCGGTCGCGGGCGGCCCGCAGCGCCTCGTGCCGGCCCTTGCCTGCATTCTCCTGCTCGGCTTCAACCAGTTTCCGCAGAGTGCGCGCCAGGTCCGGGTTCTTGAAAATCTCACCGGCTCTGGGAGACTGGCCGCCAGAAAAGTAGACCTTGACGCTGGAGGGGTATTTGCGCAGCTTCTTGGACCCCGCGATGCCTGCGGCCAGCCGGTCGCCGAGGGGGAAGCCGTTCTCGGCCATCTCGATGGCCGGCGCCAGGACCTGGGCGAAGCTCATGGTTCCCCAGCGATCCAGCATCAGGAACCAGGCGTCCACCGCGCCCGGCACGGTCCCGGCCAGCAGCGAGTCGTCGACGGGAATTTTGCCGCCCTGGTTCTTCCTGTACCAGTCGATGGTGGCCAGCCGCGGAGCCGTGCCTTCGGCGTTGAGGGAGACCACCTTGTTGGCGCGGGCGTCGTAGATCAGGACCACCGCGTCGCTGCCCACCCCGTTGGCGGGTGCATCCACGATGCCCAGCACCGCCTGGCCGGCCACAATGGCGTCGAAGGCGTTGCCGCCGCCCCGTAGGATGCGCTCGGCTACCTGCGTGGCCTCCGGTTTCATCGAGGCCACGGCGTACTGGGCGCCGCGCACCACCGGGCGCATGGTTTGCCGCGAGCGCGGCGCTTGGCCGGGGGCCACGCACGCGCCAGCCAGAAGAAGCAGAGAAGCACGCTGGATGGATTTGAGCATGGTTTGAATTGTACTTCGAACTGACAAGCTAAAGCATGTCCCACGTCTGTTAAGATGAGAACCAATATGAATCGCCGTGAGTTTCTGAGCACACCTGTGATCTTGTACGGCCAGGCTGAGGAGGGGTTCACTCCCCTGTTCGATGGCAACACGCTGGCGGGATGGAGCATTCAAGACGGGGCCGAGTCGGGCTTCTATGTGAACGACGGCAGCATCGTGGGGCATCTCGAGTCGCGCTTCCCGGCCTGGCTGCGCTCGGACCGCCAATACGAGAACTTCGATTTCCGCGGCGAGTTTTTTGTCAGAGGCTGGACCGACGGCGGCGTCTACTTGCATGCTCCCGAGCACGGCCGCAACACCTGGGTAGGGATGCAGATTAAGATCTTCCACCAGCAGGACAAGGCGCCGCAGTCGAACTCGATGGGGGCGGTCTTGCCGCTGATCGCGCCGTTGAAAGTGAACGTGCGCAACCGGGGGGAGTGGAACTCCCTGCGCATCCTGATGGACTGGCCGCAACTCCGGGTGTGGGTGAACGATGAACTGGTGCAGGACCTGAACGTCGAGTCAGTCCCGGAGTTGCGCTACCGCCTGCGGCGCGGCTACCTGGGCCTCAGCGCCCTAGGTTACCCGATCCGCTTTCGCAACCTGCGTATCCGCGAGCTGCCCGCCAAGGAGAAGTGGGAACACCTCTACGAGACCGACTCCGATTTCCAGAAGTGGTTCGTTTCGGAGAGCAACCCCCGAGGTCCGGTCAAGTTCGAGCCGCTCAACGGCGTGCTGCGAGGCGACGGCTCCGGCCACATCGCCACCAAGGAGAGGTACCGCGACTTCCAACTGCATCTGTACATTCGCGGGCCGAAGCACCATAACGGCGGCGTGCTGTTCCGCTCCGAGGGCAAGGGCCTGGCGGGCTCGCGCCACTATGAAATTCAGCTCCACAACGTCGAAGAAGCCCACTACCCCACCGGCTCGTTATACTACTTCAAGCGCGCCATTTATCCGCGGATCGAAGACGAGAAGTGGTACCTGCTGCAACTGGTGGTCAAGGGCAAGCAGTGCCTGGTGCGCATCAACGGCGAGAACGTGCTCGAGTATGACCAGCTCGAGAACCTGGAAGAGGGCCACGTTGAGCTCCAGGCCCACGAGCCGGGCGCCTGGCTCGAGTACAAACACATCTGGATCAAGCGGCTGTGAGTTCACCGCAGAGACGCAGAGACGCAGAGGAAGCGCAGAGAAGAAGAGTTTGAATCAGTTTTCCTCTGCGTTACCCCGCCACCTCGTCCCAGGTCACGATGCGCTTCTCGTAGATGGCCTTAGTGGCCATGATGACCTGCAAGGTTGACTGCATGGCGGATTCGGCGTTGTTGATCGGCTTGGTCTTGTTGCGCACGCTGTCGGCGAAGGCGGCCAGAGCCATGTAGGTGGAGTCCTTGCCGGCGTCGGGCACCTCGAGCTTGATAGCGCCCCGCTTCTCGCGGGCGTGCCAGGTGGCGGCCGGCAGGTCGATGGCGCCCCCCGATCCGAAGACCCTCTCCTGAATGCCCGTGAATCCGGGCGGATCGAAATAATGGTGGCTGAAATTGACGCGCTCGCCGCCGGGGTACTCGAAGATCAGGTTGTAATTGTCCATCACGGTGCGGCCGGGCGGCACGTTGATGAACAGGTTGGTTCCGCCGGAGGCCAGCGCGCGCACCGGGTGCGTGCCGATGGCCCAGGTGAACAGGTCCAGAATATGAATGCCCTGGTCAATGACCAGGTCGCCGGACTTGGTCTTGTCGAAGTACCAGGGGATGTCGCGGGGCAGGTCGCTGCCGTGCCGGATGCCGTGGCACATCAGCACCTTGCCGATGCCCCCGCTGTGGATGAACTTCTCGGCCGCGTTGCGGGCGGGGTCGTGGCGCAACTGGAAGCCGGCCTGGAAGACGCCTTTGGCCCGGCTGACCTCGCGCACCACGGCCTTGCAGTCCTCGGCGGTGAGCGCCAGGGGTTTCTCGGCGTACAGGTTCTTGCCCATTTCCAGGATGACGATATCGAAATCCTTGTGGGTCCCGTCGGGGGTGGCCAGCACCACCACGTCGATGTCCTTCTGCTGGTCCAGCATCCTGCGGAAATCTGTCCAGGTCCTGGCGGAGCCGCCAGTGTCGGAAACCACTTTCGCGGCGGCTTCCGCGCGGTCCGGCAGGAGGTCGCATACGGCCACCACCCTGACCCCGGGGACCTTCACCATGTTGCGCAACAGAAAGGAGCCGCGATTGCCCACCCCAACGTGGGCCACCCGCAACTCATCGCTGCGCGTCTGCGCCGAAAGGACCGCAGGGGCGCCTGCGATCAAGAAGCTGCGACGTGTAAACTCCGAATTCTCCATTGGTCTTCTCCTTCACCGCATGGTACACCATTCGCGGGCCGCGGCGGCACTCCCACCCGGATGGCGCCTTGCCGCCTGTGCTATACTGTGAAAGTTCACAAGACAAGCAGTTGTATCCCTGTCTCAAGAGTTCCAGGATTTGGATCCATGCCGAAGTTGAAGACACATAAGGGCGCGTCCAAGCGCTTCAAGAAGACGGGTACCGGCAAAATCGTCCGCCGTCACGCCTATGCCCGTCACATCTTGACCTCGAAGGCGCGCTCGCGCAAGCGGAGACTCGGTCAGGGCGTGGTGGTCGCTGCGGCCAACCAGCCCGCGCTGAAGAAGATGCTCCCCAATTGAGATGACACCGAGCGCGGACGGAGTGCGGGGCACGTACCCGTTCTGCCTCGAAGGGCCCAGGGCCCACAACCTAACAGGAGGAAAACGTGCCTAGAGTCAAACGAGGAACCCATCGAAGAGCCTCACGCCGCAAGACCCTGAAAGCGGCATCCGGGTATTTTCTCACCAAGAGCAAGCTGCACCGCGCGGCGCAGGAAGCCGTCGAAAAGGCGCTGCGCTACGCATACGTGGGGCGCCGCCAGAAGAAGCGGGACTACCGCGCCCTGTGGATCACGCGGATCAACGCCGCCTGCCGGGCGGCAGGCGTTTCCTACAGCCGGTTCATGTCCGGCTTGAAGAAGGCCGGAATCAACCTGAACCGGAAAGTCCTGGCCCACATGGCGGCCACCGATGAAGCCGCCTTCCGTCTGCTGGTCGAGAAAGTCAAGGCCAGCCAGACACAAGGAGAGTCATGAACACAGGTGGAGCAACGGAACAGGTGCGCGAAGAGGAAGCCGACTCTCTGGCCACGCTGGAAGAGCGCATCCGGCAGGCGATCGAGCTGGTGACGCGCCTGCGCCGGGAAAAAGAGGCGGCGCTGGCCGAGAAAGAGGCTGCTCTGCGTGAGGCTGCTGGAGCGCGCGAGCAAGTCGCCAGGCTATCCCAGGAGCTGGAGGCCGCGCGGGCGGAACGCAAGCAGGTCCGAACTCGCATCGAAAAGCTGCTCGGCCAGATCGATGCGCTCGGCACAGCCTAACTAGAGGAAAAAGTCAAATTCCTTGAACCGCAGAGACGCCGAGACACAGAGAACACCCAATAGACTCTTCTCTGCGTCTCCGCGCCTCCGCGGTGAACAATCCGGTCGGTTTGAGGTGGAACCTAACTAGATGGACCCCGCGAACCCCGAAAAGCAGCCCGTTCGGGTCACCATTCTTCATCAGTCCTACACCCTGCTGGCCTCCGGCGACCCCGCGGCGCTCGAAGAACTGGCCGAAAGCGTGGACCGCTTGATGTGCGCCATCGCCGATAAGGCCTCCAGCGCCGACTCCCTGCGCGTGGCCGTGCTGGCTTGCCTGCATCTGGCCGACCGGCTCCGCAGCCTGGAGGGCGAACTGACCGGCCTCAAGCAGCGGGTGGACGAAACCAGCCAGCACTTCCGCCTGCTGCTCGATCAGGCCATCGAAGAGAAATAAGCGTTCCCTGGGTGAGAGGGGAGTCAGTCGAGCAGTTTCACCCGCATCCAGTGGTAAACCACCGCCTGCATGGCATTGGAGAAGTGGTTGTAGTCCGGAGGGGAGTAGAGCTCCAGATTGCGCAACCGCACATTGCGCGACACGCCCGGCCTCCAGATTCCGCTCCAGTTGTAGTCGTAGGCCTGGGCCGTGCGCTCTTCGGGGCGCAAGAACTCATAGACCCGGCGGGCCTGCTCGACCGAGCGTTTGACGTCTTCCAGAGTGGCTTCCTGGTCAAACTGCGGCGCCACCACCATCACAGGCCGCGGGGCGATCAAGCCCAAGACCTCATCGAAATCCCACGGGAGACGTTTCTCATTGCCTTTGAAGAAGCCCAGCCGCGGGATGAGGCCGTGGATAAAGGCGTGATTGTCCAGACTCCCGGTGTCCTTTTCGGTTCTAAGCGGGGTGAAGCCGCAAAAGGAAATCGCGCCCGCAATCCGGTCGTCCAGGGCGGCGGCCAGGAGTCCAACGGTGGCGCCCAGTGAATAACCCATGACATAGATGCGGCGGGAATCGATTCGGTCGTTATCCGAGAGAAGATCCACCGCCGATCGGACGTCGTCCACCATCTTGCCCATCAAAGACCACTTGGGATAGCGCTCATAGAATCGCTGGACTTCCGGGATCCTGGTTCCAAACCCGATCATGTCGTAAGTGAAAATACCGAAGCCTCCCAGAACCAGCGGGTTTACTTTGAAATCCGTCCCGAGATACCCCTGGGCGTGCAGGGGATAGGTTCCCCCAATGTAAGCTGCTGCGCCTGCACTTTCGGGGAGAATGGGCAAATCGGAGTAACCTTTTGAATAAGAGTAGGGGTGAAGCCAGATGACGACCGGCATCTTCAAGTCGGGACGCGCACCGCGGCGGTAGTAGAGCTCGCCCACAAGATTTCGATCATCACTGAAAGTGAGGGTAGCGCGGTCCACCTCGGCGGTGGGCCGCGGGCGGTCCAGGATGTGATCGACATATCCCAGCGCACCGGAAGGACCGGCGCCTGGGGGGCTTGAGCCCAACCCCCTTCGTCCGAGGACCTTGACGTGAGCGGGGAACTCTCCAAGACCCCAGAGAACCTTGCGGCGCAACTCTTCGCGTTGCTTACTCCAATCGACGTTTCCGCTGGGGAGGATTGGCGGGGGTTTCTCGGGGTAAGACGCGGGATCGACCGATTCACCAGAAAGCGACTTCCACTTTTGGAAGGAATAGTCCCACAGCAGCCTGTCGGGCAACGGAAAACTCCTGCGCCCCAGCACCGTGTCGTACCAATCGAAGTAGTCTTCGATATTGGAGCCGGGAGTGCGATGAGTGCCTGGCCGGAACCGCAATGCCAGGCGGTCCTTGGCGCCCAGGAACTCATAGACCCGCTGGGCCGCCAGAAAGCCGCGCTCTTCCCCCCAGGCGTTCACTTCGCCCTCGTTGATGCCCAGCGTGAGCAGGTAGCCGCGTGGCGCGATCAGGGCCACCATTTCGTGCATATCGATGGGCAGTTTGTTCTCGCGGCCGACAAAGAAGCGCAACCGGGGATGAAACCAGTGGGGGTAGTTGTGGATACTCATCTCCATGGTTTCGTTGGCGTAGCGCTCGGCGCAGTAGCGCCAGGGAATAGCGCCGCCGGAAACCGGGCTGCTGCCGATGACTGCCGCCAGCCTCTCTTCGAAGGCCCCGGCCCAGGTGGCCATCTTTCCTCCTCGAGAGTGATCGGTGAATACGATCCTGGCTTTGTCGACCATCGGGAGGGTGCTCAGGTAGTCGATGGCCCTGGAGATTCCCCAGGCCCGGCGGGCCAGGCAGGTAAAGTCGAAGTCCGGATAGAGGGGGGCGTACAGTTCGGTGTCATCGGCGCCGTCGGATGCGGCCACGATGGCGCCCAAATAGCCGCGCCGTAACCCGATCTCGACCCAAGAACGCTTTCCCGTGCAAGTCACGAAGACCGGAAAGGGACCCGCGCCGGCGGGCAGGAGTAACTGCACATTGAGCCTCCCTTGGCGGCCAGGGCCGAAGCTCAGCAGTACGTCACGGATCGTGATCTCACCGTCCTTGGTTTCCCGAAGGATAGTGGCTTGAAGGTTGCCGGGAGGAGGAGGAAAACGGCCGGTAACATAATGCTGAAACATCTGCTTAAGCGAGGATCGCTTGCGCCCCCACTGCTCCTTGGTGGTAATGCGCACCGGCGCGCCTCTGTCGTCCAGCAGGAGCGGGTCGGGCAGATCCATGAGGGTGGGCAGAGTGTCGAAGTCAGGCGGGAGCTCGCCGGTGCGGGAAAGCCATTCGTTCCAGGCTGGGTCCGGGGGAAGCATGGCCAGCAGTTGGGCGAGAAATGCCTTTCTCTTCTCGAGGTTGTCGGCAACGGCGTTGCCGGCGCCCCGGAGTGTCGCCGGGCTTGAGAGCAAGGCGACGACGCCGAGAAGCAGGCCTGGTGCGACTCGCCTAATCATAGTTGTGCCGGTAATCATGGTCTGGGCTCCTGTATCTGTGACTTACTTGCGAAACCTAAATTTCATTGAGCCGCTCGGTGGCCTTCACCCATTGGTAGGGATGCCTGTCCAGCCAGTCGGCGTAATGCGTCAGGTTGTTCAGGACCGGCAGGACAAGATCTGCGCAGACCTCGATGATCTCGACGGCCATACCCACATCCGAGCGGCCATTGTGGATGAGACCTGCGGTGCCGTGGTTGCCATGGTTCCCTTCTTCGTAATATCGAAAGCCGATCCCGCCCCACCTGCGCATGGCCTCGATGTCGCGGCGGATCTCATCCGGCTGGTCGCCGCTGTCGTCGCGTTTGGATTCGATCTCCTTGGCCCAATTGGCGGCCGGGATGGGCCGTTCCCGTCCCAGGATCTTCAGGGCGCCCAGGCAAAGCTGTGTCTCGTGAGAACTACCCGGGTAGCCGGCATAGATCTTCCTGATCTGGGGCGTCGCCAGCAGCGCCTCGCACCGGATGAACAGGAACGGCTTCTCGGTCTCGTCGAAGAGTTCCCGTGCGGCCACCATGCCGCCGGTATCCTCCGGGTTGGTTCCGCCCACCAGGACCACCCGCCGGAATCCAGCCTTGTACAGACGCAAGGCGATGCGTTTCAGAACCGCCACCTGCTCGCCGACCTCAAATGATACCGTGCCCCGAAAAGACCGGGTGGCCCCGGCGAAGCAGGTGTAAGTCGGGGGAAATACCAGACCGTTGGCTTTTCGCGCCAGAACCACGCTGAAGGCATGCGCCCAGTGAGCGTGCATCCCCACGGGGATGAAGGCGCCATGGCCGCTGATGGGTCCGAAGGGCACAAAAACCAGATTGCCGCCGTCGTTGAGGTAGAACTCGATCTCGCGGCTGGTCATCTCCTCCATCCTACGCGTGAAAAACCTGTCGGGACCGGGGCGGGGCTGGTCTGGCATCAAGGGCACGCTTGCGAGGGCCGGAGCGGCGAGGGCCCCAGCCAGGAAATCACGTCTTGCTGTCTCTTTCATGACTTACTCTCCTTTCCTGTCTGCTGACTGAACATGGCCTGCGAACCACCACACGTCGCTTTTGCCGCAAGCTCATCTGCCTCCGGGGTGCTGGAGGAAGTAAACGAGCTGGCTGGAGGCCTGGAAAGCCCAGTTAAACGCCCGGGCCGGCTGATTCAGATCCTTGCCGGTGACCGCCGAGAGAAGGGTTTCAAAACGCTTCCGGTAGATCTGCCGGCGGGCGGGGTCCTGGCTGAAGTAGACGCCCATGGCGAATTGGTAGGACATCTCGGTACTGTGCCGGGTCATGTCCCCGCTTACAGTGGAAGGCAGCTCGCCGGGCTGGCCGGCGAAGCAATTGATGACATAGTAAGCGCTTCGTCCGTCGGGCTGGAGTCCCTGGCGGTCCAGAAAATCGCACCACCTGAGCACCATGTCCGGGATGCGCTGGTCCCCGGTCAGGGTCCAGTAGTGAAAGGTGGGATCCAGCAGAATGGCCATCATCCAAGCGGAAGTGGCGCCTTGGAAGGTCGCCTCGCTGGGTTCGTATTGCTCCCAATTCTGCCTGAGGGAACCGTCGGGAGGGCGTCCGTCGGGCGGTTGCCGCTGGTGCTGGTAGAGCGCATCGGCGTAACTCTTGGCCTTGTCCCAGTAAGCCCGCTCACCGGTCAGCTCCCAGGCGTGGAGGACGCCGAGCCATCCGTACCCTTCGTGGCGCGGCGTCCAGAACCCGCCGTGGTAGACCGGGTCCCAGCGATTCAGTACGAGCCTGGCCATGATTTTGCCGGTCTGAAGTACACGCTCGTCACCGGTGAGGAGGTAGTGGATGTGCATGGCCCGGGGATAAACATATTTGAGGTCGGGCTGACCTTTGGGGATAAACATGCCCGCATCCGGGCCTTCGGTCTTGGTGTGGGTCCTGACGAAGTGAGCCGCCTGGTAGGCGGCTTCGAGAAACTTTCTGTCGCCGCTGCGCACATACATCTTGTACCAGCAGGTGGTGCGGTCAAAAAGCCAGTGATCGAAGGTGCGGCTCTCGATGTATTGAAGCGATCCCGGAAAATTCTTTTCGACCAGCCGATCGTAAGCCGAGTAGGGACCCGACTCAGCGGCCGGGACCTGAGGCCCCACAATCCAGGAATCACAAAGCCACTTGGCCGGGATGAGAGCCAGCACGCGCGGCCCCTTGAGACCGTCCGGTTCAATGAGTGTCTCGGCCACGGGAAGAAAACCTCTGGCGCTCTTCCGCCGCGGCCTTCCGAAGGCCACCGTGACGCGCCGGGTCTTCTCGCGCCCGAAGTCCGCCTGGAATTGGATCTGAATGGAGCGCACCGATCCGTCCTTGCCATCCATCCTCCAGGGTTCGAGCGAGCGGACAGCCGCTTCGATTTCCTCACCGCTCGCATCGTAGATCCGCACCAGGCTGGCGTCGCCCAGGAATCCCGGCGGGAGTGGAACAGCAAAGTTGACCGTCTCAGCAGCGAGGTTCTGAGCGCGCCCGATGAGTGTCACCGTAACCTCGCTGGCCGGTTTAGGCGGCTGCGGGCGATCCATGCCGCGAAGACTTACCGCGAGCGCCAGTAAAATCATTCTCCTTTTGTTCATAGGTGCTCTTCAAAAGCCTTCCCTGAGGAGGCACACTTGCCGAGCCTCCTAAACGGAGGCATCATAGCACAAGCCGGTCCGGCGCCTGTCTGTGAAAGCACTAACATCCCACCGGGAAGCGGCGTGGTTTCGCGCAAAGAACGCAAAGACTACGCAAAACACGCCAACATAAGACTCTGGATGTTCTTGGCGCACTTTGCGTGCTCTTTGCGACTTGGCGCGAAATCAGAACAGCCGTTCCTGTTTCTTCAGCGTGCCGAAGGAACCGATGTCGGCGATGGCGAAGGCCACCCGGAACTGGTTCTCGTTGCGCGTGCCGAAGCTGAAGCGG
>Ga0315280_10006636_pt1 | contig 15898 bp, 15 predicted proteins | sample YL17G06_40_MG_FD_203697 | JGI IMG/M metagenome (GOLD analysis project Ga0315280, IMG submission 203697) | Sediment microbial communities from Yellowstone Lake, YNP, Wyoming, USA - YL17G06_40 | ecosystem: Environmental > Aquatic > Freshwater > Lake > Sediment | place: USA: Wyoming | collected... | reverse complement strand
GGAGCGGGTGAAGGCTGCATTAAAAAATTGCGGCTATGAATTCCCTTCCCGGAAAATTACTATCAATCTTGCTCCAGCGGACAGGAAAAAAGAAGGTTCAGCTTTTGACCTCCCCATCTGTCTTGGCCTTTTGGCTCATTTGGGCATTTTTCCTGAAGAGAGGCTTAAGGATTATCTGTTTATGGGAGAGTTGGCTCTGGATGGAAGGCTCAAACCAGGGAGAGGCATTCTTTCAGCCACTCTTCTTGCCCAGAGAAAAGGCTTTAAAGGAATTGTCATCCCTAAAGAGAACGGGATGGAAGCTGCTTTGGTCAGAGATATAGATATTTATGCCCTGGAAAACTTAATCCAGGTCATCGAACTCCTCAATCTGCCTCAGAGCATCTCTCCTTTGAAATATGCTCTTGAGGACCTGATCCCTGAGCCGAATTATGAACTTGATTTCCACGAAGTGAAAGGACAACAACATGTCAAGCGGGCCTTAGAAGTGGCGGCTGCAGGCTCTCATAATGTGCTTTTGATCGGTCCGCCCGGCGCAGGAAAAACCATGCTGGCCAGAAGGCTTCCCTCTATCTTGCCCCCGATGTCATTTGAAGAAAGGATTGAAGTCACCCAGGTCTATAGCGCTGCAGGGTTTCTCAAAGATCAGGGGGGAATAGGTCTCAGGCCTTTTCGTGCTCCGCATCACACGATTTCTGATGCAGGGCTGATTGGAGGAGGGCTTTTCCCCAGACCCGGAGAGGTCAGCTTGGCTCATCATGGGATTTTGTTCCTGGATGAATTGCCTGAATTCAGGAAGCGGGTTCTGGAGGATTTAAGGCAGCCTGTCGAAGATGGAAAGGTGAATGTAGCCAGGGCTTTGATGAGCGTTACTTTTCCTTGTTCGTTCATGCTGGTGGCTGCCATGAACCCCTGTGAGGATGTGTTCCGGGGGCTTGCCCGCTCTTATTCCGACTGTACAGAAACCCAGAGAAGCCGCTACTATTCCAGGATATCCGGACCCCTTTTAGACAGGATTGATATCCAGGTAGAAGTCCCTGAGGTCAAATTCAAGGACATCGTTTCCAGGATTGAAGGAGAGAGCTCCGAAGAGATCAGGGAGAGGGTGGTCAGGGCCAGGGAAAAACAACTCTGCCGATTTCAGGGGAAAAAAATCTATTCCAATGCCCAGATGGGGCCGCGCGAGGTTAAAAAATATTGCCAGGTAGGATCCGAAGGGGAGAAACTCCTTGAGATGGCTGTCAACCGTCTCGGATTCAGTGTAAGGGCGTATGACCGAATTTTAAAGGTGGCCAGGACCATCGCTGACCTGGCCGGCGATGAGAAGATAAGCGCTGTGCATATCTCTGAGGCCATCCAGTACCGGATAATGGATAAATATTATTGAGGATCTTGTACGAGATTCTCCTGAAACACCCTTTATAATGATACAAGATTGAAAAAAAACACCCTTGATTTTGTGACAATAAGAGTTTATAATAACTCTCGAATGGGAAGGAATGTTCAATCGTTCGATTCTTCATAGGTTAAACGCTTGGAAAGATTCCAATGAACGTAAGCCTCTGATTTTGAGAGGAGCACGCCAGGTCGGCAAAACGACGGCTATCGAAATCTTTTCCAAATCATACGATCAATTCATTTCATTAAACCTCGAAAAACCGGAAGAAGCAAGGCTTTTTTCGTTGGGATTGCCGGTCCGAGATTTATTTCAATCCATCCTTCTTAATAAAAACCTGCCCTCTGTCGATGGCCGAGTTCTTCTTTTTTTGGACGAGATTCAGAATTCATCCGAAGCCGTTCGCCTCTTAAGATATTTTTATGAGGAACTCCCGAAGATTCACGTCGTTGCGGCCGGTTCTCTGTTGGAGATTGCTTTGACCCAAAAGCAAATCGGCGTTCCGGTCGGACGTGTTCACTATCTATTCATGTATCCGTTGTCGTTCAAGGAATTTCTTGAAGCGACGCAGGAACAACAAGCTCTCGAATCCTTGAATACGATCCCTGTTCCTCCTTTTGCCGTTCCTCGTCTTCTGGAGCTGTTTCATCGATATGCTCTCATCGGGGGGATGCCCGAGGTGATCTCCCGGTACGCCGAAGAAAGGAATATTGTTGCCCTCGCATCCTATTATCAATCGCTCTTTACGTCGTTTCTGGACGACATTCCCAAATATGCGCGGAACGAAACAATGAAGCGCATCATTCGGCATTGTTTCGAGGCGGCTCCCATAGAGGCCGGAGAGCGCATCAAATTTGCGGGCTTCGGGAAATCGAACTATCGTTCGAGGGAGGTCGGCGATGCTTTGAGAACTTTGGAGCAGGCGATGCTTGTCCATCTCTTGTATCCGACGACTTCGGTGGAAATTCCCTTGGCCCCCGATCATAAGAAGTCGCCGAGGCTGCAATTTCTTGATGTCGGGCTGATCAATTTCTCGCTCGGGCTCCAGGGCCATTATTTCCGGCACTCCGACCTGCATTCCTTTTTCAGAGGAAAGATTGCAGAAATGATCGTCGGCCAAGAACTGATTGCCGCCTGTTCGGAAGAGCATTTAAAGCCTGTTTTTTGGGTCCGCGAAAAAAGCCAGGCTCCCGCTGAAGTCGATTTCGTTGTCCAATTTGGGAAATATGCCGTCCCCATCGAGGTCAAGGCAGGAGCGAAAGGCACTCTCAAATCCCTCCATCAGTTTATCAATCGAAGTTCCCATCCTTATGCAGTCCGGCTCTATGCGGGGCCGCTCGAAGTTCAGGACTCAAGGACGCCTGAAGGCAAAGCGTTTTCTTTGTTGAATCTTCCTTATTTTCTAGCCGGTTCGCTTCCAGATTACATTCGCTGGTTCATCGAACATCGATAGAGGGAAAATGAGGGAGCCAAGCGGGAGGCTGTAGCTCAGGTCATCCTTCAGGCCATGAAGAGGATGAAGGATAAAAAGTGAATGAGGAGAGAATTTTTATTAATCGACTTTTTCTATTTTCTTAAGGTTTGCCTATTGACAATTTATTTCAAATTTAATTAGAATTAAAAAAAAGAGGAGAAATGGGAATAAAAACAAAAGTCGAAATAATGGGAAAATTAGTGGAAGGAGAGGAAATTGAATTTGAGCCAATAAAAGAAGATTGGAACATATATAAATTAAAAGACGACACGACAATTAAAATAAAAACAGTAGTCAGTAAAGTTATTAGAACTAACGAAAGGCATCCTACAAGAAATGACCCGATATATTCGGTCTCATCTCAAAATGTAGTTGAGGCGGAAGTTCCAGAAAAATTAAAGTTAGAAAAGTAAAATGACTATTGAAATAACTAATTATCAACATGATTTATCTTGGGTTAAACCAGATATAAGCATAACAGCTCGGCCAAGTCAGTTTGGTAAAATAAATAAAAACATAAATGTAAATATAACAAGCTTAAATTTTGATTTATCACATCTCAGAAAAATCGCTAATATATTAGTTGAAGATGATTCGGCTTTAGAAATCCTTTTAATAATTGATGAATTCCAGAATGTATCTTTCGAAAAGTTATTTAGGAAGATTAGGGAGAATAATAAAACTCGAAAAGCAGTTTCAGAACTTGTCAATTCTGGACTTATTATTGAGCCAAATGAACTTAGTGTCGCATCTGTTGTGTGTAGAGATGGATCAAGAACAGGAAAATATTTTTCTATTACACCAGAAGGGAAGGCTGTTATAAAAAAACTTCGTAATCATTATTTATCCAAACCAAAAATTTGATGTCAGAATTCGCTCAAGAAGCTGAGAGAATTAAAGAAAATATTTTTAAAGAAAAAATTAGAATTCTTATTTGGGGTCCAGGCAAACCCAAGTCTAATGCTAGCCTATATAAGCAAAGAGCTTATAATAAACGTGTTCAAATAAAAAGAGTTTTAAGAAAAAAATTCCGAAATGGAGAAGTTTATTTTAGCGAAGATAAAAAGATGAAGGGGATCGCAAAGGAAATAACAGGAAAGCTGGAAAAAGAAGCATTTCAGGCAAAAATTGCTGATCTGATTTTGGTTTTAGCTATATCACGTGGGGCTAATCTTGAATTAGACCATTTTATTCCCACTTATCCTTGGTTTCGAGAAAAAGTCCGGATATTGTTGCCCAAGAAATATATAAAAAGCCAGGGATTAGCTTCTTCTATATATGAATTTTTAAGGCCCAACCAGATTGAAGGATTTACTACCCAAGAATTCAACAGATGTAAACTTGCAACTGAGAAAGCAGTAAGAATTGCAAAAGAAGCCGTTATATTAATTTCCTTAAGGAGATGATTTGTGCTCAAGGATTAGGCTTGAGTTGACAGTGGGGGAAGGGGGTAGCTGCCTATTTTGGCGATACGCGCTATTTTTTCTATAAAGAAGCTTTGATTTCTGTCATGTCAGTTGGGGACAAAGCCAAAATTTTAGTCTCTTAATGTTCTTATAAATTATTTTCTGAGCTCACCAAAATTGGGTCATATTTCATACTTGCGAAAAGGAATTAGTCTAGCAGAAAGTTAGACTCTGTTTTTTAGTCAAAAGTATTTATGAATTGGTTCAATTTATCAAGGAGCCTTTTTGTAGGTTGGTTTTCTCCTCTTTCCCAATTACCAATAGAAGACTGGTCAATCTCCAATAATCGAGCCAACTTCTTCTGAGACAGCCCATGAACCCGCCTAAATTCCTGAATCCTTTCTTCTAAATCCTCTGTCTTTTTCTCAAACGGATCATAGCCCAGGAACTCGATAATCTTTGGAATCTGGGCCAATGACGGCTTCACTCGGTTCTTCTCCCAGAGATAGATCGTGATATCCGAAACATTAAGCTTGAGGGAAAGTTGGCGCTTGGTGAGCTTCAAATCCAGCCTTCGGGCTTTGATGTAGTCGCCCCAGGTCCTCAAAAAATCAGGGTATTTCTCCCTGGAGGATGGCTTTTTTGCCTTTAAAGTCAAATGGCAACTGGGCAACGCAACCCTGACAGATTAGCATTGCGGCAATTATTAACGGAAAGGGGAACTGATAACGAGAATAATAAGGCAAAATTCTCTAATGCCGGGCAAAAAGCTCTATTAATTTTATGCCATAGTGAAAAATAGATTTTAAAGCAAAAAATGAGTTCTTCTTTATAAATAGATTCAAAAGCTAAAAGTCGATTTTTAAAATATTTGCAAAAGTGTGCGTGGACAAGGCATCCTATACATTTTTTGACATTTCGTTATTGCTTCTTTTAAAAGAAGATATTAACACCTCCGTAGACAGAAAAACCGGGGGTTCCATAGCCAAGGATCATTTCATATTTTTTATCAAGGATATTATCGAAGCGGCTGAAAATCTGAATATGAGAGCTCAGGTCGAAAGATGCGGAAGCATTAAAGAGAGTATAGCTTGGCAGAGTAACTTGAGGATAGGGCCAGGTTGAAAAGTCCGCATCATCTCTTTTTCCGATGTAAAGAAAGGAAAGATTGATAGACCATTTTTTGAAAAAACTATAATTGATGCTTGCTGCCAGCTTGTCCTTTGGTCGCCTTAAAAGATAAGAATTTTTGACCTTATCTTTCGCTTCCAGCTTGGTATAGGAAGCATTAAAGACAAATTCATTTGTAAGCCTAGCCTCAATAGAAATTTCAGCGCCTTTGGATTCAGCTTTGCCAATGTTTATATAGCCATGCAGAAAATCGAAGCTGATAAGGTTTCTGTAGCTATTACAAAAATAAGTTGCTCCTAACAATATTTTTTCCTGTGAGATTTGTTGTTCGATTCCCAGATCCCAGCCAATGCTTTTCTCAGGCTCCAAATTTTCATTTCCTATCGGGCCCCATGCTGTTCCTGGCCCATAGAGCTGGTAAAGGGAAGGGGATTTAAAGCCGGTGCCGATGGTAGCTTTGAGCTTTGTACCAGTCTTCGAGAAAAAATAGGCCGGAGCCAGACGGTAAGTTGCCGCTGATCCGGACTGACTCTGGTGGTCGAAACGCGCCCCCAGAGTTACAAAGAATTGATCAGCTACTCTGATCTGATCCTGGAGATAAATCCCGATGATGTTAGCTTTTTTTAGGGGGAAGATACTCGAAGAAGCTCCCCATATTCCAAAAGAATGGTAGTCAGATTCTCCCTGTTCTTGTTCGTATTCCATTCCAAGGGTTAGGGTGTTTGTTGGGTGGAGAAAAAAATTATTTTGCCAGTCCATTTTCAGCAATCTGCTTTTGAATACGCCCTTCTCCGAGTCAAAAGGATGTGCGTTATCCGGAGGATTATCGTATCGGCGGTTGGAATCAACAAGAGAAAGACCTAGCTTTTGCTCCCAGCGATTCTTGAGAAAAAGAGATCGAATTTGGCCCTTAATGAATAAAGATTTATAGTCCTGGGTATTGTTTGGATCATCTCCATAGGCTCCTCCGAAATTATCAATATCTGTTTTCGTCGCAAGAGAGCGAGCGATAAAATCAACTTCAAGGTTATCTGAAGGTTTAAATCCGAGTCTTCCTGATAGGGATAGATTTCTGTAGCCATCTTTCTCTTCGTTTCCAGGAAGGGATGCATCAGCTGCCGAAATCCCTTGAGTGCGAAAATAGGAAATTCCTAGAGAATAATTGATTTTCTCAGCCCCGCCACTAGCGCCAGCATTGGAAGTTATGGTGGCATAAGATCCACCATTACTCGAAAAGGTGATTTTCGGCTTCCCCTCTCCTTTTTTAGTAATGATATTGATGACTCCACCTATAGCATCCGAACCATAAAGGGTGCTCTGGGGCCCGCGCAATATCTCGATTCGTTCGATATTCTCCAGGGTAAGATGAGCCAAATCATAAGAACGACAAGGACTAATGGGATCATTAAGCTCAACCCCATCCATCAGGACTAAGGTATGTTCTGAATTTGCACCCCGGATAGAGCAAGCAGCTTCAGTACCTGCTCCTCCATTTTGATTAATAGTCACTCCCAGAACTTCCTGGAGGACTTCAACCACAGTCGTTTTTTTCATTTTCTTTAGGTCCTCTGCAGAGATGACCATCACAGAACTGGCTATTTCTTTAGCCGGAGTCTCGATTTTGGTGGCTGTGACCACGACGGTGTACTGAAGAGATGAGCGAGGAGTTTTTTCTTTAGTTTCTTCAGGGTGAATGGAGAGCGATAAGATTGTCATAGCGAGGGCAAGAAGAAAAATATTTTTTTCCATAACTTTTACCTCCTAAAAATTTTGAATCCGCTCTGAAATGCTTTAAAGAAAAGCCTAATCTTTTGCTTATATCCTGATTTTGGGGGAAATAAGCAAAAAAAATTAACCCTCTCTTCCTCCCGAAGATGGGTCTGGGAAGGTTTAAAGAAGGTCTCCTGACTCTCAGATCATCCTCCTTCCAGGCCTTCCTATTCCCGATTTGGGGAAAGTGGCATCTTCTGGAATTCGTCCCCGATTACAGTAGCGGGGGCTGTGTCCGCCTCACACGGACTTCCCTACCTTTAAACCTGAATTTAAATTATCAAAGAACGATACCATTTAAATAAATGCACTAAATTTTATTGGGTCGGAGCCCTTCATATATTTTCTCTATTTCTTTTAATATCTTATCGGAGTTTATTTTTCCTTTGCTTTTAATATAAGCTGCAATTACAGCGCCTCCTGCTCCAACACCTTCTTTAACAAAACCTTTCTCGTAAGCCTGAAGCCCGACGTATTTTGAATTAACAAACGAAAGCTTAGTAGCTATTATTGGAATAGAGAGAATTTCATTTATAAGTCCTGATAAATCAGAAGTTTTATCATTTATAATCCAGTTAGTGGTTGCAATAGCTAAGTTATTCACAATTTTTTTTTCTACCTCTTTGATTACAGCTAATATTGCAGCCATTTGCGTTCCTCCGGCCATCAACACGGGTATCTCTTTCGCAGCTCCCACACATATACCTGCATGTACTGGAATCATAGGATCTCCCATTTCTCTTATTACAGAGAAAACATTTCTATCGTTAAGTTTTTTAAGAGCCTGTTTTACTACCTCCATCTTAATGGTGTGCGGATTATTAGGCATTGAACTGCTAACTTTGCCAAAAGCATCATACCCTAACCCAACCAATACGCCTAATGCCGTCGTCGTTCCTCCCGCAATGCTTTCGCCAACTACAAGATAATCGCATAATTTAGCCAAGTTTTTTCCAATTATTCTTGCATTTTTAAAAGTTCCTTGCGGGCTGACAACAGCCTGTTTTTTTCTTATGTCCCCACCAGCCTTCCCTCTAACATCTACAAAAGGAATTTGAGGTAAAACGTCTAATCCAGCATTTATTGTCAAGAAAGGAATATTTGCCAGATTGAGAGATGCCCTCGTTATTATTGCGGGAGTTGGTATCCCTTCTGGTGTAACTGGCACCCCATCAATACATCTACATCTCCCAAGCTCAATCAGTTCAACATCAGCAGGGGGTGTCAAATCTGTAAGATTTGGGTTTGCACCTGCTGCAGAAATGCCTTTTATTTTACCAACTTCGGTGTTTGCAATTACACAAACAAATAAGGGAGTTTTGCCCCAGATTTTTTCAATTATTCTTTGAGCTCTTTCTTTCTGACTTACGAATATCAAATCATCATACATGCAAATACCCCAATCAACTAATAATGATCTTATCGCCAACTAAGGCGAAAAGAGCAGCGATTGCAGCATTTTCTGCTTTGTCATAAGTATTATCAGTTCCAATAATTAGAACGTCTTCTTCTTTAAAATCAAATAATCTGTATAAATCATTGTTTTTAATTTTTAATCTTGTTTGATCAGGAAATTTTATTTCATTATTCTTAAATACTAGAATTGTTGCACCAAGTGAGCCTATTTTTATTGCTGCATCTCTTTCATCTAGACCAATTTTTACTCTATCAGCAACATTCCTTACTAAAATGGCAACGTCTTTTTCCCCTACAGTTAACCCTTTTGCACTTATAATTCTGGGCCCTAAGATTGACTTATTTAATTCTTTAACAAATCTCCTTCCTTTGGTAGATAATTCATGTCCTTTTGCTACGGCAGATTTTAAATAACCTTTTTTGCTAAGATCCTTTAAAATACTTCTAACACTGCCCTCCCCAAGAACCAACCTTTTTGTAAGCTCTTTTCTGCCAATTCTTTTTTCTCTTTCAAGAATTAAAAGACATCTCAAAACATGTGCGCTATCAAACTGTTTTCGTGGTCCTTTCATTTTATTATCATCTCCAGCTCCTTTTTTGTATTGATGTTTATTGTTTCCTTTCCTCTTGTTATGTATAAATAGTCTTCTCCCTTTGCTACAATATTTACGCCGATCGGCACGAGATTATTAATTACTACGCTTGGCGTGAATCCCATGTTTTCATAGTCTTTTTTAGGCACAACTACTGATACGGGTTGCTGAATTTCTCCGTATTTGTTCAGGACATCTCTGATTAACTTAGAATTTAAAAATGGGAGGTCAGCTGAAACTACCAGAAACTCTTTGAATTTTTTTATCAAATATTGAATATCCTTGACATAGCCTTTTCCAGGGGTTTGAACCACTTCTAACTCTAATTCTTTTGCTTTCACCTTTGTCTTTGGTGTAGCCTTAGTAACAGCCACAAAAATGTCGTTTATTCCGGCATCTTTCAATATGTTCACGGTTCTTTCTAATATTGTTCTCCCATTTACTTTGATAAGAGGCTTCTCTATATCTAGGTTCAATCGTCTTCCTCTTCCTCCAGCCATAATTATTGCCTTCATAGTATCATGCCTTTTCAAACATTCATTTTTCCTTTAAACGCCACTCTAGAATATCCAGGAACCAGTGTTTCCAGAAACTTTGTCTGAGAACTGATTGGCTCTTTGTTATTTCAATTCTTTTTTGAAATATTGGACCATCAACAACAAAAGTATGGAATTCTCCGTTCTCACCACAAGGACATATTTTCCTTGTTTTAAGTTCATCAAGCAAATTTTTATCAACATATCTACCAACAAATTCTTCCTCAAACAAATCGGCCTTGCAACTAACGACAACTGCCTTGAATCCAAGATTAATGAATTCTTCAATTACTTTTTCGGGTGGGATATTCCATAAAGGCTCTATGGGCTGAATTCCTAGATCCTTACAGACACGTTCAACCCAATTTCTGTGTTCTTCAAGATAAACATCTCCAAAGACCATGCCTTCAATACCATTGTTTTTGAGATCAAATACAGCTTCTTTGAATTCTTTCTCATATTCTTCCATATTAGAGCTTACTTCTCTTTGTACAAGCGGAATCCCGATTAACTCGCTTTGTAAATTTATTAGCCTTGCTTCAATACCATGAAAACAGCAGCGTTTATACTCTTTTGAAATAAAATTTAAAAGATATTCCACCTTATAACCATGTTTAATTGCCCCATAACAGGCAAGACAGCTCTCTTTCCCCCCACTCCATGATGATATAACTTTTCTCATAATCTACCTTCAAATTCTAATCAATAAAGCGAGCAACGATACAACTCTAGATAATTCATTGATAGCTCCGATGACATCTCCATTGATCGCACCGAAATTCTTATGCGCAATCCTTACAATAACCAATGAAGAAAACATTGAAATAAGAACAGCTAATAATCCTAAATACCGCAACAATATAAAGGAGAGACAAAGAGAAAAAAGAATGGAAAATGGAACTGCAGATTTATTCAAGGTTTCTATAAATAATTTCCCAATTCCTGTTTTCATGGGTTTTCCGAAAAATAATGCGAAAAGCATTGCTGTCTTGGCACAGACTTCAGCAACAAGTATTTTATAAATATTTCCGTTGAGCATGAAAACAGCGAATATAAAAAATAAAATTACAAATAAAACAAAAGTTGTGCCCGCTACTCCTGTTTGTGTGTCCTTCATTGCTTTTATCTTTTTTTCACTGCCTCCGCAAGTATACACTCCATCAGCAAAATCAGATAATCCATCCAAATGGTTCAATCCAGTTATGAAATACAAACAAACGGCAGTAAGCAAGGCTGCTAAAAATCCATTTACAAATTTAAAGGCGAAAAAACTGAAAGCTCCCACTATTAAACCAACTAATCCCCCTAAAACAGGTAACAGAAAAGACTGTTTTGCTGCTTTTTCAAGAGATCGTTTATTACTAGGCAACCTCGTTAAAAAACTTATTAATTCTAACATTACTATCATCCATCTATTCATATATTTTGGTCATAATTCCTGCGATTAGTCCCCCTACGATGTCATCAAGTACAGGATCCAATTTCGTAAGAATCCCTGGTTTCTCCGTATCATACCTCCTAAAATTAAATATAGCATTTGTCCCTCCAATATAGTTTGCTATGCTCATTCCTATAATTTCATCCGCCACAAATTGAACTGGATCGTCTCTGTTAATTTCCGGCCTTTCTTTTTCAAGCTTCTCATGCAGTAGATAGCCTGCCCAGAGCAACGAAAGAATGTTTATATCATTCAAATATTTCTCTAAAAGAAGTCTAAATTTTGCTCTTGCTTTTTTCTTGTCTAGTTCATCTGGTACATGTAACTTAAATGCACTTATCTCAAGGTCCTTTTTTGTTACTTTCAGTTTTTCCAAAATATCTCTCATATTAACACCTCTTTTAAAGCACTTTCTAAATTTTCAACAAATATCGCCCCTTTCTCTTTCAATCGTTTGAAATATTCTTCTAGATTTTTTTGAGTGAAATCTCGTTGATACACTGGCGAGGATTCAATAATTATGACCGGAATTTTGAAGTCCAATGCTACCTCTGCTGCTTCAATATTTTTTAAATTGCCTGGTCCCACAGGAAAATCAGTAATGATTACAAAGTCTGCTTTTTTAATTAGGTCAATATTTGCTTTATTCGACTCATTGGTTATCTGGGAAAATGGGATTTCGCCAACCACAGGTATCTTAAAATTTCTAGCTGCTTCAAAATCTGAGTCGAGGACGTCAAGTACACCACATGTGACTTTGAGTCCGTTATCCAATAAAAGTTTCATCGCCGGAGTACCTGACCCGCCACCACATATAACATGAACAGTTGGTCCTTTCATTTTCTTATCATTTTTGGCATAGAGGAAAGGAATAACATAAGGGACATTAGTTATAGGATGTCTTTTGATAATCGCTTCTATTTGATAAATTCTTCTGATGTTCTCTGATGTTAAAACTTTATCCGGGAATCCTTCCGAGAAGATTCTCCCTCTATTTAGCAAAATCAGTTTATCTGAATATTGACTGGCCAAATTGAGGTCATGAAAAACAGATATTACAATAATCCTCTCTTGTTCACATAAATTTTTAACCAAATTTAAAATTTCTAATTGACATCTGATATCTAAATGAACAGTAGGTTCATCCAGCAGTAAAATCTTTGGCTCCTGGGCAAGTGCCCGAGCAATTATTACACGCTGTTTTTCACCACCACTCAATTCATCAAAAGCCCTTTCTGACAGGTGCTGTATATTTGTCAGTTTCATAGCCTTTTCTACAATCTCAAAGTCATAAGTACTTTCAGATTTAAATCTCCCCATGTGCGGCGTGCGCCCCATCAGAACAAGCTCGGATACCATGAATTCAAAATCTATATTAGATGTTTGAGGAACAAATCCTATCTTCTTGGCAATCTCTTTTTTACTTAGCTCTTCAATATCCCTGCCATCTATGAGCACGGTTCCTCTTGGACTTAATACATAAGATATGCATCTCAATAAGGTTGTCTTACCTGATCCATTTGGTCCCATAACACCTAGAAACTCCCCACTTTTTACCTCAAATGTGACACCATCTAAAATTTTTGAGCTTTGATAGGAAAAAGAGAGATCTGCGATCTTTAGTAACATTTTCATTACCTCTTTCCCTTCTTACTCTTTTGTAAAAGATAGACAAAGAATGGGGCACCACAAAATGCCGTTATAATTCCTACAGGAATCTCTGTAGGCGATAAAATTGTTCGTGCAATAGTATCAGACCATATCAAAAAAATAGCTCCAGCTAATGCAGAAGCCGGCAAAAGTATACGATGATTAGGTCCTACCAAAATTCTCATGATATGTGGAGTTATTAGCCCAACAAATCCTATAATCCCGGTAAATGCAACTGCAGTTCCCGCTACCAGAGAAGAAAAAATTAATAAAATCTTTTTCACAGATCCTGTGTCAATTCCCAGGTGCATTGCTGGTTCTTCGCCCAAAACCATTGCATTTAAATCTCTAGCAAAAAATTGAATAATTATCACTCCTAACAGTATTAATGAAAATGCAATAGCTACTGTGTTCCAACTTGCTTTATACAAGCCTCCTAATAGCCAAAAAAACAAAAAACGGAATTGTTCATTTGCCATATACATAAAAAACGATGTTACGGCGGTCAAGAAAGACCCAATTGCAATGCCTGTGAGTAACAAAGTATTTACCCTAACCTTCCCCCTAGATCTTGCGATAAAATAGACTCCAAAAACTGTTAACCCAGCTCCGACAAAAGCCAGAAATGGTGTTGAATAAATACCTATACTTATAGAAAGACCCGAAAGAATTGAAGTAGATGCTCCTAAAGCAGCACCAGATGATAAACCAACTATAAAAGGATCAGCCATAGGGTTCCTGAATATGCCTTGCATCACTACTCCGGAAACTGCAAGAGCGCAGCCTACCAAGGCAGCGAGCAAGATTCGTGGCAACCTTATATCCATAATAATCGTCTTGTAGGGATCCGGCCATAGGTGACTCTTTCCAATCAAAATATCCCAAACGGCTTGCATTGGAATTATCTCAGGGTTTCCTGAACCTATGGGACCGGCGGATCCGATTGTAATTGTTACAACTATCGTAAAGAAAAGTACTATTAATAATCCAATAAGGATTAAATTCCATCTAACGTATTTCTTTTCAAAATCTATTGTCATACTTTTCCCTTTCTAATGAAAATAACTCTGGATGAATCAGTCTTGTCAAATGTTCAAGAGCATCCACAATTCTTGGTCCTGGTCTAGAAATTATATCGTCATCAATCGTGTATATTTTATTATTCTTGACAGCATCAAACTTATCCCAACCAATTCTGCTTATAATATCTTTAATTGTAGTGGAAGAATGGAGACCTACAGTAAAGACTATGATTTCAGGATCGCTTCTAACAACAAATTCGTTAGTTATCTCTGAGTAAGCAGTAGCTGTAGTTGCAGCAATGTTCTTGCCGCCCGCCATTGATATAAGGTCATTACCGAAAGACCCAGGTCCATACGTCCAATAAGGGTAGTATTCCACATAAACTTTAGGACGGTATAAACTACTGTTGCTGGTTTTTGATGTAATCGCATTGATTCTCTGTTCTAGACTATTTGTCAGATTGTCTGCTTCCTTCGTTTTATTTCCGATTATTCCCACAAGTCTAACATCTCGAATTATTCCTTCTATGGCTTTTGGAGCCAGGACAAATACAGTGAGATTCTTTTCTTTCAAACTCGTTATATACTCTTTGGATGTCATATCTGAAGCTAAGATCAAATCTGGTTCTAACGAAACTATAACTTCTAAATTAGGGTTTAGATAACTCCCTATTTCAGTTATGTTTTTTGCTGCCTCTGGATAATTACTATAATCATCCACTCCAACGACTCTCGTGCCAAGTCCGACGGCAAATATAATCTCAGTACAACCTGGCGCTAATGAGATTATCCTTTGAGGATTTTTTGGCACTGTAACAGCTCTTCCATAATCGTCAATTACGGCAAATCCAGTTTGTCTTTCTGATTCTTTAAGTTGGGTTATATAAGAAATCACAATGAAGGCAGCTAATATCAAAATACATGCCATTGCTATCGCTGCAAGCCTAGTTATCCTTTTTCTTTTATTCATCTAAATCCTTATTTAATTGGATATAATATCCAATATATTAAATCTTTTTTATCTGAAATTCAATCTGGTGATAAAAATAAATCTTTATTATCGAAAGAAATACAATCACAAAAAAATTCCTTTATCCGGAGGGATCGATTTTTCACCAGGTGGTAACTTTATAGTCTTTTCAGCATTGATAAGCGATCATCATCAGCTCTTTCGAATTTCACGCGATGGCACAAAGAAAGAACAAATAACCCACAGCTTTAAAGAGATTCATCTGTCTCAGGTTTCTCCAAATGATCATTTTATTGCCTGTACAATTTATTCACATGTTAGAGAAATTTGGTCGGCTACAGTATCAGATGAATAATAAGCCTACCCGAGGCACTTTTTTCTATTTAGAAAAGGGTAGCTTCGGAGGCAAGTAAAGAGGAGAGGCTAAAGGGATACAAGGTAAAGGTCCAATATCAGCCAGTCCAAGATATGGAGAAAAAGACAAAGCGGGAAGCCATAGGTCAAGTCATTCTTCAAGCCCTGAGGAGGATGAAGGATAAGAATCAAAGAAATCGAGAAGTTTCTGCAGGTTTCTCTTTAAAGGCAGGTTTTCGTCCTTTTCCCAATTCCCAATAGTGGACTCGTCGATCTTTAGTAATTGAGCCAATTTCTTCTGTGACAATCCCTGAACCCGCCGATATTCCCGAATCCTATCTCTTAGGTTCTCTGTCTTTTTTTCGAACGGATCGCGACCCAGAAATTCGATAATCTTCGGAATCTGGGCCAGAGACGGCCTCACCCGGTTCTTTTCCCAAAGATATATCGTTGTATCGTCAACATGAAGCTTGAGGGAAAGTTGGCGCTTGGTAAGCTTTAAATCAAGCCTTCGGGTCTTGATATAATCGCCCCACGTCCTCAAAAAATCAGGGTATTCCTCCCTGTGAATAGGCTTTTTGGCCTTTAGGGTTAAATGGCAACTTGGCAACACAACCCTGTGAGGATGTCTATCGAGGTTTTGCTCTTTCACATTTGGATTGCACGGAGAGCGAGAGAAGTCGCTACTATTCCAAAATATCCAAACCCCTTTTAGATAGAATTGATATTCAGGTTGAGGTTC
>Ga0315280_10006634_pt1 | contig 15900 bp, 17 predicted proteins | sample YL17G06_40_MG_FD_203697 | JGI IMG/M metagenome (GOLD analysis project Ga0315280, IMG submission 203697) | Sediment microbial communities from Yellowstone Lake, YNP, Wyoming, USA - YL17G06_40 | ecosystem: Environmental > Aquatic > Freshwater > Lake > Sediment | place: USA: Wyoming | collected... | reverse complement strand
GGTGAACATCACCCTGCCGCGTGGCAGCAAAGCGAAGGGACGCAAAAAGGGCGCCGGCATGGAGGAAATGGTGTGAATAATATTAATACTTTTGGAGAATATAAATGAATTTTAAATTAGTATTAACATCGGAATTGCCGTTTTCTTTAAAGCTTCCGACTGCAAGCTATCAAATACTTTATGATGGTAATGTATATAATCTAGAATTACTGCAAAATCAATTTGCTGGTTTTAACAAAGTAATATGTGATAGACCTTTGGGAATAGGTACATTAGAACAACTCAAGAAAAATCATGATTCAATAAATGTGTATTTCAAATTAAATACTATTATTAAATTAACATTTGATATTGCTTCACCACTAATAGTTAATCCTTCTTATGATGATATAATTGGTTATCTTGTATCAAAGAACTTGAAAAGAGAAGATAATTATGAGACAATAGAAGATGATGCTAAATCATATTTTGATAGTTTATGCTATTGTGATAAGTGCAATCTTAATATCAAAGTCTCAAAAATCAAAACCGCTGAGTTATTGTTTGATTTAAGTACATTAACTGATATTTATATTAAATTAATAAATAAACTAATAAGATATTATTCAACATTATTATATGATCGTTTTGTATATGAACTATCGCTTTATCATTATAGATTAGGAATTACAAATGGTATTTATATATTATATGTATGTGATGATTTAATAATTTACAATATTAACTATGCGCTGTTATTCCACGGTCTAATCAAAGGTGAATGGGCTAAACATACTCAGCAAGAAATCAGTGGTTTCGTGGCTTCATTGGGAAGTGATTTATCATTGGACAGCATAGACTTAATGCTCCAACGCGCGGATTCAGCACTTGAAAGAGGTGATTTCAGAAAGTCGGTTTTAGAATCGAATTGCGCAATAGAAACCATGATAGACAATATTCTAGAAAGTGCTATGAAATCTGCGGGAAAGAAAAGGGAAGAGATTGAATATAAGCTAAATGATTGCAGATTTATATCTAAAGCTAATGCTATGATGAGAACTTATGGGCTTCCAACTGTAAGCTCTCTAAATAAAGAACTATGGAAATCGATATTAATTTCAAGAAAACTATATCGTGATGCAGTAGTACACTCAGACTATATGCCGAATAAAGATGAAACAGCTACAACATATAAAAAAATAAAGGAAATTATAGTATTGATGAGAACAGCATATAATATATAAATTAAGTATAATTGCATACAAATTTCATTTTTTACGAAGATTTAAATTGTGCTATTGCAAATCCCCCCTCTAAATCTCCCCGCAAGCAGGGAGACTTACACGACCGCAACATCCGCAGTTCTTCCCTCCGTTTACGGGGGGACCGAGGGGGTGGGGGGACAGTGTCATTGTGAGCCTGCGCAGCAGGCGTGTTGGTTCTCTTCCCCACCCTGCCCTCCCCGTCAACGGGGAGGGGGAAAGACCGGGCATCCGTATCCTTATCCCAGCTTGATTACTTCACCAAAAAGCCCGTCTCCTCCGTCTCCCCGTTGACAGGGGGACTACAGGGGGAGGCTTATCCACAAACGCCCAATCGTGTCATTGTGTGCCTCCAACGGGAAGCGGGACAATCCCCCGCCTTTCTTTATCACCATCGCTTAACCCATGCCAAAATAGCCCTTTAAATAGACAAGGGGTTTAAACCCCTTGTCTTTCTATCACCATCGCTTAACCCATGCTAAAATAGCGCTTTAAACCGCCCGAAGGATGCAGATGCCCAAAGGTTCGCTATTCAGCCGCCTCTCGCCCGAGATCGCCATAGACCTCGGCACCGCCAATACGCTTGTCTATGTCAAGGGGCGCGGCATCGTCATCAACGAGCCGTCGGTGGTCGCCGTCTATACCGATACCAACCATGTGGTGGCGGTGGGGCGCGAGGCAAAGATCATGCTGGGGCGCACCCCCGAGGCAATCACCGCAGTCCGTCCCCTGCGCGATGGCGTCATCGCCGACTATGAGCTGGCGGAGATCATGATCCGCACCTTCATCACGCAGGCGCGGCGCGGCAGTTGGCTCAAACCCCGTGTGGCGGTCAGCGTCCCCTCCGGCATCACCGAGGTGGAGAAGCGCGCGGTCAAGGACGGTTGCGAGCGCGCCGGCGCCCGCGAGGTCATCCTGCTGCAGGAACCCATGGCGGCGGCAATCGGCGCCAATCTGACCATCCACGAGCCGGCGGGCAACATGATCGTGGACATCGGCGGCGGCACCACCGAGGTGGCGGTCATCAGCCTGGCGGGCATCGTCACCGGCACCTCCATCCGCGTGGGCGGCGACGAGATAGATGAGGCGATTGACCTCTACCTGAAGAAGGCATATAGCCTGCTGGTGGGCGAGCAGACCGCGGAGATAATCAAGAAGACCATCGGCAACACCTACCCCAGCGAAAGCGATGGCTACTACATGGTGAAGGGGCGCGACCAGGTGATGGGCATCCCCAAAACGGTGCGGGTGACCTCACGGGAGATTCGCGACGCTATCAAGGAGCCGGTGGGGCAGATCATATCGGCAGTGCGCACCACGCTGGAGGAGACCCCGCCCGAGCTTTCCGCCGACATCATAGACCGCGGCATCACGCTGGGCGGTGGGGGGGCGCTTTTGCGGGGGCTGGATCAGACGCTCAACCACGAGACCAACCTGCCGGTGATGGTGTGCGGCAACGCCCTGACCTGCGTGGTGGAAGGCACGGGCAAAGTGCTGGAGAACGAGGACTTTTACCGATCGGTGATTATCAACTAGGGAGGCGGCGGCATGTCGGAAAGCTCATCCCGCAGTCGTTGGCTCCTGGGGCTGTGCATCCTCGTCTCCCTGATCCTTGCCTGGGGTGACAGCCGCACCGACGGCAGCTGGCGCCGTTTCTTTGCCCAGGCAATCTCCCCGCTGGATAAGCTGGTAGCGGATGTCGGTGCCGCCTTCCGTTCCCGCGCGGAAAACGCTTTATTGACCACCGAACTTGCCCGCTCGCGCCAAATCGTGTGGCAGGAGCAAAACCTGCTTAAGGAGAACGACCGCCTCAATGCTATTCTGGCGCTGCGCTCCACTCTATCGTATGAAAGCATCCCTGCCCACGTAATCAACTACCAAACCGATGGGTTGCGGGCGGAACTTACGCTGGATGCCGGCGAGTTGGATGGGATCAAGCTGGACATGGCGGTGCTGGCGCCGGAAGGTTTGGTAGGCAGGGTGATCCGGGTCTATCCACATACCAGCCTGGTGCGCCTGATCACCGACCCCGAGGAACGGGTGAGCTGCCGGGTGTATAAGTCGCGCAGCTTTTGCGTGTTGCGCACCGACGAGTTGGGTAGAATCCGGCTGGACTATCTGAGCAGCCGTGCCGAGGTGGAAAAAGGCGATGCGGTGGTCACCAGCGGGCTGGGCGGGGTCTATCCCGCGGGGATACCTGTGGGCAGCATAGAAAGCCTGGAGCTTAGTCCGGAGCAACTGTTCTTTTCGGTGCTATTAAAGCCTTATGTGAATTTCTCGGCGCTGGAACTGGTGGTGGTGGCACAACCGGTAATCAAACCCTCTGCCGAGAATCCTGCTACGCCGGCACCGACCACTGCACCGGCGCCACCCGTCCATAAGCCGACCCAGCCGCGACCGACCGAGACTCCAACCGAACCGCCGACCGCACCCCCTGAACCCCAACCCCGACCCACGCCCGCGCCATGACCGCCAAGATACTGCTGGGATTGCTCATTTCCATCTTTGCCTCGCTGCTGGAGGGGCGTTATCCCTATCTATTTACCATAGCGGATGTAACGCCCAACATCGCTTTGGTGTGGGTGATAATCCTGAGCCTGCGCACGCCGGTGGGGGTAGCCACGGTAATCGGATTTGCGGTGGGGCTCTTGACGGATATGTGGGGGGAGCACAACCTTGGCAGCCACAGCCTGGTGTTCTCGGTGGTCTGCTTTATGGCAAGCTCGCTTAAGGATAGGTTCTACATCCATAGCATCTGGGCAGGCGGCTTGGCGGTGGTCTTGATTTCGCCTATCGGCTTTGCCATAGACATAGTGTTCCGCTTCATCTTTGTGCCGGGGTTCACCCTGACCTTTTGGGGCGTGCTGCTGGTCTTTCTTCGTGCGATATACAATGCAGTGATAGCGCTGGTGCTCTATCCCTTGCTGGATGGCACCATCAAATGGTTGACGGAGCGCCGGGCATGACAGAGCCCATTTCCATCCTGCTGCTGGCTTATTTCTATCCACCATCGGGTGGCAGCGCCTCGCTGCGCGCTGAGAAACTGGTCAAATACTTGCCCCAATATGGGATAAATCCTGTGGTTCTTTCGGCGCATGGGGCGCGTTATCCTGTTCCGGCGGACAGGGAGAGATATGGCGATGTGATTTATACTGCGGCGCATCGCGTCCCTCCCCCACCCCGCTCGCTTAAACGACTGCTGGTTGGAAAGAAGACCTCAGACAATGGCACAGGTTCAGGTAGCTCTGCCAGCACCAATATGTGGGAGAAAGTGCTGGATTTCCTGCTCATCCCCGATGCCCGCATCGGCTGGCTGCCCGGTTGCGTCGCTAAAGGCGTTGAGTTGGTGCGTCACCGGAAGCTGCGCGCCATCATCTCCACTGCGCCACCCTATACCTCGCACATTGCGGGAGCGCTCATCAGCAGAATAACAGGTGTGCCGTTGATTTTGGACTATAGGGATGCCTGGTCGCAAAACCCGTTCAAGCAACCCCCGACCGCTTTACACAAAGCGCTGGGGCTTATGTTGGAGCGATGGTGCGGACATCATGCCAGTGCAATCTCCGGCGTTACCGAACCAATGGTGCATGATTTGCAAACATTATTGGGCGATAGACCCATTTACCGGCATATTCCCAATGGCTACGATGAGGCGGATTTCGCCGGACAGCCCCCTCCCCCACCTGATGGACCGCTGCGCATGGTCTATGCCGGGACATTCTATGGCACCCGCCAGCCTGATACCATGTTCCGTGCGATGCAGGAATTGGCTGCAGAAGGCTCTATTACACCAAATGACTTGCAGGTGATTTTGCTGGGCGACCATCCACCTGCAATACGGGCAAAGGCGGATTCATTCATTGCCGACTATTTGCAGTGGCTGGGTCCGCAGAACCATGCGTGGGCGGTGTGGGAGATGGCTACTGCTCATGTCAATTGGCTGGTGATAGGCAGCGGGGCGGGAGCCGAGACGACCGCGACGGGCAAGCTCTATGAATATCTGCGAGCGCCGGGGCAGATTCTGGCGCAGGTTCCGCCGGGCGTGGCTGCCGATATTATAGAGGAGCACGATGCCGGCATGGTGGTCAATCCTGACGATTTGGCAGGCGCCAAAGCGGCGATCATGCAAATGTGGGGATTGCATCGCCGTGGACAATTACTGCGTTCCCGTTCTAGCGATATTACGCGTTATAGTCGGGAAAATATAGCCGGGGAGATGGCGGAGTTGATCTCGTCTTTAACACGGCGTAATTGGCAAGGTCTAAAAAATTTGATTGATAAAGAATGAAATAACTATTTAAGCAAAATTGAATTACAATTAGAAAAAGGATTTGAGTGTTGGGGGTAGGATATGATTAGACATTTGATTTTGATCATCATCTTCTGCATACTCTGCTGTTTCTTTGCTTCCGCCACCTTTGATGTTAGATGGATCGCTGAACTTAATACCCAATGGCATGACAGCACACCTTTTGTGACTCCCGATGGACAGACCATATATTTTGCATCTGCACGGGTTGGGGGCTTGGGCGAACACGATATTTATCGTGCAACGCTTAGTGGTAGCATCTGGGTGAATATCACCAATGTCATAGAATTAAACTCTACCGCCAATGATGTGTCACCATGGGTGGTTGGCAATTATCTGTATTTTTCCACTACACGCTGGAGTGCTGATTACCAGATCGCGCGAGCCACTCTTAGTGGAGGGGTATGGGGAAACATAGTCCCACTGCCTGGATTTGTGCAAACCGCGACCAATGGCAGCAGTTCTTTTACTTCAGATGGCTTGACCATGTATTTCTCATCCAACCGGCAGCCTAATGTAGGGTCTTTCGATATTTTTAAAGCAACCTATGTGGGTGGTAACTGGGTGATAACAAACCTTGGAGCACCGGTGGATACGGTAGCGCAGGAATGGGGATGTGCAATCTCGCCTGATGGAACAATTTTGCATTTTTGCAGGATGGCAAGAATTGGAACCTGGTTTTTGTATGTGACTACCTGGAATGGCACATCATGGTCTATGCCAGAACGGCTGCCGCCACCGATAAATGTTCATCCCTGGCAGAATGAAACCCCCTGCTACCGACCGGAGCAACACACACTCTGGTTTGTATCTGACCGCACGGGCAGTCTGGGCGGGCATGATATCTGGAAAGCGGAATATTATAATGTTGGGGTTGAACCAACAACTTTGGGGATGATAAAAGCAAGTTTTGTAAGATAAAATACGCGTGAGGCATGGCAGTATTCTGATCAATACCTCTTCCCCATCGCATATCCAATTATCCCCCACCAGATGCCTGCCAGGCAAATGATCGCCTGCGGGATGAGGAATAGCGCCGAAAGTGCGGCAAAGAACCATCCCCGGTGCCGCTTTAGGTATCCGAGAAAATCCCCGTTGGCGAGCCACATCAGCACGATCAACATGCCGGTGGCGCCAGCCCATAACCAGTCGCCGGTAACAGCGAGGATTGTAAGCACCACGACCAGTAAAGCTCCCATTCCAAGATGTAATATAAAGCTCGAAGGCACCGCCGTCGTGTTGCGCCCCTGCAACCGCCGGAAGTGATCCCTTAGCGCAAATCGCACCAGCGCCACCGAACGCACAAAATCCGTCCGCAACAGGCTCCACATCGTATAAGATTTGTCGTGTGTCACCTCCAAATCCTTCGCCATGCGGATCACTGTGCCAGCCTGCGTTAATCGCCCACCCAAGTCAGTATCCTCTATACTTGGCTTGCGGTAGTGCTCATCAAACCCGCCCGTCTTCTCAAAATAACTCTTTCTGATAACAGCAAGGCTTGTATAGAAGAGGGAAACCTTATCGGGCAACCTATCGTAAGTCCAGCGCATCCAAAGATTCTTGAAGTGGCTGAAGAAAGTAGGATAGGGAATCTGCGGGCTTAAAAGTCCCACCAGCCCATCCACCCCTTTGTTCTTCATGTGCTCAAGGATGATAGCGATGGTGTCGGGCTTGACCAGGATGTCGCTGTCTATGAACGCGATTAGAGGTGCCTGAGCCGCTCTTGCACCCCGGTTGCGCGCTGCGGAAACGCCGATCACAGTCGGATCGTTGACCACTCGACAAAATTGATATTGTGTGGCTGGTTCCAAACTATCGTCTCTGACACGATCTGCCACCAGAATAACTTCAAACAGCGCGGTATCGTTGGCAGCAAGCGCCTGAAGGACTTTGCCCACTTTGGTGGAATGATTGCCGACTGGTATTACTATGGATAGCTGGGGAATGGAATCGGTCATCTTTCTTGCGTCAGGCGCAGGGTCTCCCACAGATAGGTAAAGATGCGCTCCAATGCTTCATCATGGAGTTCGCCGCGGTTGAAGCCCTGCAACTCCCGTAATCGTGCCAGATCCTCACGATGCGAGATCGGTCCCAGATTCTCCTTTTGGCGCAGGCTCTGTTCTTCATCAAAGAGGCGGCTGAGATCCGAAAGAATATCCAGCATGCTCACATTCAGGCGGGAGATGCGCTCGGTAATGCCGTTGAGCATCGCCTGCGGGAAATTCACCGGTTCTCCGCGCAGTGCAGCCAAATCCACCTTGCCGGATGCCGTGCGTGGTAATGCCGGTAAAAACACATAATGCCGGGGGACTTTTATAGCCGGCAATCTTTCCGCCAGATGTTTGCGCAGGATATCAGCCGAGAGCTTGGCTCCCGGGCTGGGCACTACAAACGCCACCGGCACTTCTCCCCGCACCGGGTCTGGCATGGCTGCCACCGCCACCTCCTCCACCTGCTCCAGTTCCAGCAGAAGCTTCTCTATTTCTGCAGGCTGCACCTTCTCGCCGGCGACCTTGAGTACGCCATCACTTCTGCCCACATAGTTCAACTCGCCCGCTATCCCTTTTTGCACAATATCGCCCGTGTAATAGTGTCCGCCTACAAATACTCCCTCATCCTGTTCGTGATTCCAGTAACCACTGACGACACCATCACCGCTCAGCACAAGCTCGCCGGGCATGTCCTCATCCATGATCTCGGCGCCGGATTCATCGGCGAGATGGACGCGATAGCCGGGCAGAGCAAAACCAAGCGATCCGCACAGTTCCTTTTCGTGCCCATAGTTGGAAATTGCAATGCCTGTAGTCTCGGTACTCCCCCATACCGTTGTGATGGGCACTCCCACCAAACGGCAGAACTCCTCGGACATGCGCACCGGCGTTACCATGCCGCCGGCTTCAGCCAAACGCAATGAACCCAAATCGTGTATCTGGGCGAAGCGCATGAGTTGCGCATAGACGACTGGAATTGCCATGAGCGCCGAGATGCGATATTTGGCGACGGCTTCCGCCAGACTGCGCGGGTAGATGCTTTCTTGCAGGACTACGGTGCCGCCAAGATGGATTGCCCGGGCAAAAAGCTCGTGCGGGTGCGAATAGGCGGCGAACATGCTCATCTGCACATCGTCGGGCGTGAGATGTAATCCCTCGGTGGCGGCGCGGCAATTGGCGTCCAGATTGGCAAGAGTAGTTTTGGCGCCCTTAGGCTCGCCGGTGCTGCCGGAGGTAAAGTTCAGATAGACCACGCTTTGTGGGTCGGGTAAATCGCTTGGTGGATAGCCGATGCTCACCAGCTCACTCCAACGGATGCCGCGGTTCTCACCCACCAGCTTGGGTGAACTTGTCAACTTGGCGGCTGTGGTGATGGCTGCATCCCAGTATTGATCGGCGAACAAAATCACGCTGGGTTTTATAACCTCGCCCAGGTGGGCAAGGCGCGGTGGCGAAAGCTTCCAGTTGACGGGGACGGCTATTCCACCCGCCATCCATACCGCCAGATAGTAAAGCGCCAGTGTATGCGATTTGCCCGTGCATACCAGCACCGTCTGCCCCGGCTCCAGACCGCTGGAACGCAAACCTCCCGCCAGCCGCGCCACCTGCGAGTAGAACTCCTCATAGGCGATATGCCCGTCCTCCCAGATCAGGGCGGTCTTTTGCGGAAATTTGTTAGCGTTCTCGGCAAAACGCTGAATTATTGTCGTCACTTAACACCCCACATGGTCTATCTGCTTATTCTATAATAGCCGTAACATTCTGGCAAGCAAAGGAGAAGAGTGCTCAGGCTTGGTCTTTTGGGTTGGCCTGCAAACTATAGCCTATCGCCCATCATCTTTGCGGCGGCATTCAGAACAAGCGGAATCCCAGGCTCTTACCAGATCTTCCCAACCAAGCGGGATGAATTCGCAGCTACCATCAACCGATTGATTACAGAGGGTTACACCGGCGTTAATGTAACCACCCCGCACAAGGAGGCTGCTCTGCGTCTGGCACAAAACCCCAGCCCCGATGCAGTTCTGGCGGATGCCGCCAACCTCCTCCGCTTTGACTACCATGACAGGATCGCTGCATTCAACACTGATATCCCAGCGTTAGTCAGGGTGGTTTCACTAGCTCAGGAGGAAATCCCTGGCTTAAATTCCACCATGGTGTTGGGAGGCAGCGGGGCGGCACGGGCAGCAATTATCGCTCTGGTGCGCGACCTAGGGTTTAGGCGATTAATAGTCGCCGCGAGGGATATCCGCAAGCTGATGGAATGGGTGGATAGCATTACACCTGTAGAGCACGGAATTGCACTATCGTTGGTGGATTGGGATGAAAAAGACAGGATAATTATCAATCAAAAACCGGCGTTGCTCATCAATGCTACCACGCTGGGCTGGCATCCTGATGATCCCTTCCCTATCAACCCTGATCTACTTATCGGCGTTCAATTCGTCCTTGACCTTAACTATCCGCGCCCCAACCGCTGGCTTGCTGCCGTCCGCCAACATGGAATCCCCTGCCGTGATGGTAAAATGATGCTTCTGTGGCAGGCAGCCCTGGGATTTGAAATCTTTACCGGGGTCAAAGCCCCGATGGATGTGATGAAAGAAGCGTTGGAGAAGGAAGCAGGCAAAATTGATGATAGATAGAGATTGGATTGGCAAGGCACAGGTTCGCGATTGGACGCGGGGGGACATTATTGCGCTCCTGAACGCCACCCCGGCTGAAGAGGTGGCAATCTTTGCCGCGGCGCGGGAGGAGCGGGCGCGCCACTTTGGTGACAAATGCTTCCTGCGGGCGGTGGTGGAGTTTGCCAACCGCTGCACTTGTAACTGCCTCTATTGCGGCATGCGGCGCGATCTGGTCACCACCGGGCGCTACATCCTGACCCGCGAGGAGATCATTACCATCGCCGAGGAAACTGTGCGGATGAATATCCCCACCATATTCCTGCAGTCCGCCGAGGACAAGGGCTATGCGGTGGAGTGGCTGGTGGATATAGTGCGTGAAATTCACGACCGGCTGGGGCTTAAAGTGCTGCTGTGCATAGGAAAGCTCACCGACCAGGAGTTGCGGGATTTGCGGCAAGCCGGTGCCTCCCGCATGATCATCAAGCACGAAACTGCTGATTCGGAGCTGTTCAAGCGGTTGAAACCCGACCTTAACCTGGAGGAGCGGATAGAGGACCTGCTGCGGGCTAAAAAGGCAGGGTTTGAGATTGGCAGCGGTCCCATCCTGGGCTTGCCCGGGCAGACCATAGAGAGTCTGGCGGACGATATACTGCTGATGAAGCGGATGGGTGTGAAGATGAGCTCAGTCTCCATCTTCATGCCGCACAAGGATACACCTCTTGCCGACGCTCCTCCGGGCGATGTGCAGCTTGGCTGCCGCTTCATTGCCGCCATGCGCCTGGCGTTGCACGACACGCTAATACCCAGCACCAGCACCTTTGAACGGGCGCTGACGGGCGGGCAGGTGCGGGCGCTGAATGCCGGTGCCAATGTCATCACTGTGAATATGACACCGGAACAGTGCAAAGGTGAATACCAGCTCTACAGCGACCGCTATTATGTGCGGCTGGAACATGCGCTGGACTGCATCAAGCGCGCGGGATTAAAACCTGCCGCCGAATAAAAAAATGCCCAGAGGCAAAGCCAACTGGGACTTTTTGCCAACCATACACTACTGAAGTAGTTTAGGCCGCATTTATATTATAATTCCCATTGATGCAAAAGTCAAGTCTTTTTGGAGGAAAAATGCACAAGATAATGTACATCGATGAATCCGGGGACAACAATATGGATTTGTCTATCCAAAATGCGTGTGAATATTTTGCGCTAACAGGGCTAATAATTGATGTAAGTTCATGGAACAGTAACTACAATATATATAAAGATATGAAAAGAAGGCTTAAAGATGTTTATGGATTAAAAATAAGAGATGAAATTCATGCTTCTGCGTTATTAAATAAGAAAAAGGAGTATAAATATATGCATTTAAATAATGCTATTATTACAAAAATATTTGCTGACACAATTAATACAATTATCTTAATGTCTGATATAAAATTATTGAATATTTATATAAATAAAAATGATTTAAACGCACAGAAGTCAATTTCATATTTTCATGATAATGTGGAAGAATTAGCTTGGAACCGAGTAACTACTAGATTTAACAAATACTTAGAAACAATCGGTGAGATTGACGAGAAGCAGTTTGGGCTTGTCATACCGGATAAATCAAGAGAAAAGCAAATTCAACTCTGGTTAAGAAAATGGAGAATCTATAATTTGCAAGTTATCGTTGGAAATCCGACTAACTACCCATTGATAAATATTATTGAAGATCCACTATTCAAGGATTCGAGAAATTCCCCTTTCTTACAACTGGCAGATATGATCTGTTATTCATTAGTGATGAGGGAACGTTTCAATTATAAAGGACCAGGAAAAAATATGTATAAGCGGGTAAATGGTCAATTCTTATTTGATAAATTAAATACGTTCTTCATCAAAGGGGCTTCAAAAGACGATCCAGATGGTATAGTACGTTTTTAAAAAGAATTCTGAATTTTAAGTAGTAATAAATCACGGATTATTCAACATTTTGGTAAGGAATTCCCGCAGCCGTAGAGTAATCTGCCGCAGGTAATTGCTATTGATGATTAGTAGCTCTTCCAGCACATGATGCTCAAAATCCGGGTCCTCGGCGCAAAGTTTGAAGAAATCAGCGGTTTTAATGCGCAGGCATTTTACTGTTGTCACTGCTATAACCGTAACCAGATGACCCTTCTTATCAAATAGCGATGTGAACCCAAAAATATCGCCGGGACCCCGCCGCGCCAGGAACAGGCTGCTCATCTCATCCATGGACTTCATGTAGTCCACTTCTCCCTCGGCGATAATGTATAACCCGTCCGCCGGCATCTCCTCCACTACGATGGCTTCGCCCGGCTGGGCTTCCATCGGCTCGCAGAATTTGGCAACGCGGACAAGGGTCTGCGGTGCCACATTCTTGAATAGCTCACAACTGGAAAGTATTTGACCCTTGGATAACATGGCTCTAGAACTTGCTCATCCTGTAGTAGCTTTGCATCTTTTCCATGGTGTCGCGCACCCGTTCGCAAAATGCTAGGATAATCGCTTTCAGGAGTTTGTTGGCGATGGGCATATCCTGGTCAATCAGGCGGTCAAACGCCTTGCGGTCAATCCACATGAGCCTGCACTTGCCCCGGGCATAAACCGATGCCGAGATGGGGGCGGCTTCAATCAGCGACATCTCACCAAAGAATTCGTTCTCTTCCAGCAGTTTTATCTCTTCGGTTCCCGTTCCCGAAATCTGCGTCGTCACCGAGCATCTGCCAGATACAATCATGTAGAGCCGCTTCCCCGGTTCACCCTCTACCAGAATCAGATCGCCATCCTCAAAGTTGATCTCCTCTGCGACCAAACGCACCATATCCAATTCGTGGTCATCAAACTCACGAAAAAGACGGTTCCTGTGCAACTCTTCCCGGGTAATCATAGCGAAATAAATCCCTATCTCCACAGAATAAGAGGCAAATGCCATCAATTCAAACTTCATTATAACATGGCAAGGGATTTGTCATTCTAGGCTAACATTGGTGTATCCGGTAAAATTCCTCTGCAGAATACCCTGATTTATCCTGTTATAATCAACCAAATAAAATAATAAACAGGCGGAAGAAAATGAGCGATCTAATTATTGCAGCCAGGCGGACTTTGATTGACTGCATGGGCATAAGCAAGGATGAAAACATAACTATCATCAGCGATGATGTCACCCGTGAAGTTGGAGATGCTTTCTATGCAGCAGCAACGGAGCTTGACGCCAATCCCATTCTGGCAGTGATGAGACCGCTGCGCTTTAACGGTCAGGAGCCTCCCGATTCGCTTCTGGACCTTATGTCCAAGACCGATATTCTGATTCTGGCTACCAAATCTTCGCTCTCGCACACCCATGCCCGCATGCAAGCCACCGACGCCGGTGTGCGCTGTGCCTCCATGCCCGGCATCACCGCTGAGATGATGACCCGCACCATGAATGTTGATTGGAAAGAGGTTGAAACCACTACCAACAGACTTGTGGAAAAGCTTCTCGGTGTCAAATCATTCCATCTGCTTTCTGCAGCCGGGACTGATATGAACATCAACATGGGTGAGCTGCAATTTGAAGGCGATACCGGCATTTACAGCAATCCCGGGAACTTTGGCAATCTGCCAGGTGGTGAGGCATGCACAGCACCAGCTTTCCGCGGCAGCACCGGGATTGCCGTCTTTGATGGCTCCTTTGCCGGAATTGGTCTTTTAAGAACACCTGTTTATGTGATTATTAAGGATGGCTTGGTGGAATCCATAGATGACGGCAAAGAAGCTGTCTTGCTGAAGAATATGATCGCCCCCTTCGGCGCGAGCGGCAGAATGTTAGCTGAGATAGGCATAGGCACTCACCCCACCGCCAGGCTGACCGGCGTCGTGTTGGAAGACGAGAAGATAGCCGGCACTGTGCATCTGGCTTTGGGCAACAATGTTGGCTTTGGCGGCTCTAACAATGTGGGCATACACATAGACGGTGTGATGCTCAAACCCACGCTGATAACCGATGATGGCACCAAAATCATAGACAACGGCAAGCTTTTGGTCTGAAACACGGTGGGAAAGATGGAAAGCCCGGAGAACTTTGATGAGCGCAGAAAACAGCTCAATGAGCTGGTGATGCGCTACGCTGATATAAACATCAAGCGCTTTTATAATCTGGATGAAGGCGTCTATCATGATGGAGCATTGCCCGCCAAAACCAAGGAACTGCTGGGCTTGGTGGCATCGCTGGTGCTGCGCTGCGATGATTGCGTGACCTATCACCTGCACCAATGCCGCACCGCCGGCGTAACCGACGAGGAGTTGACCGAGGCGCTGGGTGTGGGCTTGATCGTGGGTGGCTCTATCGTAATACCGCACCTGCGCCGTGCCTATGCCGCCTGGGACGAACTGAAGGAATAATCCGTTCCCGAATCAACCATCGTAAATTTATCTTGACATGGAACTCAAAGCATATTAGTATATGTTTATACGCTTATATGCAAAAGACAATCAAGACATTAAAGGCTATGTCCGATCAAAACCGCCTGAGGATTTTGATCGCTCTATCTTCACAGCCAGCCTGTGTATGTGAATTGGTTTGGGCTTTGGATATCAATCAGCCCAATCTATCCCACCATTTGCGAATTCTGGAGGATGCCGGTCTTATTGAGGGTAAACGAAATGGGAATTGGATGGAATACAGGTTGTCTATAAAACCTAGTCTTAAAGTTTTGATTGAGTCTATCCTGGAAAGTGTAAAAAACGATAGCCAGATAAAAATGGATATTTCAAGAGCAGAAAAATCTAACCGATTGGAGATATGTAAGAACAAAGTGAAATAATGCCAGTTAAGAAAACCAAAAGTGACACTTTGGATCATTGAAGGAGGAGAAATGAAGATAGAGATAATAGGTCCCGGCTGCCCCCGCTGTCAGGAAATGCATCGCAACATACTGAATGCTTGCGCTGAACTTGGGTTACCCGCTGATATTGAATACATCACCGATATCGCACAAATAGCCGAGCGCGAGATCATGAGCACACCGGCACTCTTGATTAATGGGGAAATCATTATGACGGGCAGGGTGCCCAGCCCTAGTCAGGCAAAAGAAATCCTGCTCAAGCATAAAAGTAATGGGTAAAAAAATGAGTGAAAACCTTGAAGAGAGAACAAAAGAACTAATCGCAATCGGCGCTTCTGTAAGTGCCCATTGCCAACCTTGCCTTGAATATCATGTATCTAAAGCGAGGGAACTGGGGATTAACGAAAAGTGCATCAAAACAGCCATAGAGATCGGATTCATGGTGGAAAAAGGTGCCGGCAGTGCCATGCGGAACTTTGTGAACGAGATTCTGAAGGATAATAATACACAAAGCAACACAGGATCAGATAGCGATTCCAAATGCTGTGGTTAAGGTAAAACCTAACAACGAACAAGTTGTTAACAGAAAAAAATCCAATTTGTAGCACAATTGGTTGGTGATAAGAGTATGGATAAAGTTAAAAGGCTGGGGTTTTTTGATCGCTTTCTTACCCTGTGGATATTCCTTGCCATGGGGCTGGGAGTGGGTTTGGGCTATGTTTATCCACAAGTGGCAGGCTGGATCACCGGTTTCAGCATAGACACCACTTCCATCCCCATAGCTGCCGGGCTAATCCTGATGATGTATCCCCCGCTGGCAAAGGTCAAATATGAAGAGCTGGGCAAAGTATTCCGCAACTGGCGGGTGTTGCTGCTATCACTGGTGCAAAACTGGGTGATCGG
>Ga0315280_10006633_pt1 | contig 15900 bp, 11 predicted proteins | sample YL17G06_40_MG_FD_203697 | JGI IMG/M metagenome (GOLD analysis project Ga0315280, IMG submission 203697) | Sediment microbial communities from Yellowstone Lake, YNP, Wyoming, USA - YL17G06_40 | ecosystem: Environmental > Aquatic > Freshwater > Lake > Sediment | place: USA: Wyoming | collected... | reverse complement strand
CGACCCGCGCCTTGAAGTCCGCGCTGTGCCGCTTCCGCCGTCGCCTCTTTTCCTCTCCCATTCCTGGACTCTCCACGCCCCGGTTCGACCATCTTAGTCACCTGTCCAGTTTTTGGGGAGCATTACAACCGGCTGCGAACCCGCAAAAACCGACACCGTGGCAACATTACCGGCGTCACCCCCGGTAAGAATCCTACACTCTCCAAAAACCCGCTAGTTTCGGCGTCTGTGCTGACTGGCCGCACCCGGAGCGACCTGCTGGAACCATCCTGCAAGGCGGAGAGAGTGCAGACGTAACGCATTATTCTGACTGGGGTTGTGGCGCTGCGTGAACGCGCTTCCATCACCCTGCGGCCCCGACTCCCCGCTCGGTTTGACCCGACGAGCACCATCCGTATTGTAAAGATGGGGGAACCAGGCGCCTTGGGCAGTCCCGCCGTCTGGTGCGTCCTGAGGGACAAGGCGATGAAAAGCGATAGTCATCTCACGGCGTTGTGCGAGGCGCTGGAACCGCGTCTCTGTCTGAGCGGCTCCCCTTGGCTCAACTACCTGGCATCAGGGCAACCATTGGCGTTGGCGCCGCTGAACCCCGCCACGGTCGCAGGGACCGTAGCCCAGGCCGGGCAGACCCAAGTGTACCGGTTCTCGGCCCCTGCCACGGGCAGGGTCACCGTGCAGGTGGCCTCCAACGGCAGCGGCCTCGACCCGTTGCTACAGATCTACACTTTGGCGGGCACGCGCCTGGCTCAGAACGACAATGCCAGGCCGGGCACGCTCGACAGCGCGGCCTCAATCTGGATCGGCTCGGGCCAGGGCTGCTACGTGCGCATCACGGGTGTCCGGGGCTCGGCGGGGACGTACTCCTTGACCGTCACAAGCACCCCCCGCGACGACTGCGGCAACACACCGGCCGCGGCCCGCCGGCTGTACGTGTGCCCGTGGACGGGCGCCGGCGCGGCAGCCGGCGCCGTCAACTACGCCGGGGACGTGGACGTCCGGGCCTTCGTCGCCCCTAAGACGGGCATCATGCGGGTCGACATGTATCGAATGTTCCCCCGGCAGGGCCTTGCCTGCGATCTCGCGGTATGCGATGCCCAGGAGAACCTGCTGGCGCGGGACGCCAACCCGGGCGACGCGAAGGCGACCGTCATTGTCCCCGTGGTGGAGGGCCGGACGTACTACGTGAAGGCGGCGGCCCTCGGCGGCACGACGGGAACGTACCTCGTCAAGACGGTGCTCATCCGTGCGCCCGCACCGGTCAAGCGCGCCCCCGCGGCCCGGGGCGACGCCTTCGGCCTCGACGAGGACGGCTGCCTGGCGGTGCCGGCGCCGGGCCTCCTGGCTAATGACGCGGACCCGGATGGCGACTCCCTCACCGCCCTGCTCGTGGACGGGGTGTCGCACGGCACGCTCACGCTGAATGCGGACGGGTCCTTTACGTACACGCCGGCGCCGGGATTCTCTGGGACCGATGCCTTCACATACAAGGCGAGTGACGGCCTGGCCGAATCAGGCGCCGTCACCGTGGCCGTGACCGTCAACACCGTTGACCCCAGCCGCAAGTACACCCCGGGAAGTATCGTCACAGCCCAAGCGGTGGCGGCGGCGGGCAGGACACAGTTTGTGGTAATCGGAACCGGCGGCCCCGACGCGATCACGCTCGCCCAGGCAGGCGATGACCTCTTTCTGACGACGGCGATGGGCACCGATACCTACGCCGGCCCGTTTGCCACCGTGGCGATCTGCGGCTTTGCGGGTGACGACACGATCCGCATTGCCCATTCGGTGAGCGTGCCGGCGACGGTCTACGCGGGGGACGGCGACGACACGGTATACGACGCCGGCAGCGGCAGCGATGTGATTCACGGGGGCGCCGGCGACGACCTGCTGGTGAGTGTCGGCGGCGGGGCCGATACCCTCTGCGGCGAGGACGGCCTCGACAGCCTCTGGGGCGACAGTGCCGATGCGATGGCCGATGCGTCGCCCGAGGAAACGGACGCCGGGGCCGTCCACGCGATCGCCGCCTTCTACCAGCCGAGCCTCGATCCGGCCGCATACGTCTGCCTGGAGATTGCCGGCCAGGACATCGTGGACCCGGCGGCGGGGTACGCCTATGCCGATTTCTCCTCGCGGCCGCTCTTCGTTGACGGGCCGCAGTACAATGACATCCGGCAAGGCAGCGTGGGCGACTGCTATTTCCTGGCTGCGCTGGCGTCGCTGGCGGATGCGGATCCGAGCATGATCCGCCAGATGATCGCCCCGATGGGCGACGGCACGTACGCGGTCCGGTTCTACAGCGGGACCCAGGCGGTCTACGTCCGCGTGGACGCGTGGTTGCCGGCATCGGGCGATTCGCCGGCCTACGCCAGACTGACGCCGGCGGACGAGTTGTGGGTGGCGCTGGCGGAGAAGGCCTACGCCCAGTTCCGCACCGGGACCAACGATTACAGTGCGCTGAGCGGCGGCTGGATGGGGGACGTGTACCAGGCGGTGACGGGGACGGGCGCGAACTACATCTACATGAGCGACACGGCCTTTGCCGCCACGCTTTCGGAACAACTGGCGGCAGGGCATGCGATGAGCACCATGACCTGGTGGAACGTCACGGGGCCCCTGTACGCGAACCACGCGTACATGGTGAAAGACGTGACGGCGGAGAGCGGGACGACGTTCGTCACGGTTTACAATACCTATGGCTGCGACGGCAGACCCTGGGACGGCAACCCCGACGACGGTCTGCTGAAGATCACGCTGGCTCAGTTCATGGGGGACTTTCAGATGGTGGTCGTCAGCCTCGCGTGACAAGCACCAGGCGCGGGCTGTCTGGATGAAGGGGACCTCGCCGGCCGGACCAGCCGGTTCGTGCCGGCTCCCGGGCCCGCGGGGCGTGCGCTGCCGGCGCTGGGGGGCCGGGCCTTCTCGTCCGATGCAGGGCTCCGTCACCCGTTCAGCGTCCAGCCCTCGCGATACTTTTTCGTGATGAACTCGTCGGCCTCGGGGCAGTTCGTGGCCTTCAGGTTTGCGGCGTCCCACTCGAGTTTCTTGTCCCCGAGTTTGTCGCGAACGCGGTACGCCACGAGGGCAAGGAGGTTGTTCTCGACCTCGGCGCCGGAGTAATCAAAGTTGCAGGTGGTTTTCTTGTCGGTCTTGGCGGCCTCGATCCATTCCTTGTGATGGCCCTTGGAGGGCGGAATCAGGTCCTCCTTTTTGGGGGACTTATACTGCGTCATGTCGCCGGCAGTCGGCATCAGGATGCGGTAATCGTAATCGCACAGCAGGTAGCCCTTGTCGCCCTTGATGATGACGCCCTTGAACATCTTGTCGCGGTTGAAGACCTCGGACGGGACGCCGGGCTTCTTGCCGCCGTCGTACCAGTAGAGTTTGACGGCCGGTCGCCAGTCGTTGGCCGGATGGTCCCACTCGGCCGTCAGCCAGACCGGCAGCGTGTCGGTCGAGACGGGCGTGCCATCGGCCTTGCAGGTAGTCGGCAGTTTAAGGTCCAGCGCCCAGTAGGGCATGTCCATCATGTGGCTGCCCATGTCGCCGATCTGGCCGCTGCCGAAGTCCCAGAACCGGTTCCACGCCAGGCACCCGCCCATGTAGCCGGGGTTGTAGGGATGCATCGGCGAGGGGCCGATCCAGAGGTCCCAGTTGAGGTTCTTGGGCGGGTCTCCGGCGGCAGGCAGGTAGTCGCCGCCGGCGGGGGTGCGGCTGCACCAGACGCGGGCTTCCTGCGGCACGCCGATCGCCCCGCCCTTAATCAGTTCGACCATGCGCCGATAGTTGTCGGACGCGTGGATCTGCGTGCCCATCTGCGTCGCCACCCGATCCTTGTTCTTCAGGTACAACTCCCGAACCGTGCGGGCCTCGTGCACCGAGTTCGCCAGCGGCTTCTCGCAGTACACGTGCTTGCCGCGACTCAAGGCCCAGCAGTTGATGAACGCGTGCGTGTGGTCGGTCGTCGAGCAGACGACGGCGTCGATGTCTTTCTGGTCCAGGCACTTGCGCCAGTCGGCGTAGGGCTTGGCGTTTGCGAACCGTTTGGCGGCGCCGGCGAGGTGGTTCTCGTCAACGTCGCAGACAGCCACGATGTTCTCGCCCGCCACATCGTTCATGTTCCCTCCGCCGCGGCCCGCGACGCCGATGACGGCAATGTTCAGTTTCCCGCTGGGCGACTCGCCGGCCCGCAGGATGCCGGACCTCAGAACCACCAGCCCCGCGCCGGCCGTGGCCGCGGTCTTGAGAAAGTCACGACGATTCGTGCCAGACTTCATCGGACACCTCCTCGAAAGGACAGGTAACTCGGACCCGGTTTCGCCCGGCGTCCCGCGCCGAGCGCTGAGCACAGCCTACTCCCCCCGGCAGCGGCTGTCAAGCAAAGGAGACCGCAACGGAATTCACGTCTGGGTAATTTCAACCCTTGGGTCTTGAGGCGGTTGGTGCCGCGAAGAAGGGAGAAGCACCACACGTCCTTCTCCTGCCAACCGTAGATCACGAATCCCTTGAATACGGCGGCTGCCGGGCTAGAATCATCTCGGCAACTCATTTCGGCGCCGGCGTGATGGAGGATGACATGCGGACCTTCGCCATCTCATGGCTGGCCGTGTCCGCGTGGGCCCTTGCGGCACCGGCCTTCGCCGAAGACGCCTCCGATGCCTTCAACGCCATCTACGGCGAAGACCTCAAGCGCGCGGCCGCGACGGCGTCGCCGGCGGATGACGTGGCCCTGGCCAAGCAGATGCTCAAGGACGCCCGCCAGGCCCGCAACCAGCCCGCCCTGCTGGTCCTGCTGTGCGAGAAGGCCTACGAACTCGGGTCGAAAGACCCTGCCGGACACGCGACCGCCTTTGCGGCCATGCAACTCTTGGCCGAGAACGTCCGCGACAAGCACGTCGAGGCGCTCCAGAAATGCGTTGCCCTGTACCAGCGCACCTACGCGACTGCGCGCGGCGACGCCAGGACCAAGGCGGGCGAGGCGCTGGTCGAGGCCCTGGCCGCCGTCGCCACCGCCCAGGTTGACGCGGGAGACGTCGAAGGGGCCGACGCAACGCTCAAGCAGGCGGTCGCCATCGCCACGGCCATCAGGTCCGACTCGCGGGCCGCCCTCAAGGAACAGCAGGCCGCCCTGGCCGGCCGCAAGCAGGTGGAAAAGGAACTGGCCGCCGTCAAGGCCAAACTCGAGGCCGACCCCAAGGACGGCGCCGCACGCAAGGAACTCGTCCGCCTGCACCTCGTGGAACTGGACAATCCGGCCGAGGCCGCCAAGTTCATCGACGAGGGCCTCGACGAGGCGACCCGCAAGTACACCCCGGCGGCCGCCAAGGGCGTCGACGAGGCGCCGGAACTAGCGTGCCCGGAACTCGGCGCGTGGTACCGCACGCTGGCCGACCAGGCCTCCGGCACGTCGGGCAAGGCCGCCATGCTCCGGCGGGCCAGGGCCTACTACGAGCGGTTCCTCGACCTCCGCAAGACCGACGACCTGGCCAGGACCGCGGCCGCGCTCACCCTGAAGAAGATCGAAGACGCCCTGGCGAAACTGCCGACCAGCGGCGCGAAATCAGCCGGCGGTTGGGTCGATTGCCTGAGATACGTCGACCCCGCCACCAGCGCCGCCAAAGGCAAATGGGAGAAGAAGGATGGCCGCCTCACGATCACCCCGTCGGGGCAGCCGTACGAGCGCATCGCGGTGCCGGTGGCGCCCCAGGGGAGTTACGAACTTCAGATCGCGCTCGTTCAAAGGGGCGGCCCCGACGCCGTCGCCGTGATGCTGCCGGTCGGCCCCACCGCCTGCAACGTCGTTTTCGGCGCCTATGCCGGAGCCGTGAGCGGGCTTGAGATGGTCAAGGGCAACAACGCCGACAAGAACGAGACGACGGTGAAGCCCTCGGCCCTGCCCGGCGGACAGGAATGCACGGCGGCCATCAAGGTCCTCGTGCATGCGACCGACGGCGAGATCACCGTCGAACTCGACGGCAAGCCGTTCACCGCCTGGAAGGGGCCGCTCTCGGCCCTCACGCCTCACCCCGGCTGGGGCATGCCCGACCGGAAGGTGCTGGGGCTGGGCGCGCATAACGCCACCGTGGAGTTCCGGCGGATGCGGATCCGCATGCTGTCGGGCGACCTGAAGTTGCCCGACGCCCCCGCGGCAAAGTAGTGCTGTGCCGCAGTTCACCTGACGGGTCGCGTGGCCATGAAGAATCGCGTGGCCATGCCGCCAGGCAATCCATCGCTCCACGTGCGGTACAGCGGCAGGCCGGGTCTACAGATTCCCCGAACGGTTGGTACAATACCCCCATGCCATCCGGCAACCGATCCTCCGAGTCCGGCCCCGACGGCCCGCGGTCGTTCGCCACGACGCACTGGAGCCTCGTGCTGGCGGCGGCACGAGACAACCGGCCCGCGGCCAGGGCCGCCTTGGCGAAACTGTGCGAGACCTACTGGCATCCCCTCTACTACTACGTTCGCCGGCGCGGCTATCGGCCCGAGGAGGCCCAGGACCTGACGCAGGAGTTCTTTGCCACGCTCCTCGCGAAGGGGTACCTCCGTGTCGCCGATCCCGGGCGAGGCCGGTTCCGGTCGTTCCTGCTGGCCTCGCTCAACCATTTTCTGGCCAATGAATGGGATCGGGGGCGCACGCAGAAGCGCGGCGGCGGACACAAGGCGGTCTCCCTGGACCTCCCGGACGCCGAGAGCCGCTACTCGCTCGAACCCGACGACAACCTCACGGCGGAGAAGTTGTACGAGCGGCAATGGGCACTGGCGCTCCTGGACCAAGTGCTGGCCGAACTGCGGCAGGAGTCTGTGCGAGAGGGCAAGCAGCGCCTCTTCGACCGGCTGAAGGGGTTCCTGGGGGGCCCGGCCGCCGAGACCTCATACGCAGCGGCGGCCGGCGACTTGGGCATGACCGAGGCCGCCGTCAAGATGGCCGTCCATCGCCTGCGGCGCCAGTATCGCCGGGTGCTGCGGGCCGAGATCGCGCAGACGGTCGGTTCGCCCGAGGAGATCGACGACGAGATTCGGCACCTCTTCGCAGCGGTCGAGACCTGACGTGCGGCCATTCGTCTGCCGCCACCCGGCCGCCGATACCGCAGGAAAACGGATTCCGCGTGACCTTTCGCACCGCTTGCTTCAATAACAGGTGGAATCGGAATCAAGGAGAAAGCCGTGCCCGACACCCACCGATGCCTCCAATGCGGCGCCGAACTCGCACCCAACGTGGCCCAGGGCCTTTGCCCCAAGTGTCTGCTCGCGGCCGGCCTGGGCGCTCCAACGCAGACCGAAGGCGCCGAGACGGCGGCGTCGCCGCCTTCCGGCCCGTCGCTGAAACGCGGGGAGCCCCTGCCGGAACCGGGGCGCCAGTTCGGCGGATACCGCCTCGTGCGGCACCTGGGCCAGGGCGGCATGGGCGCGGTTTACGAGGCCGAGCACCTGGAAAGCGGCCGCCGCGTCGCCCTCAAGGTGCTCAGCCACTCGCTGGACTCGCCGGCAGCGCGGGCCCGGTTCCTCCGCGAAGGGCGACTGGCGGCCTCGATCAATCACCCCAACAGCGTCTACATCTACGGGACGGAGGAGATCGAGGGCACGCCGGCCATCTCCATGGAGTTGGTGGCGGGCGGAACACTGGAGGACCGCGTCCGCGAGAAGGGCCCGATGCCCGCCGGCGAGGCCGTAGACGCCATACTCCAGATTGTCGAGGGCCTCCAGGCCGCCCAGGCCGTCGGGGTACTCCACCGCGACGTCAAGCCCTCCAACTGTTTCGTGGAGGCCGGCGGCACGGTGAAGGTGGGCGACTTCGGCCTCTCGATCTCCACCAAAGGCCGCAGCGAAGCGGACCTGACGGTCACCGGCACCTTCATGGGCACGCCCGCGTTCGCCTCCCCCGAGCAGTTGCGCGGCGACGAACTGGACGTTCGCTCCGATATCTACGCCGTAGGGATCACCCTGTACTACCTCCTGACGGGCAAGACGCCGTTTCGGGCCGAGAACCTGGTGCGGTTCATCGCCACGGCGCTCGAGAGCCCGGCTGAATCGCCGGCGAAGTTTCGCCCTGAGATTCCGAAGGGATTGTGCGCCACGGTCCTGCGATGCCTCGAGAAGCAACCGGCCCAGCGGTTCCGAAACTACGACGAGTTGCGCCAGGCGCTGGTGCCGTTTTCCTCGACGGCCCCGACGCCGGCCACCCTCGGCCTGCGGTTTCTGGCCGCATGCTTCGACGGGCTCATTCTTGGTGTGCTTGGGCTGCCCGTGTCGCTCACGATCATGGGAGACATGGCGTGGCTCCACAATCCTGCCGCGCGCCCGGGGGTATTTGCGTTCATGTTAGTCGGCTTCGCCGCCTGGCTCCTGTACTTCGCGATATCGGAAGGCGTCTGGGGCGCCTCGCTCGGCAAGGCGGTGTGCCGCCTTCGGGTCGTCGGTCCCAGCCGGAGCGTCCCCGGTGTGCCCAGGGCCCTGCTTCGCGTGGCCACGTTCGCGGTGTTGCCGGTGCTTCCGACCTGGATTTACTTCGGGTTTGATCCGGCCAGGATGGTCACCGTGGGCGAGAGGCCGTTCTCGCTGGACATGTGGGTCGCTTATTCCTACTACGTGTTCCTCGCGCTTCTGTTCGCCACCGCGCGGCGGCGCAACGGATTTGCCGGACTCCACGACCTGGCCAGCGGCACGCGGGTGATCCGGAAAGCCGCCTACGAAGCGCGGCCAGTGCTGCAACCCGAGGGCCGCGTGCCGCCGGTCAGCGAGGCCACGCCGACCCTCGGCCCGTACTACGTGCTTGAGCCGCTGGCCCAGCGGGGGACCGAAGAACTGCTCCTCGGTTACGACATGCGGCTGCTTCGTAAGGTCTGGATCCGGCGTCTGCCGGAGGGCGCCCCGGCCGTCGCGGCCGGCATTCGCAGCCTGGGCCGGGCGACGCGCCTTCGCTGGCTGGGCGGGCGGCGTGCGGCAGGCGAGAACTGGGATGCCTACGAGGCCCCGCCCGGACAGCCGCTTTGGGCACTCCGCGGCCGGCGCCAGCCATGGCGGTCCGTCCGCTACTGGCTGCTCGACCTGGCCGAGGAACTCCGGGCCAGCCTGGAGGAGGGGTCGGTTCCCTCGCCGCTTGGGTTGGACCGCGTATGGATCACCGCCGACGGCCGCGCCAAGTTGCTCGACTTCCCGGCGCCGGGAATCGACGAGAAGCGTGCGGCTTCGGAGCCGCCGGCGCTCGAGGCCGCGGACTTCCAGGCTACACGGGTCTTCCTGAACCAGGTGGCCGTCGCCGCACTCGAAGGTCGCATGCTTGACGCACAGGCGGCACGAGATCAGGCGGTCGCCGTGCCCTTGCCCCTGAGTGCCCGCGATCTCCTGAGGGCCCTGCCGACGCTTCAGGACTTTGGGTCGCTGACGAGCGGCCTGAAGTCGCTCCTCCAGAAAACCGCTTCAGTCAGCCGCCTAAGACGCTTCGGCCTCGTGGCCGTCTGTGCCGCCCTGCCGGTCATCGCCGCCGGAGGAATGATCTTCGGGTTCTTCATGATGCGGCAGTTGGGCCGGACGCAGCCGGACATCGAACCTCTGAGGACCTGTCTGTTCCGAATGGCCATGCTGGGTAACCCGCCCCCGAACGACAAGGCCCAGCAAGAGCGCCAAGCGTTCGAGATTTACATCGCCGGCCATTTCCGCAAGACGATCTCGGATCCGGCGTCATGGTCCAGCCTGTACGCCAAGTCCATGATTCCCGAGCCGTGGCACAAGACCGCGGAAGAGATCATCGCCACGCACCCGAGCCCGTCGCAGGACGAACTGGCCGAAGCGACGGCCATCGTTCAGCCCGTGCTCGACAAAATGGCCGCGTCCGGGGGCCCGTTCCCGCCGATCCTCGCGGCCTTCGTGGGGATCGCCTGGGCGGGCATAATAGCCATCCTGAGCCTGCTTTGTGCACTCGTGTTCCGCAGGGGACTGGCCTTGCTCCTGCTGGGAGTGGACCTCGTGACGCGCGATGGGTCGAGGGCCTCCCGCCTGCGCGTATTCTGGCGGTGCCTGGTCGTCTGGGCGCCCCTGCCGGCCATTCCGATCCTGATGGGCTGGCTCCTGACGGTCGTCGCACCGTCCACCAGGGGAGAGGTCATGCTCGGACTCGCGAGTGCCCTGACGTTCGCCCTCTACATCCCCCTGGTCGCCTGCTCCACGCTGCTGCCGGAGCGCGGCCTCCAGGATCGGCTGGCCGGCACATGGCTCGTGCCGCGGTAGCGCTCCAGCGCCGCTGACAGTCTCGCGTGGTGCGGCCTGGGCGACGCCCCGCGGACGGTGCCGGAAGAGTTCGCCCGCATCAAGAGCGGCGACGTGGTGCTGCCGACGCGGACGAGCGACGGCCGGCGTCAGTCGCGCAGTTCGACGTGCCAGTAAGCCGCATCGAGGAACTGCTTCCACGAGCGGTACTTCTCGCTGCCGACGTGGATGGAGATTGTGGGGCTGAACCGCGGCTCGACGGGGGGGCGGACGAGGCGCATCCGCGCCTCGCCCGGTGTGCGGCCGCCCTTGCGGACGTTGCAGTTCATGCACGCGCAGACGACGTTCGGCCACGCGGTCCGGCCGCCGCGGCTCCGCGGGATCACGTGGTCGATCGAGAGTTCAGTGGTCCTGAACTTCCTGCCGCAGTACTGGCACCGGTTCGCGTCGCGGGCGAACAGGTTCCGCCGGTTCAGCCGCACGCGCGTCCTCGGGATGCGGTCGTAACTGAGGAGGCGGATGACTCGCGGCACGGCAATGTCGAACCGCACCGTCCGGACCCACTCGTGGCCGGCCGGCTGGAACTGCCGCCGCAACTGCGAAATCTCCGCCCAAGACGAAAAATCGTAGCAGTTGAACGTCTCGTCCTCGACCGAGACGACCTCGGCAACGTGCTTCCACAGCAGGACGAAGGCATGGCGCGCCCGCACCACCCGGACTGCCATGAACAGCCGGTTCAGCACCAGCACGCTGGCATCCAGGGCGCTCGGGGCTGGCGCCACCACGGATACGGCCGTACTCATCCGTCGGACCTCTCAAAAGGGCGTAAAGTCAGCAGAATCTTAGCGTAGAACCCGCGGCGCGTCCAGAGGGAATTCCCCGCCAAGTGAACGGCGAGGACCACGCGCGCAGTGTTCAGCGGGGAGCCGATGGCGACCGCGTGGCCAGCGTAGACCTACGGCAAGATCGCCAGCGGGTCCCTCGTGACCTTTCGGATGGTCCGTGCGTCGAGGCGTTCGATGCCCGGCCGGCTCGCGACCTCGTCGCAATAGTCCGACCGGTTATACTCCAGGACGATCTCCATCGGCTTCTCTGGAATCATCGGCCTGGCCCGTCCGACGAGGGCGATGGCCCGCCGGGCCGCCTCGCGGATTCCGGCCCGCGCCTCGACCGGTTCGACCAGTGCTGCCCGGTTCCGCCCCAGACCGTGCTTGACGACCGCCGTCTCGACCGGGTCGAAGAACCGGCGGGCCTCGACGCAGGCAGCCTCGTCTCCGCTGACCATGAGCATCGGCACGCCCCAGTTGCCCGCCACGATGGCCCACTGGGCCAGTTCGCCCATCTGCCGCCCGTTGATGGAGTAATTGTGCCACGAGGCCGACGACTGCGTGTGGTCGAGAAACGCGTTCATGGTGCCCGCCATGGCGTGTGCGCCGATGAAGAAGGTGCCCTGGTAGGAGGCGTCGAGGGAGCCCCACCATTTGCCGCCGGGCCGCGTGTCGTTTTCGGCGCGAGGATCGAGCAACCCGAGGATGAAGTTGTTGCCGCCGCCGTGGCTATCCAGAACGGTGATGTGGTCGGCCCCCCCCGCCAGTGCGCCGTCTACGGCGGCGTTCACGTCGGCCATCAGGAGTTCGCAAGCCCTGCGGTAGTGCAGGCCCGCCGGCTCGATCGCCTCGATGCGGTCGATGCCCGCGATGCCCTCCAGGTCGGTGTGGATGTAGATTCGCATGGCTACCAGATTCGTTTCAAGGCCTCGCCCACGCGGCGGACCGCCTCCTGGGCCGGGAGCGTGCCCAACTCCGGCACGAACGGCTCGGGCACCACCGGCCCGTCGTAGCCGATCTTTCGCAGGGCTCCGAGGAACCCTTTAAGGTCTATGACGCCCGTCTCGCCGGGCAGCCGCCGCACGTTATCTCGCTGGGCGTCGACGGCGATGCCGGCCGGGGCATCGTTGATGTGCACGTAGACCACCTGCTCGGGCCGCAGGGCCTCAATGTCCTCGACCGTCCCGAGCGAAGTGTACCAGTGCCACGAGTCCAGGAGGAGCCCTACGTTGGGGCCCACCGCCTCGGCCAGGTCCAGCATCTGCTCCATCGTGCGGACGAACGGATACTTGTGGCCCATCCGAAGCGTCTTGGGACCAATGAACTCCAAGCCCAGCCGGCACCCGGCCTTGGCGAGGGCCCGGGCCGCCTGGCTCAGCCGCTGCGCGTGCCAGGCGAAGTTGTCTTCAAACGGAAGCGTGTCGGAGAACGGGAGGATCCACGTGGCGAACCGCGTGACCCCCACCTCGGCCGCCCGGGCCGCGATGGTTCTCAGGCCCGCCGCCGCCGCGTCGAACGCCTTCTCGTCGCCGTAGAGGTTCACGGGCAAGCCCGTGCCGCCGGCCTTGAGGCCGTGCTTGGCGAGGGCGCCAGTGACTGTGGCCGCGGGCACCGACAGGTCGACGGCGACGTCGATCCCCTCGAATCCGTGCTTGGCGGCCAGAGGCAGGCACTCGTTCCAGGGCAGGCTGACGCCGATGGCGCCGGGGTTCAGGCAGCGGAACATGCGAGTCTCCTTTGTGAAGGAATGCGTGCGGCCTCATCATGCCATGATCCCTCGGCGCCTGCAAGGAATTGGGCGGGAACCCACCGACTGACGGGTGGCATGCAACGCCGTTAACTAATTTGGGCCGGTGCATTGATGAAACACCTGCGCCATGCGGATTTCCTCGCGTGTGGCCGTGCGGATTTTCGGCACGCCCGGCGGCCGTTCCCTCTTCTTGTGTGGCCAGTAACGCGCCGCCTTCGGACGCCGCCGCACGTACGCGTCCTTCACGGCCCTCCGCAACCGCCACCGCAGGCCTCCCGCCGGCCGCGGCTTGCCCTGGAGCCCGTCGAGTTTGTGACCAACGCTTTCAACCGCCCCGAGTGCCCCGAGGGCCTCACGCTCAAGGCTGGGGCCGCGCGGCGTTTCCGCTTCGGCGTCCAGGCGGCCGAATTCTAGAGCAGGGCTTCGCGCGGTGTCGCGCGGCCGGCCGTGGCACGCTGTAGCCAGGCGCGCCAAACAGGTTTCCGGGGCGTTCGGCCTACGTGGCTAGACGGCCCACGGATGCAGGACGATCTTGCCGCACTTGCCTGCCAGTTGCAGTTCCCACGCGTCGATCACCCGGCTCATCGGCAGCGTGTGCGTGATGAACTTATCGAGCAGGGCCGAGGATTCCCGGATGACCTGCATGATCTTCGGGGCGTCGGCCAGGTTGTAGTGCCAGACGCCGTGCATCGTTAAGCCCTTGCGGATGGTGTCGTCGCTGACGCGGATCACCAGGTCGCCCGCCTCGCCGACGAAGGCCGCCTGGCCGCGGCGCCGCGCGGCATCGATCATGAGGCGCTGGGCCGCCGGCGTACCGGAGCAGTCGATGGCCTTGTCGACGCCCGCGCCGCCCGTCAGGTCGCGGATCTTGGCCAGCGCCCCGGGGTCCGCCGGGTCGATGACCGCCAGGGCCCCAAGCGCCTTGGCGAGGCCCGCCCGGTAAGGATATCCTTCCACCCCGATGACGCGGGCGCCGCGGTAGACCGCATTGACGACCGCGCCGAGCCCAACCGGGCCCAGGCCGGTGACCAGCACCGTGTCGAACGCATTGACATTCATCCGCTGCATCGCGCCGAAGGTCGGCCCCAGTCCGCAGCACGCCATGCCGCCGTGGTCGTACGAGACGCCGTCAGGGATAGGCACCAGAAGCCAGTCCTGGGCCACGAGGTACTGGGCGTACGTGGCGACGCCGGCGGCGTTACCGGTCTCCTTGAGGATGTCGGGGGCGTGCCGGCAGTGGATGTAGTCGCCGGCCAGGCACAGGGGGCACCGGCCGCAGCCCGCCAGCGGCATCACGGCGACGCGGTCGCCCACCTTGACGCGGCCCGGCTGGGCGACCTCGACCACCTCGCCGGCGGCCTCGTGGCCCAGGAACTCGATCTGCCGGCCCTGGTTGTCGCGGTAGGCCTTGTACTCGGTGCACATGGGCGCGGCGCGGACCTTGACGACCACGAACTCGCCCTTGGCATTCGGGTCAGGCCGGTCGACGATGGCGCAGCGGCGATTGCCGGTGATGACGACCTGTTTCATGGGGTGGTCCTATAACCGGCAGGCCGCCGGAGCGCCGCGGCCCTAATGTCTCTTGAGCGCCGCGGCGCTCCCGCGGCCTGCGTGAACGGCGTCAGGCCTTGAGGCCCTTTCGCACCGCCTCGGCCACGAGGTCGCCGACCTGGGTGGTCGTGTAGCCCATCTTGCCGGCCGCAAGGCTCTTGAGTTTCCGGGCGGTGACGTACGTGATGGCGGCCTCGACGCGGTCGCCGGCGGCCTCCTCGCCCAGTTCATAGAGGAGCATCGCCATCGCCCCGATGGCCGCCAGCGGGTTGATGACGTTCTTGCCGGCGTACTTGGGTGCCGACCCGCCGATGGGCTCGAACATCGAGAGGCCGTCGGGGTTGATGTTCCCGCCAGCGGCAATGCCCATGCCGCCCTGGATCATCGCCCCGAGGTCCGTGATGATGTCGCCGAACATGTTCCCCGTGACGATCGTGTCATAGCACTCGGGGTTCTTGACCATCCACATGCAGCACGCGTCGACATGATTGTAGTCGCGCGTAATGTCGGGGTACTCCTGGCCCACTTCGTTGAACGTGCGGAACCACAGGTCGCCCACGTAGGTCAGCACGTTCGTCTTGTGGACGAGGGTGAGCAGTTTCTTGTCGCCCCTCTTGCGGCACAGGTCGAACGCGTAGCGGATGCACCGCTCGACGCCGTGGCGGGTGTTGCACATAATCTGCGTGGCCGTCTCGTGCGGCGTGCCCTTGTACTGGCATCCGCCCATGCCCGTGTACAGCCCCTCGGTGTTCTCACGGACGATGACGAAGTCGATGTCCTCGGGACCCTTGTCGGCCAGGGGGCATTTGACGCCGGGGTACAGTTTCACAGGCCTGAGGTTGATGTACTGGTCGAGTTCGAACCGGAGGCGCAACAGGAGCCCCTTCTCGAGGATGCCCGGGGCGACGTTCGGGTCCCCGACCGCGCCCAGGTAGATGGCGTCGAACGTCTTTAGGGCCGCCAGTTCATCGTCGGTGACGACGGGGATGTTGGGCTTGGCGGGGTCGCCGCCGCGCGCCAGGTACCGCGCGCCAGAGAAATCGAACTCCTGGGTCTCGTAGCGGAACCTGCCGACCTCGGCGGCCGCGGCCAGGACCTTGAGGCCCTCGCGGACGACCTCCGGCCCCGTGCCGTCGCCGCCGATTACCGCGATGCGGTAGGGCTTCTTCGCCTGCCTGGCGGGCTGTTTCTTTGCCATGAGTAGTTCCCTCATGTCGTCTTGGAGCGGCACCTTTTACCGCGCCGGGCGGCATTTGGCAAGCCTTTAGAGCATTTCGGCAGGAAGACGCTTGACCCCCATGCGACCGGCAGGCTAGAATCCGTTGGAGGTGTACCGATGAAACTGATTGTAACTCTAGAGCGTGACGAAACGGGCATGATCGTGGCCGAGTGCCCCGCCATCCCCGGCTGCGTCTCGCAGGGCAAGACAGAGCAAGAAGCCCTGGCGAACATCCGCGAAGCCATCCAGGCCTGTATCGAGGCTCGCGCCGCCAACGGTATGCCCCTGACGGTGGCCACACGCGAGATCGAGGTCTCTGTGTGATGTCCAAACTGCCCGCGATCTCGGGC
>Ga0315280_10006632_pt1 | contig 15901 bp, 12 predicted proteins | sample YL17G06_40_MG_FD_203697 | JGI IMG/M metagenome (GOLD analysis project Ga0315280, IMG submission 203697) | Sediment microbial communities from Yellowstone Lake, YNP, Wyoming, USA - YL17G06_40 | ecosystem: Environmental > Aquatic > Freshwater > Lake > Sediment | place: USA: Wyoming | collected... | reverse complement strand
TCTGAAGGCATATAGGCAGTAGTATTTAAAAAATAGGAACCTCGCCAAGGCGAGGTTTTTTGTTTAGACTTCATTCTCACATTCTTGAGAATGTGAGAATGTTACATTTTACTTCCCACGGCACTTTTTTACGCTGGGTATACTAAGCCAATTGGCGCAAGATAAGATAAAATGAAGGATATGTATTCGCTCAAGGAGCAGGTTAAATACAGACGGTTAGTCTTTGTACCGCGATATTGAATCCTGGTGGCCGGTCAGGCATCAAAAAGATATTCATGCAAAATGGGAGTTTTCAAAGACGTCGGAAATTGAAGGATTGTTCGGAAATTTCGGAAATTTAAGAACTTCTATCCGCAGGATGTATCATCATGTTACTGCGGAAAAGATGCCGGAATACGTGAGAGAATTCTGCCTCAGATTTTCCTCGCCGGAAATGTTTCAAAACCCCAGCAATTACTTAACAGAAACATTAATCACTGCGCCAATTGACTAGGTATGCCCGTTCTCTCTTTCTGTCTTGACTTTTGTCAGGGCGAATAGTATAACACAGACACAGCAGTACCTTAAAATTCGGGATACAAAAGGAGAGCGAAGATGAGTAGAAGAGCTTGGGTTATTCGTAATGGTTTGATGTATTATCTTCTGACCATTATCCAGACTTGCCTCTTAACACCAAAAGTAGCGCGAGCCGACCGCAGATGTCCGCTGCCTCAGCCGATTGCCGTTGGGGATGTGCAGCTGAATGCACCCGTCGTAATTGAGAGTCAGCTACCGCTGGAAGTTCGGCGCGCCATTCTTAACCTTGTACCAAAGGGCTATACCATCTCCCGAATCGTTAAATCCGATTTCAGCGAGGATAAGAACATCAGCGATTATCTCGTATTCTATGACAATTACGCTACCGCCATCGCTAAGGGATATATGATAAGTCTCTTATCAATTGTCCGCTGGAACCCGGCGTCAGGAGTCCAAGTATTTCCAGTTTTCCGGGCCTGGGGAGCAAAAGCCGATGTTGCGCCTATCGACCTCAACATATATAGGTCCTGGAATGGGATGGTGTATGCAAAGACCCTAGGCACTTACACCGGTAGCTGTCGGGAAACAATTGTGTTTTGGGATTCGGAACGTTTCGTAGTCGAGAACATCTTTTTCGATACCTCGGACGGATTTAATTATCCCGTAGGACCGATTTACCCTGTTGATATCCAAACTGCCAGTTTCCCCGATGGCTGGAAAATTGACCAGGGTTTTCAGGATTGTAAGAATTACCCTGCGAAGATCGGCCCGTGCAAGCATCTGGGCGAGGATTTTAATGGAAAAGGGGGTGGAGATACCGATTTAGGCTATCCGGTTTTCGCAGTCGCCCGGGGGGAAGTAATTTTCGCGGGTGACGCCGGCTACGGCTGGAATGGGATTGTGGTTTTGAGGCACAGGCCGCCGACAGGAGAAGACGTTTATTCTTTCTACGGACATCTTAATATTGACGCGAATACAAGACGTGTTGATGGAAGCGCAATAAGAACTGTTACGGATATTCTACAACAAAGCGCTCCCGGCCACTTGGTTGAGGTTGAAAAGGGCCAACTCATTGGCTATATCGGCCCCAGACCCACAAAAGATACCTCTGCCCACCTGCATTTTGAAATCATTACAGACCCTGCCATCGCCTACAATGAGAAAGAATGGAAAGGTTACCGACCGCTCTATGGCAGCGAGGCGCAGTGGAAAAATCCGTCCAAATTCATAGAGGAAAACCGATCATACTGGACTAATTTCAGTGTCGGAGAAGATTGGTCTCAAATCGGAATTTCACCGGCGATTTTTGAGGAATGTTATGAGCGTAATGGCGGCCTGCAGGTTTTGGGCAAGCCCATCGGCACTGTTTTGGACACCTCTTACGGTTGGCCCTCTCTAAGCGGACCCTGGAAATCTCAAGCATTTCAAAATGGTGAGATTTACTACCGCAAAGACGACCTAGGGATATTCGCGATTTTAAATCCCCTGCTCGCGAAATTCAAAATGCTCTTGTCTCCACGCGGTCCTTTAGAATCGTGGGATATGGGGGGTGGTTATGGTCAGCTCCTACCCTTAGATGAACCGCTCGGTTTGCCGATAGCAGATGTAACGCCTGTTACGGAAACTTCGTTCTACGACACAAAATTCAAGTTCCAGAATTTTGAGGGTGGGGCTCTGGAGTTTCATCAGACAGGGCCGTTCGCAGGCGAGGTCTTTGAAGTTCATGGAGCAATTTTCAGCCGTTGGTCAAGTTTGGAGCTGAACTATGCCGCCGGGCCACTCGGTTTGCCGACCTCCGACGAGAAGGAAGCGGTGAAGTCTGCATTTTCAGGGCTCACCGGCCGATTCAGCATATTTGAGGGCGGCGTCATCCACTGGATACGGGAAACGGACAAAACCTATGTTATCGGCCTAAACCAAAACGTAGGCGGCCAGAAAAATATCGGAAAGCTGATTGCGGACCGCTATAAGGCAGAGGGTGGAAGCGACGGAGACCTCGGTTTCCCCGTTAGCGACGATTATCTTTCCCAAGATGGCGTCCGCTGTGATTTTGAGAACGGATGCATTGTGTGGACGCCCTCTAAAGGCATACAGGCAGTAGTATTTAAAAAATAGGAACCTCGCCAAGGCGAGGTTTTTTGTTTAGACTTCATTCTCACATTCTTGAGAATGTGAGAATGTTACATTTTACTTCCCACGGCACTTTTTTACGCTAAACTGGACAAATAATGGCAGGCATGCTAAGATGCTTGTGCCGTTAAAACGGCGTGATGTTTTACAACCAAAGGAGGAAATCCGATGATGAAACGGCTATTTTTGCTTGTTATTTCCTTTTTCGCTCTAAGCTATTGCCAAACTCCCGCTCCGGCCCAGAAAAAATCCGTACCGGCGAATAAGAAGGTTGTGATCTCTCAACCGCAAGCCCAACAAGCCAAACCCCAGCCGCCCGCGAACGAGTTGACCGTGGAGCAGGTTGTTCAGCTTGTCCAAGCCGGCCTGTCAGAAGATTTAGTCATCGCCAAAATCAGGAAGAATGGTAAGGCGTTTAATTTGAGCACAGAACAGCTTCTGCAACTGAAAAAATCCGGAGCAAGTGACAATATTATCCGGCTCCTGATGGACCCGCAGGCCCAACCAGTTGCCGTGCCGGCGCCAGCAGCTCCGGCTGCAACTGCTCAACCGCCTGCCACAAAAGCCGTAACAACACCCAGGATAACCGTCGTCCCGGAACAGCCAAAGAAGCAGGATACCGCAGCCTCGCTCGTGCCCGAGCAAGCCGGTCTTTACTATCTCAACGGTCCGGAGCTCATCAAGATCGATCTCAAGACCATGGCATCCGCCAAAGTTGCCGGTCGTCTTGGCCACCACCTAACTCTTGGAATAAAGAGCATCAAGACAAACGCCTATCTGATAGGTCCAAGCGCCAAAACCAGAGTAAAGGACACGACACCGGTTTTTTACGTCCGCTTACCGGAAAGTTACAGTATTGACGAACTTGTTTTGGTCAGCCTTTATGCCAAGCCGGATCGGCGAGAGCTTGAGGTGTCGGCCCAAAAGGGTGCCGTTGGCGCTAAGCAGGGCCTCCGGATGGAAGTGATAAAGCCCTTTGAGACCCAAGAGTTGAGCCCACGTTTGTACAAGATCGCAACCAGCATTATCGGCAAGGGCGAATATCTATTCTATCTTGTCGGCTCAGCCGATTCAATCAAGGGAATTCAGGGCAAGGGATACGATTTCGGAGTGGAGTAACCCCAGTGATGTACGGGATAACCCACCCCAGCACTCCGTGTGCTGGGTTTTTTGTTTGCCCAAAAATCCATACTCTGGACAAATAATGGCGGGTATGCTAGGGTATTTACGCCGCCGTAAGCGGTGTGGTTTTTTACAATAAAGGAGGAAACCCGATGACGAAACGGTTATTTTTGTTTGCGACAGCCTTGTTCTTTTTGGATCCAGCTCCCATAAATGCCCAGCCTTTTGCTTACATAACGACATATCCTTTAGTTATCTACAACGATAGCGGGCCCTCGGTTATGCGTTTTAATTTAGCCGATAATACTTTGACGGGCGTCGTTTCGGGAGCCGATTTTCCTAAAGCGAACGGCGTTGCCATTACCACTGACGGTTCTCGCGCGGTTGTAGCGGCAGGAAACTACCTCTTGGTCATTGATGTCAAAACTAATAAATTAACGGCTAATATCCGTCTCGGAAGCATCGCTGACGACAATGATGTAGTCGTTGCCAGCGATGGACAATTCGCATATGCGACTGGCCCGACCTCCGGGACTATCTGGGTTATCAATTTGGATACTCGTGCAGTCACTTCCATAAATGTCGGGGGTAAGCCCGCAAAGATAGCCGTCGCGCCAGACAACAGCCGTGTGTATGTGTCCGGTTGTGGCGTCTCCGCCAGATCGCTTTGCATCATCGATACTACGACCAATACCGTAGCGAATATGATCAATATTAACTATTCCACGCAGTTCGTTATTTCTCCGGACGGGAAGAATATCTACCTGGTAGGTGCAACCGGCTTGGAAGTTATAAGCACGGCTACAAATGTCAAAACGGCGAACATTAATTTAGGCGGTTTCGGCAATCATGTAGTAATTACGCCTGACGGCAAATATGCGTACGTAGATACCATTGGAACTATGGCCGCGATGTGGACTTCGGTGATTGATTTGGCATCCGCCAAGGTTGTTGCGACTATTAATGCCGTTGGGATTATGGCAGTCAATCCTAGCGGGAAAAATGTTCATCTGTTCGGTTTAAACAATAACTCAATTACCGATACCATTATTGATACCGCCACAAATACAATTTCTGACATTGTGCATTCGCCACCGCAATTCATCCTGTTTGACGTACTATTTCTTCACCAAATTGCCATTGCCCCTGGACCGAGGCAACAACCGACGTTTTCAGTTGCCGGAGTGGTCAATGCAGCTAGCTATCAGGGTAGTGGTGTTGCACCCGGTGAGATTGTTACCATTTTCGGTTCAGCTATCGGCCCGCCGACCTTGACTACTATGCGCCTTACTTCAAGCGGCTTAGTAGATAACCTACTCGCCGATACTCGTGTTTTGTTTGACGGCGTTCCGGCGCCGCTCGTCTATGTTTCACAGAATCAAAATAGTGTTATCGTGCCCTATGCCGTTGCCGGCAAGTCAACTACTCAAGTACAAGTTGAGTACAAAGGATTGAAATCTAAACCGGTTACTTTGCGAGTCGTGTCTGCGGCTCCGGGAATTTTTACTCTGAATTCTTCGGGCAAGGGCCAGGGCGCTGTCCTAAACGAAAACATGACTATAAACTCTGGGAGCAATCCTGCTCTTAGAGGTTCCATTGTAGTGCTATATGCCACTGGCGAAGGCCAGACAAGTCCTCCGGGCGTTGACGGAAAGGTAGCCAGCAGTGTGTTCCCAAAGCCATTGCTTCCAGTCTCGGTGCAGATTGGCGGGGTACCTGCAGAAGTTCTTTACGCCGGCGCCGCTCCCGGGTTAGTTGCTGGGGTATTACAAATAAACGTTCGGGTACCGCTTAACGAATACCTTACTATCAACCCAGATAACACCGTATGGGTAGGGTTCACTGTCGGCAATGCCAGTAGTCAACCGGGAGTTACCATAGCGGTCAGATAGTCTAGATGTTAGTGCTCACGGCAAAAGATATAATCCAACCCAGTACCAAGTGCTGGGTTTTTTGTTTACAAATTAAAAACTACTGTCCCCTGCTTCCGTCTTTGTGCAATTGCACAAAGACGGAAGCAGGGTTAACTAAACAAAATAACCTAGGCAAATGAAGGTGTAGAAAAATCCCCATCAGATGGGGATTTCTGCTCTGTCCCGAGGTTCTCTGTCCCGAGGTTCTCTGTCCCGAGGTTCAACCTTGAAGTTAGAGTTAGAGTTATAGTAATTATATCTGTCCCGAGGTTCAACCTTGAAGTTAGATTAGATTTCCTAAAGCGAACGGCGTTGCCATTACCACTGACGGTTCTCGCGCGGTTGTAGCGGCAGGAAACTCTGTCCCGAGGTTCAACCTTGAAGTTAGAGTTAGAGTTATAGTAATTATAGTAATGGTTTTTCTGGCTGAAACTCAAGCCAACTTTCGATTTCATCTAGAAAACCGGCTTGAGTTTTGAAATAGGATGGAAAATCAGACATTTTTAAAATAGCGATCTCTGGTCTTCTTGCTCCGCAATAATCTAAAAAACTAGAATATTGGTAATCCGCCAAATATTGTTTTACTTTCTCTGGATTTTTAATACCCCTTTTTTTCCAATTCGGTTCAATATGTTCAACTGGATTCAGGTGGATATAGGAATACAAATATTTCAGATATTCGTCGCTCTTGACGTGGCGAGCGCGAAAACGGCTTTCAAATAATACTCCTGACCGATGATTACGAATATTAAAATACATCGTGTAAGCAGTAATGAGTTTCTGCATAAATTGGCTGATACCAGCCGGCACAAGACCGCGAACAAGCAAATGAAAATGGCTACTCATTAAACAATAGGCACCTATAGCAACTATTGGTCTGCCTTGATCCGCCTGATAAATGGCGTCTCCCCCATTGCCTATCTCGCTAAAATGCACGGCTTTTGTGCCATTGCACAAATATAATAGTTTTTGGAAACGCTCCTTGCCCCTAGCATTTTCAAAAACAATACGCTTCTCAACGCCGCGATTGAAAATATGGTAATACTCACCCTCCATAAAAGAAAACGGCCTAGACATAACATTGGCAATTATACAACCACATTTCCTCAACTTCAAGGCCGGACCTTGAGGGCGGGACTTCACAACTTCAAGGCCGGACCTTGAGGGCAGGACTTCTTCCTCTCCTATTTCGGGCTCACCTCTTTCCAGACCGGCACGGGCTGGGCAATGGTAATAGATTTGGTGCGGTCGCAGGTATAGCCGTCTTTATCAACTACAATTTCTTTCACCTGATAAACTCCTGGGTCGTTATAGGTATAGGTCGGGTTTTGCAATGTTGAAGAGGGGCTGGAGGAGGGGGCCTTAAACAGCCAGTTCCAGGCGCGGGCCCCGGTGCCGCCGCTATCATAAAATGTCGTGGAGTCGGTAAACTGGACCGGTTGTTTGGCGGGGATGTCGTCGGAAGGAGAATAAATAAAGTCAACATAGGGGTAGGCATGCTTGGGAGTTTTCCAGGAACCGGACTCGGTCCAGTTAGAAACATTGTCGTTTGAATCCCAGACCCTGACGCGGGCTTTGTAGGTTGTGTTAAAGGCAAGGCCGCTGCCTGCGAAATACGAAGTGCCGCTGTCGGTCATCTTGCCGCTATCTACTTCGGGGGAACCGAAAGAGTCCTGGTTATCTATCTGAACCTGATAGGCCGATTGGGGATCGCTTTCGGGGTCGGAATAAGTCCAGTTTACATAAGCACCCAAAGAGGTGCAGTAATCGAGTTCGGTAACAGTAACTGTCGAGACGGTAGGAGAGGCATTCCTTGTAAAATTCGCCGTGCCGCACCACTGACCCAAGCCGCCGCCTAAAGGCGGATACGAAGCATTCTCCATATAAACGTGGGCATTAAATAGTCCGTAATCGGGATTGCCTAGCCGGTGATTGGCCATATTCACTGCCCCTCGCCAGGTGCCGCCTCCCAAATTGGTTCCTGCATAAATTCCGTTGCCGCCGGGCCATAAGTCGTCCTGGCCATTCACGTCTGACCAGACATAAAACTTTACGGCCGTGGCATTGGTAACACCGTAAGCGTATACATAAAAACTGCCGGAAGTTAATGTGGTGGACGGGGCCTCGGGAGCTGAAGAAGTACAGGCGGGCTGGGAAGCTGCTCCTACCGTTACCGTGTCCGTGTCCACCGCCGTCCCGTAATTGTGCCAGACGGTAACCTTGGCGGTAAATGGCGAACCAGTAGCAGAAGGATAATTGCAAAGATTGGAAGCGGTGTAAGGGTTGGAGGCGATATCGCTGGTATCTCTTTCGTTTACACCGTCATTGTCGCAGTCAAAGAAATAGCGGTAAGTGCCGGAGGAGGTGCCTGAAACGGTGGCGGTAAGAGAGACGTTGTTTAGGGGGGCGGTACCGGAGTTGGGAGAGGCGGATAGGGAAACGCCTAAGATGCGGACCTCAACCGAATCAGGCGGGGAATTACCGCCGAGACCAGTGCAATTGATAGTAAAGGTAGTGGTTGAAGTCAGATTGCCGGAAGAAACACCGGTATTAGAGGTGCCGCTGCTAAAAGCGGAGCCGTTTTTAGTGACACTGCAAGAAGTTGCATTGGTTGAGGTCCAGCTGATAGTGGCGGCGGTGTTGTTGGTTATGGAAATAGGGCCATCGGAGGTATTGGCTTTGATGTCGGCAGTGGGGGCAGAAGGCGCAGTGCAGGTGAAATCAAGACCGCTTGCTGCGCTGCTACAGCCGTTGGCGTTGCAGGCATGCACCCACCAGCCGTAGGTTACCCCTGGAGTTGAAGAAAAGGAATGGGTGGTAGAAGCGATATCGGCGCAGAAATCGCCGCTTGGAGAAGAACAGGTCCCATCCCAGCCATCAGTATGATTATCAACTCGCAAAGCATAATAGGTTGCGCCGGAGGACGCCCCCCAAGAAAGATTGGCAGTCGTTCCCGGGATGGGACAGGAAGCGGAAAGGGGGGCGGTAGGGGGAGGAGGCGGAGGCGCCACCCCTACCGTTACCGTGTCCGTGTCCACCGCCGTTCCATAATTGTGCCAGACGGTAACCTTGGCGGTAAATGGCGAACCAGTAGCAGAAGAATAATTGCAGAGATTGGAAGCGGTATAAGGGTTGGAGGAAATGTCGCTGGTATCTAATTCATTTATGCCGTCATTAGTGCAATCAAAGAAGTAGCGGTAAGTACCGGAGGAGGTGCCTGAAACGGTGGCGGTAAGAGAAACGTTGTTTAAGGGTGCGGTACCGGAGTTGGGAGAGGCGGATAGGGAAACGCCTAAAATGCGGACCTCAACCGAATCAGGCGGGGAATTACCGCCGAGACCAGTGCAATTGATAGTAAAGGTAGTGGTTGAAGTCAGATTGCCGGAAGAAACACCGGTATTGGAGGTGTCGCTACTGAAAGCGGAGCCGTTTTTAGTGACACTGCAAGAAGTTGCATTGGTTGAAGTCCAGCTGATAGTGGCGGGAGTATTGTTGGTAATGGAAATGAGGCCGTCGGAGGTATTGGCTTTGATGTCGGCAGTAGGAGCGGAGGGTGCAGTGCATTTGTATTCAATATTGACGCCGTTTCTGCGGACTTCCCAAGTTCTGCCGACTGAATCAGGGTATGAAGTAGGGCCGGGCCAGGGTTTGTTTACCACGCCGTCATTTACAGGCGACAAAGTATTATCTGGAACATGATAAGTATTGCCATCGTTCATTTTAAAATAGGTATTCCAGGAACCGGCTGCAAATTCCGAAAACAGTCCAGACCCGTAAAAATCAAGGCCTACACCGCTTTGTCCGCCTCCGACTCCCACATTTCCCCAAGCAGAACTCCAGATACACATATTGTTTATTCCGGAATTAAAAGCACAATATTGATAGGATATGTAGTCTGCCCAAAAAGACGCTCCGTACCACCAATCCCGCCGCATAGCTTCAGCAACGCCGATTGAGGGCGTGGTGGCAGTCCACCCAAACACGCTTGAATGAGGCGGCAGGAAATTAACAGTCGGTGCTCCGTATGCCCCGCCGCCATATTCAGTTGTCGGCGTTCCCGGAATCTGACGCCAAGTGGAGTCACACACGGCGGTCCCGCTTGTAACCACCGTTAAGCTGTTTATTGCATCGGTTCGGGAACAATAATAATCAGGGGAAATATTGCTAAGCCGGCAGGAATTAGAAAATGTCCCGGTCGCGGTGCCGGCTGTACAGTTAAATTTGGCGGCAGTTCCTTGCCAAGTGCCGCTCCACGTACAACTGCCCGACCCGGGAACGGGATTGATGGCATTCGTAAAAACACCGTAATCGCAAAGTATCGTATAGGCGCCTCCAGCGTTAACCGAAGAAGGAGATGCGCTCCCACCGACAAAACTTGCCGGAGCACAGGTAGGCGTAGGAGTTGGGGTACCGCCGCAATCTGCGCTCGTAGCGCAAGAGTTGGTGCAGGAAGAAGAAGAATTAGACGTTAAAACACACGAGCTGCCGGAGCATGCCAGGTGAGTGCCGGAGGCAGAACCCCCGCTACAGGAACCGTCGCACTGAATGGTTTCTCCGGTTGTGCAGGCATTGCCGTCATTGCAGGAGCTACCGACACCGGAAACGCAACATGTGCCATCAGTGGGATTCCCGCTGTAATCGCCGCCGGGACAATAATCGGTGGTACTGCAAGGCGTACACTGGGTTTCGGGACACGTACCGGCCCAAGCGCCGCAACTCCTGCTCCAAAACTGATTACCCGCGCCGCAAGTAGTGGTGGTCCCGCACTCACCTATTGCGAGCCAAGCCGTACAGCGGGTACTGCAGTTAATAGGACCGCATTCGGTATCAGTTGTACACCCTGTGCAAGACGAGCTGGTATTATCAACAATAACACTGCAGGTCCCAGTGACGGAGTTGCAGGCCTTATGCGTCCCCGAAACCGTGCCCCCTCCGCAAGAGCCATCGCATTGAATTGTCTCCCCGCTGGTACAACCATTACCGTCGTTACAAGCGCTACCATAGCCCGATGGGTCGGGCGGAGCGGTGCAAGTTGCGGCATTGCAAGAGCCGTCGCATTGAATAGTGCCGGTCGGACAAGGTTGCGTCTGGTTGCAGGAATTGACGGGAGACGTCCCTCCGCCGCAGGAGGTACCATAACCGGAAGGCAGAGCCGGCGGCACGCAAGTGTCACCGCAGGTTGCGGTGGCACTGTCGCCACAGACATTAGAACAAGTTGTTGGAGAGGGGGTGGGCGGAGGGCTTGCTGAACAACTGCTCCACGTGCCATCGGACTGGCAGGTCTGGGTGCCGGGATTGGTATCCCCGCAGGTATTCGGATCAGAGGTGCAGGATTGAGTATCGCCCGGGCTTGCCCCGCCGGGACAAGTAATAGTAGGGGGAATACAATCATAAACATACGCGCATTGTATTGGGCTTGCTGCACAAGTATCAACAAGGACGCAAGTCCCCCCGGGGATACCAGCACAAGCGGTCTCGCAAGTGGTGGCTAGACCTTCACAGCTTTGCGCCTCGGGGCAAGAGAACGCAAAACTCAATTCCGGCTTTATAATCCAGAATGAGAACAAAAATGCAAAACATACGCCAAGCCCGAGCAGTAATTTATTTTTCATTGTCATTTTGTGTACTTAATGGATAAAGACACTTGATTCAAATTGGTATTTGCGCCGGAAGAAGCACCACCGGATAGGGGCTTGATAAATATGTTCAAATTAAGCCCTTTTTCTGACTGGACGGCTATCAAAGTATAAACATCCGAATCGCTGGACCCCGGTATTGTGCCTTGGCCGGTGATTCTCCAGCCCCCGGTTGATAATTTGTCCGCATAGAAATTAACAAGCTCTTGGGTAGTTTTGGAAGTTGTGAATTGCGTCAGTTGGATAGTGTTGTTCTTGAAATAAGATTTTCGGGCATTGCTTTCTAAAATCAAATCTTTAGGCAAAGAGGGGGCGGCGTTCCACCATGGGAGCCGCAGCAAGCCGGTTAGAAGCATAATCAAAACAACGGCAATTATGATAACTATGCCGCCTGCAATTATGAAAACCTTTTTTCTCCCTACGCTTTGGGAGTTATCTATTCCGCCCATTTCGTTCACATTTAGAATTATACAACATAAAATCAGCTTGCTGTACCACTTTATCCACCGATTCTCACCGACCTTGGTTTCATTTGGATTTTATGCTATAATGTATCTAGTCAAAATGACCCTTCACAACTAGGAGAAAGACAATGAAAACCACCTTGATTTCCTTTGTTTTGCTGGCCGTAACGGCCCTTTTCGCAGAACCTGCGGTGGTACCCCTGCAGGTCCAAGCGCAGGCGATGGCTTTTTCGCCTGACCACGCCAAGATCTACGTAGTCGGCACCGGAGGCCTTCTTGATGTCGTAGACGCCCAAACCAAAACGCGGGAACGGACAATCGTCCTTGACGAGAATCCCTTCTCTTTCGCCCCGCATATCTGCGTTAACGACACCTTTGGCATTATTGTACCGATGCAAACAAGGGGTGGATCCCTATTGTCCCGTATGTATCAGATTGACCCCGTAACCTATTCGGTGCGTTCCGCTTCCGGGTATAGTTACAGTGGCTGCGCCTTCAACCAAGACGGGCAGATAGTTTACGTTGCCCACTGGAACGGCAGCTGGAATGAGTTTCTTGGGTTTGACAAAAACCTGAACATAGTCCGGCGCTCCCGGATACCCGCGGAGGTGGCTCGCGATATTGACAGTGGCCCCCCCTGCATTGAACGCTCTCCGATTAACGGGAACAAGTTCTACGCCACCCTAACCAGCAGCCCATACCGCGCCAATAAGGGCTGGCTCGCGACCTTCAACGGCCAAGACCCCGCCCAACCGGTGTTGATGCCCCAATCACCCAACGGGACCATCATCCCCCAGAAGATTTTCTTCCGGCCCGACGGCAAGTTCGCGTACATCACCGGCTGGGATGCAGCTTTCAAGTATCTCGATCTCACAGTGGTTAATGTCACAACTGACGAAATCGTGGACTTCCTGCCCCTAGGAACATTCACCAACATCAAGTTCGTAACGGACACGCTGGCATACTTCACTTGGTCCCCCCAGGTAGGGGTCTGGGACCTGCTCCAGAACAAAGTTGTCCAGCAAATTGATGTTCCCAAATACCCGGACGATCCCGATGCTGTCCTTCACGGCCTTGAGCTTATTCCCGGCCAAGGCAACGAACCGGTGGATACGCTCATCGTGCTCAAGAGCAACAAGCTGGTCTTTATGGAATACAAGAGACCAGCTCCGCTCAAACCGCCATTCGTTACCAACGGCGCTTCATTCTCTGTCCGGCCAATCGCGCCGGGTGAGATTGCGAGCATCTTCGGAGAAGGCCTTTCCACTTCCGTGGAAGGAGCAATGGGATTTCCGCTTCCCACGGAACTTGGGAGAACAAAGGTGCTAGTCAATAAGCTCGCTGCTCCCCTGTTCTACGTATCACCGACCCAGATAAACTTTTTCGTTCCCTTTGAGACGCCGAGTCCGACAAGCGTTGATTTGGTGATTATCCCCGATACAACGCGGCCCGGCAACCAAATCGCTTTCAAGGTTTCAACTGTCCGCTCCGACATCGGCGCATTCTCGACCGAGATTGACGGGGCTTGGCGGCCGATCGTGGTAAATGCCTCCAGAACCCCTTGGGAATTGGTAAGCCCTTCTCATCCGGTCATGTCGGGCGAGTGGATTACCCTGTATCTCACCGGCCTGGGAGCCGTAACTCCGGCGGTCCCCTCGGGCCAGCCGGCGCCGCTTTCACCGCTCTCCCGCACGGTCTACTCTGCGACAGTGAAGATCAACGCCCAAGAAGCGCAGGTTGGTTTCTGCGGCCTGGCTCCCGGCTGGGCGGGCCTCTACCAGATCAACGTTTTTGTTCCTGCCGACCTTCAAGGAGGGCTTCACCTCCTGGAGATTTCCACGGGATACTCCCAGCAGTTCATTCTTCTGCCAGTTGGAACGGGAGGTTCAACCCAATGAACCCCCCTCCATCCCCGACCCCCCGGCGCTCGTCCTTACGAGAGCGTCCGGGGTTTTTTGTTTTTATTTAGAGGACAATCCAACCCAAAAGCCGCCCCGCTTAGCGGGGCGGCTTTTGTTAAATTATAATCTATTTAAAATTTCTAGATATTCCTCTGCAGAAATATTGAGAATGCGTAGATTATTTCTAACAATGAATATCGGAATATTATCATATGCCGGAACGATAACTGGCCGTTTTAATCCAGGGCGAGTATAAATTCTGTGACTACCTCTTTGATGTTTAAACTGACATCCTAAAAACAAAAGGAATTTTTCAAATTCTTCCCACGAAATTGGAGCTAATCGTGGCATCTCCGTTTATCGGTTTGCGAATATTTTTACAGATTCTATCCCTTGAGAAATAACTAGCGGCGGAACAAGATGGTCGCCCTGTTTCTTCCAACCTAAATCTAACAGAACATCTTCGAGGGTGCCCATTGATGTCAGCTCATCAAAAAAAACCTCTACCGCTTCAGAAAAGTTCTTTTTTGCTTCTTCTAGGGTTTTCCCGAAAGTGGATAAGTCCAACGCGGGAGTATAGGCTACAAACTGATCAGATTCGCGGATAAAAGAAACGGGCAAATTAACGAATTTTATGGATTTATGCATGTTTTAATTGTATCATACTATTTTAAATATTCAAACAAATGTGCTCATGCCCCGTTCTTTTTTCAGGCCTATCCCCCGGTTAGGTAGGTCTGTATCAGCTCAACATTCAAATCTCGGCAGACGTACCGACCGGGAAACAAGGTTTGGTTATCAGCCAGGCCGACGCTAGTGTTGAGTATCAAATCACTATTTCGGGAGGTTCAAACTAATGAACCCCCCATCCCCGACCCCCCGGCGCTCGTCCTCACGAGAGCGTCCGGGGTTTTTAATAAATTAGACGCGCAAAACCTAGGTTTTGCGATGACTTTAGGCCCCAGATTACCCTGCCAGTACACGGGCTTGACCCCCACACTCATGCATGAGTGTGGGGGTTGACTTTAGGGTTAAGAGGGAGTATAATGAATATAGGATAGAAAAGGGAGGTTTGCCATGTTCGTGATGTGGTTTTGGTTCTTGATTCTGCCGTGGATTCCCATTTTGGATCTCCACGCGACGGGAGTGGAAATCACTTCCAACACCAACATGCCGAGGCCGACCGGCACAGGGCCGATTAGCCAGCCCCGGCTGCCCGGGCGGGGTCGCTGAACCCCGACGGGACCCCGCTCCCGCGAGATGCGCGCTTGCGTCATCTCGCGGGGCGGACGAATCTCACTCTTTCACACAGCCATCATCTTCCTCCTCCAACTAAAAGGCGGGCGTCCCCTGTGGGATACCCGCCGTTTTTTTATTGATTAATGGAATTTTTTTACTACTCCGTATAGAAAAATTTGCGCAATTCTTCAACGGCTACATAATGAGAAATCTGATTATAGATCGCTTTGATTGTGCCTGCGTCTAATTCTTTGTGGTTCGGAATTGTAAGGGTCTGAGTCGTATCACCAACAGCTCTTTTCATTTTCACATGGCTGCCTTTTTGCCCTGCAATAAAAAAATCAAACGACTTTAAAATCGTTATAATATCTTCCCCTGAAAGTATTTTTAGTCTAGGCATGGAGCCGGGCCGGCAATTCTAAATTCATCAGCACAGAAGGGTTGGGCGCCAAATTAAATGCCGAAGGCCCTTCGTCTTCTAATTGAAGCTCGATAGCCTCTTTAACATTTGCCACTAATTCATCGAGGGTTTTGCCCTGAGTCACCAACGGCAAATCTACACCTTCAGCTACATAATATTTATCCCCTTTATATATATGAATCTGAATGATATTTTTCATATCCTAAGTATACTATACATCCTATGCATTTGTCCACATCAGTTATTAGCTTTCTAGGGCTCCTTTAAAAACCAGCCGTCCTCCATTTTAACGGGGGTGCGCCCTTCGCAGGACGCCCCGCTCTGCTTTTTATATAAACTTTGGTAATTGACCAGCAAAACGGACTAAATTTGATTAATTTTATTGATATTAGTGTTCTTTAAAATCCTTAGGATAAGCGGAAAAATGTCGTATTGAAAATTCCCTTTTGAAGTGCAACTCCATAAACTGGAGTTATGAGGTACAAACACCTAGATCAATCCGGTCGAGACCGTCTCGAAGCCCTGCTTAAAGCGGGCCATACTCAATCAGAGATTGCTG
>Ga0315280_10006631_pt1 | contig 15905 bp, 12 predicted proteins | sample YL17G06_40_MG_FD_203697 | JGI IMG/M metagenome (GOLD analysis project Ga0315280, IMG submission 203697) | Sediment microbial communities from Yellowstone Lake, YNP, Wyoming, USA - YL17G06_40 | ecosystem: Environmental > Aquatic > Freshwater > Lake > Sediment | place: USA: Wyoming | collected... | reverse complement strand
CCTGACGAAGTCAACTTCATGTTCTACCGATTGTTTACTGGCCTTACGCACATTCTCAACGCCTGTTTCTACCTCAGGAGGGACTTGTTATGAGAGCACTTATGAAAAAATCGGGAAGTTTGAGAAACTGGACATTTGACTAACCCCATTGATGATGGTATAATATGTATGCCGGATAGGCAATTGACGGGGTAAATATGCCTGAAAAGCGCAGACATTTGGGCGAAATACTTTATAAGGCCGGACTGGTGGAAAAAGAGGCCCTGGTCAATGCGATTAAGACCTCAAAAACCAGTAACAAACGGCTCGGCCAGGTATTGCTCGAATTGGGGCTGATAGATGATGAAACTTTGACCAAAGCAATCGCCGGGCAATTCGGGTTGGAATACATAAACTTAGACAAGACTCCTATTCCAACCGACGCTGCAAAAATCATTCCTGAGGAGCTTATCCGAAAACACAATGTGCTGCCTCTTGGAATGAATAACGGCAAACTGAAATTGATTATCAGCGACCCGTCGGACCTGGACATGATGGATGCCATTCGGTTTCGCCTGAACACGGAACTGGAGTGCTATCTTGCGAACCCTGTGAAAATTCGTTCCTACATCCAAGAGCGGTTTGAACAGACGAAAAAAGAAGATGACGACCGACTGAAACACAGCATTGACGCGACCGCTACCGAACTTGCTGAGGCCGGTCACGAGCTGCAGGCAGAAACGCTGCGGGCCCAGGCCGCGGGTGCGGACGATGATGCACCCATCATCAGATTGGTAAACCTGATAATAGACAATGCCTATTATATGCGGGCCAGCGATATCCACGTTGAGCCGATGGCTGACAGGGTGCGGATAAGATACCGTGTAGATGGCGTCTGTCTGGAAAAAGATACCATTCCTAAGAACATGCAGGCACCGCTGACTACCCGTCTGAAGATTCTATCCGGGATGGATATTGCGGAAAAAAGATTACCCCAGGATGGTCGTATTAAACGTACAATAGACGGCCAAGACATTGATTTTCGTGTTTCGGCTTTGCCGGGCAACCATGGTGAAAGCGTTGTGTTGCGAATTTTACGCCGGGACGCCGTCAACATCGGCATCGAATCACTGGGTTTTGAACAGGATAATTACGAGCAATTTCAGAAGATAATTAAAAGGCCCAACGGCATTTTTCTGGTCACAGGCCCGACCGGCAGCGGAAAAACCACAACACTGTATGCGGCGCTGCAGGAACTCAATAAACCCGATAAGAAAATCGTTACCGCCGAAGACCCCGTCGAATACAACTTTGATGGAATGAATCAGTGTCAAGTCAAAGAGGATATTGGTTTGACGTTTGAAAGGATTCTGCGTTCAATGCTTCGCCAGGCTCCTAACATTATACTGGTCGGTGAGATTCGAGACGGCGTTGTGGCAGATATCGCGATCCAGGCAGCACTTACAGGACACCTGGTTTTCAGCACTTTGCACACCAATGATGCTCCCAGTTCGATTACACGTCTGATAGATATGGGCGTTAAGCCGTTTCTTGTGGCCAGCTCCATACAGGCCATTATGGCACAGAGGCTTGTGAGAGTCATTTGCACCAAATGCAAAGTAGTGGATGAAAACCCCGACCCGCAGTATTTACAGGCGCTTAGAATTACGCCGGAGGACATCGAAAAACATCCTATCTACAAAGGAACAGGATGCAGCCAGTGCCAAAATACCGGCTACAAAGGCCGAATCGCAGTATTTGAAATGTTTGAAATGAACAACGAAATAAGGGAACTGGCCTTTGCAAAGGCACCTACCATGGAGCTTAGAAGGGCAGCGAGAGCAAGTGGGATGAGAACATTAATGGAGGATGGCAAAATCAAGGTATTCAAAGGAATCACAACTCCCGTTGAAGTGGTGAGCATAGCACAGGCGGAAGAAACAGTGGGAGATTGGGCAAAACGTAGTTAGTGGGGACTATAAAATGGCAACGGTTAATATGGACAGATTACTGCAGGCCTGTGTTTCACAGGGTGCATCGGATATCCATCTTGTTGTCGGCCGACCGCCGGTATTGAGAATAGACGGCCGACTCAGGTCGCTTGAAACCAAAGTTCTCGAACCTGAAGATACTGCGGCTTTAATGAAAAGCATTACCCCTGACCGAAATCAACAGGAGCTTCAGGAAGAGGGTGGCACAGACTTTGGTTTTGCCTATGGTGATGTAGCGAGATTTCGCGTCTCTATCTTTCGGCAAAAAGGCAATATTTCGTGCGTCTTGCGTCTTATCCCAACGAAAATTATGAGCTTTGAGGAAATAGGGTTGCCTAAGATTTGCATCGCCTTGTGCCGGAGGCCAAGAGGGCTGTTCCTGGTTACGGGCCCCACTGGAAGCGGCAAAACGACCACCTTGGCGTGTATGGTAAACTATATTAATGAAAACTTCGACCGCCATATTATTACCATCGAGGACCCTATTGAGTATTATCACAACCATAGAAAATCCATCATCAATCAGCGTGAGGTCGGTGTCGATGTCCCCAGCTTCGCCGAAGGCCTAAGGCGCGTCTTAAGAATGGACCCCGACGTGATTATGGTCGGCGAATTGCGGGATTTGGAAACAATGGAGGCAGCTATTAGAGCTGCTGAAACCGGCCACCTCGTCTTTAGCACCGTGCACACTACAAGTGCAGCGGGCACGGTTACCAGAATTATTGACGTATTCCCGGTGAACCAGCAGGAGCAGATTCGGATTCAATTAAGTAGCAATTTGATAGCGGTCCTTAGTCAAGCTCTTTGTCCTTTGGCTATCGGTAAGGGTAGAATTGCAGCTTATGAGTTTATGGTTGTAACGCCTGCCATTGCCAATCTTATTCGTGAGAACAAGACGTATCGAATTGATTCAAGCATTCAAACCGGCAAGAAGTTGGGAATGCAGCTTCTCGATGAGCATCTGTGGCAGCTTTATGATACCGGCAAAATCACCCTGGAGGAAATGCTGGACAATAGCCGCCAGCCGGGTGCACTACAGGATAAGGCTCTCGCCAAAATGGGTACTATGAAGACGAAGGCAAAGAGAAAAGAGGTTGCAAAGGAAGTGGAAGATATAGGACCAATCTTAAGGGCATAATTCACTGCAAACAAGCCGAACACTGTGAAATGCCAGCAGGAAAATCAAAGGGGTTAGTGTTTTTATGTCAGAAAATGAGGGAGGAGGTTTTTAGCTACCACGGGAGGGGGGTAAATCTTGAATAATACAGTCCTAATAACTAAATGTCCAATTTATAATTTATTTGCCAAAAAGGTTTTAATGTTGTATAATACGGTAGGTCTGGAACGATATTGATTAAGGGCAAAATGCTTATGGCGAAAGAGAAAACAACACAAACGCTGCCTCCCATAGAACAATTAAGAGGCAGAACGCTCGGCAGGATACTTATAAAAATAGGTGTCCTCAGCAGGGAGCAGGTTCATGAATGCCTGAAGATCCAGAATCAACGTGGCGGGAAGGTACGAATTGGCCAAGTTTTCCTTGAACTGGGGCTGGTCGATGAAGACCAACTGCGGGTTGCTTTGGCAGCCCAGCGGGGAATGGAGTATATAAACATAGATGGCAGTGACATCCCTGCTGATGTAATCGAAAAAGTGCCGGCACAAATGGCAAAGACATACCGCATCGTCCCAATTGAATACAATAAGGAGCAAAATGAGTTAACCGTCACACTTGACAACGCCGACAATTTCAGGGCAACAGATGACCTGAGTACACTGATGGGTTTTAAGGTTACCGCCAAGATAACTGACCCTGACGCATTGGAAAAGGCTTTGACCAAGTATTACGAGACCCAAGAGGAAAACATAAACGAGCTGATAGGCGAAATACAAAGCGACAGTTTCCTTGCAGAATTTGACGGCAGGAACCAGAGTATCGACCTGGATGAACTGAAGGAGCTTTCCGAGTCAAATCCCGTCAAGAAGCTGCTGAATCTGGTTTTGCTGCAAGCAATTCGTGATAAGGCCTCGGACGTTCATTTTGAGCCGTTTGAGAATGAATACAAAATGCGCTACCGGATTGATGGCGTGCTTTACGAAATGATTCCACCACCAAAGTACATTGCTGCGGCCCTTAGCTCCCGTATAAAAGTTATGGCAAGCCTGGATATCGCCGAGAGACGTCTGCCGCAGGATGGCCGAATATCACTGACCGTCCAGGGTAATCCCGTTGATTTGCGAGTTAGCGTACTGCCCACAATGTTCGGTGAAAGCGTTGTGCTGCGTGTCCTTGACAGGTCGCAGGTCTCCTTTGATTTGGGAAAGCTGGGGTTAAGGCCGGATGACCAGGAGAAGGTTCGTCAGCTTATTCACAAGCCCAACGGTATCATAATTGTTACAGGCCCCACCGGCTGCGGCAAAACCACTACTCTTTACTCTGCGCTGGGGGAACTTAATGACGTTGAGACGAAAATAATCACCACGGAAGACCCTGTAGAGTATGATATTGACGGCATTATTCAGGTCCAGATGAAACCGGATATCGGGCTGACATTCGCGAAGTGTCTGAGGCATATCCTCCGGCAGGACCCTGATGTGATACTGGTTGGTGAGATTCGTGACCTCGAAACGGCGGAAATTGCCGCACAGGCCTCTTTAACAGGCCACATCGTATTCACGACTTTACACACAAATGATGCCCCAAGTTCGATAGCTCGACTTCTGGATTTGGGGGTTGAGCCATTTCTTATTACCGCTACGCTCGAAGGTATCATCGGTCAGCGATTGGTTAGAAAGATATGTGAAAATTGCAAAACACCATTTCAGCCCAGCGAAGCGCAACTGATGGAATTGCAACTTACACCGGATGAGGTCAAAGGCAAGAAGTTTTATTACGGCCGGGGCTGCGACAAGTGTAACAATACCGGTTACAGGGGGCGAACAGGTATTTTTGAGATTATGATATTTACCGATGAAATTCGCGACCTGGTTATGCAACAGTCTTCGACAAGTGTTTTGCGTGCAGCCGGCCGGAAGGCCGGTATGAAACTGCTACGTGATAACGGTCTGGCGGCAATTTATGACGGTATTACGACTATAGACGAGGTAATAAAGGAAACAATTACAGAGGGCTAAAAAGGATTAACCATTACGGAGTTTTAGCTAATCGTTAGTTTATAGGAGGTATTGAAGATGCCTGTTTTCCAGTACATAGCATTGGATTCACAGGGGGTGGAAGTCAAAGATGAGATTGAGGCCCTTAGCGAGAAGGAAGCGATAAGCAAAATCCGGAATATGGGATACTTCCCCACGAAGGTCCGCACCCGCGGTATGGGGAAAAAACCTGGAGCAAAGGCCATTTTGCAGCCGAAGCGAAGGCGAGGCGCCAGCGGCAAGGTCAGGACCAAACATATAGTCCAGTTCGCAAGACAGCTTTCCACGCTCCAGGATGCGGGCTTACCCATTTTGCGTTCCCTTAGAATTCTCGAAGAGCAACAAAGGTCAGGGACATTTAAGAGGGTCATCGGCTATGTGGCCGACGACATCGAGGGCGGCGCAACGCTCTCGGAAGCAATGGGCAGATTCCCGAGGGCTTTCGACCGGCTGTTTGTTAATATGATTGCTGCCGGTGAAACCGGCGGCGTACTGGACTTAATCCTATCGCGCGTGGCCGACTTTATGGAAAAAGCCCAGAAGCTCAAATCCCGAGTTAAAGGCGCAATGGTTTATCCGTGCGTGGTTTTGAGCGCAGCGTTTTGTATTCTCCTCGGATTGATGAAATACGTGATACCGCAGTTTGAGACGGTTCTTACGGAGATGCTGGAAGGCAAGCAATTGAACCCGGTAACGACTACGGTGCTCGGAATAAGTAATTGGATTGCTTACCGCTATGGGTTGTTTATTTTGCTGTCGATTCCAGTTGGAGTAATTTTTCTGCTCAGGATAGCAAGGCGGTTTCGAACCGGCAGATTAATCCTGGATACGATTAAATTAAAACTGCCGGTAATCGGCCAGCTTAGCAGTAAAGTGTCAATTACGCGGTGGACAAGAACACTGGGAACATTGATAGGCGCCGGCGTGCCGATTCTGGACGCCCTCAACGTTACACGCGAGACAGCAGGAAATGAGGTTTTTGCCAATACGCTGGCCAACGTCCACAACTCCATCAGGCAGGGCGATACCTTTGCAGGGCCGCTGCGGCAGTCCAAAACCGTTGACTTAATTGTCTCTAATATGGTTGCTGTGGGCGAGGAAACAGGTGACCTGGATAAGATGCTTCTCAAGGTTGCCGACAATTATGATGAGCAGGTTGACGTGCTGGTTGCTTCGTTAATGTCACTGCTTGAGCCGATTATGATTATTTGTCTGGGCGGTATTGTTCTGACTATTGTTCTGTCGGTGTTCCTGCCTATGATACAGGTTATCACAGGCCTAAGCCAGCAGACCTAATCGCCTGGTAAAACATAAGTGAACAAATAAAATCTTTAACTGAGTAACGAAGGAGAAAAAAAATGAAACCGATTACCAAACAATCCAATAGAAAACCGGCATTTACCATTGTAGAGCTTCTGACGGTTATGAGCATCATCGTGATTCTCATCGGACTGCTTATACCATCCTTGAACATGGCCAAGCGATATGCCAAAACCGTAAGGCAGAAGGCCCAACTCCACAGTATCGATGCGGCTCTGGAGCTTTTCAATAATGAGTTTGATGGTTATCCGCCCTCTGAGGCAATGGATCCCGCTAACCGGGTATATTGCGGTGCAATGAAGCTTTGCGAGGCTATGATGGGCTGGGACCTGTTAGGTTTTCACACAAGCTCTGTTTTCAGAAGGGATGGTACGGATGTTGCTGGGAAGCTCCTGTATGACCCGCGTCAGCCTAACCTGACATCATCAAGAAAAGGGCCGTTTCTGCCCCTCGAAAATGCGAATGCCTACAAGTTAGGAGATTTATACCCCCCCGATAGCCCTGGCATCAACACGTTTGAAGCGGACAAATTTCCACTATTTGTATTATGTGACGTGTTCACACGTGACCTTTACAAAGTAAAAGCCGGCATGCCGATACTTTACTACAGGGCGAACACTACAAACTTGCTGCACCTGCGCGATGCCAGCGGGAACAAGCTGCCCCTACCACCAGACCCCACTGACGATGGAGGTTATATTTACAATTTCTGGGACAATCATCCCCTGGTAGGTCTTGGGAAACCGTGGGTAAAGGGTGGCGGTGGAACTCAGGAGAAGATGCATAAGCTTTTTGAAGACTCTCAGGCCACTCCTCCCGAGGAACCAGGTTTGAGGTTCTATATGAATACCAGGAATGACAAAGTCGCCAGCCCATGGAGACCCTACAGGGCAGATTCCTATATTCTGATTTCCGCAGGCTGGGATAACGAGTACGGCACCGCCGATGACGTATGCAATTTTGACTGGAAATACCAACAGCAGCCATAAAAGGTTTGATACCTGAGAGATGCATATACGGGATTACTTTTGCCGAAGCTTTTGATTTGTCGGCAACCTGTCAATGGAAGAATATTTAGATGTTTGTGAATTCTTAAAGGCCGAAAAAAGTGGTGATGAAAAAAATAGTGTTCGTTGTTGGAGTAGTCATGATTATGTTGTTAACTGCGAATCAGGTACAGGCTGAGGTCTGCCAGATTGTAAATGGCAGTTTTGAAGATGATGGTCGGATACCTGATATCACGGTAAAAGAGCCAAACGGCTGGGACGCAAGTGTGCCATCAGGAAAGTTCCAGGGATATGTGTACAGGGATTGGGTAACCGATGGCAGATACAATTTGACTCTTTATTCGGAGTCCTTTACCACGTTTGAGGTTAATGACATAGCCACAGTTTCTCAGCAAGCATACCTCGCAGATACTAACCAAATTATGTTCGACCTAAAATTAGATGTATCTGGGTTGGCCAAGTGGGACCCGAGTAAATGCACTGCAGTTTTGCTGATTGATGATGATGTGGTCTGGGAATCAAATAGCGTAGGGTCAGATGTAAAGGGTCCGTACCCCAATCGAACCTACACCGTTGGGGACAAATATAGGGACGGCCTCCCGCACAAACTGTCGCTTGGTATAAGAGTAAATGCAAAAGAAACGCTGTGGGGGCGTTACGTTACACAATGGGATTTTATCCGGTGCACTGTTTACTGCGGAGGCGGCGGGTTTTTGGTCGGGGATTTTAACCGCGACTGTTACGTCGATGCGAACGATTTGAAACTGCTGACGGAATTATGGTTAAGCGAGGTAGAAACGAACGATAAATGCAACTTGTTCGGCGGCGATGATTTACTTGGCGGTATCATCGATTTTTTCGACTTCGCCATTCTTGCCAACCGCTGGGACGGCGATATATCACGCTTGAAACCGTTTACAGAGAAATGGCTGAAGCCGGTGGATACAGGTGTTATTAACTTCTTTGACTTTGCAATCTTTGCTGATACCTGGCTTGGCAGCAGCTACATCGAAGAAGCCCCGTAAGAGGCCGGCAGTAACGAAAATTATACAAGGGGATGGCTATGAATCGTGAAAAGTCAGGATTTACGCTTGTGGAGTTGTTAATAACCATAGCGATAATCGCAACGTTAGTCGGCCTTCTTATCCCAACTCTAAGTGTGGTGCGCCAGACCGCAAAAGAAGCAAAGCAAAAAGCCCAGCTTACGACTATTGAGCTGGCCATTGTCGCCTTTAAGAACGACTATGGCGATTATCCGCCATCCTATGCGAACTCCGATGTGCCTTATCTCGGCGGCCCGGATGATTATTGTGGTGCGCAAAAGTTAGCTGAAGCACTGGTAGGATGGGACCTGCTGGGGTTTCATCCAAAATCGGCATGGAGCGCAAAAGGCCTTGATGCGGCTGGCGGCCCGTTGACATACGACCCGTTGAAGAAGAGGGACGATAACAAGGATGGTATCCCGGACACTTTGAATGAAAGAAAGGGTCCTTATCTGGAGCTTGCAACTGCCAGCGCGTTTAAGACGAAGGAAATTATTGGTCTCGGTGCGACATCTCCGGAGACATACGTGCTTTGCGATGTGTTTGGCAGAAAGTCGGTAACCGTCGGTACAAAGGTTGTTAAGGCGGGAACGCCAATCCTTTATTATAAGGCAGATACTTCCGGTAAACTCATCAGGAATATTTATAAGCTGTTTGACAACGACTCCCTTATTTATATAAAAGAGCTGGAAGATCAGAAGAAACATCCTGGCCTTCGTCCTCCACTGAATCCGCTTTGTGATGCATCAAGTTTTATATCTTATATCAAAGACCCAAAAATAACGGCGAGAGATTGGCCTTACAGGCCTGATTCTTACATATTGATTTCAGCGGGGGCGGATGGCTTTTACGGAACAGAAGACGACATCCGCAACTTTGGCTACTAAACCCCCATCCACACCCCATTTAGGCGAGCTGAAGTAGTTTTGAGTTCGTAGTTCGTGATTCATCGCTTGGAATTAAAAGAAATGTTATGAAAAGTCGCAAATACAATGCGGGCTTTACTCTCGTTGAGATGCTGATTGTCGTGGCTATAATTGTAGTCCTGGCCACAATGGTAGTCGGCCTCGCCTCTCGTATCGATACTAAGTCTAAAGAAAGAGCCCTCGAATCTACTTTTGCCCTATTGGATTCTGCGCTGCAGGAATATTATGAATATTGGAATGCTTTTCCTAACCCGGATATGCCCCTCTTGAGCCACTCAGCGGCGCTTTACAAACAGCTTTACTCAACGCCGGCCTCACAGAAAATTCTGGAAAAAATCAGTCCTAAACTTCTGCGCAGCGACCCAAATGATGCCGATGCACAGCAGATTTGCGACCCGTGGGGGACGGTGCTGGATTATATATATGATGCCTCTATTAACAATTTCCCGCTGCTGAAATCGGCTGGGCCGGACAAAACTTTTGGCAATACCGATGACATAACCAACAGGTGAGTAATGAGGTTAAGGTTAAAACAATCTGGTTTGACGCTGACCGAGATGACGGTAGTGGTAGCATCGATAGTGCTGCTTGCTGTTATCGGTCTGCCTGCTATCCGTGCGTTTGTTCACTCATTTGAGACGGGAGGCAGCACGAAAAGTATGATAAGCGCCGCCCTTGCATCAGCCCGCGCTGTAGCCGCCCAGAATCAGAAGTACGCCGGGATAAGGTTTCAACAGGATACCGGCGGTCATCAGTATATGATTTTCATAATCCAGGACCCGGATATGATGGCCTGGGGCTTTCGAGCAGTCCCCGGCCTAAAACCGATAAAACTGCCCGATTCGGTTGGCGTAATGGATTTGACTGTGGTTGAAAGAGTTTATAAGGGTCGCACAAATCTTCAACTCACGGATAAGATTGTTAGTGGAAACAACATGATAAGTAGTGATCGAGACCTGACAGATACAACTGCTTTTTCAATTGTTTTTTCGTCATCTGGTAAAATGGTCATACATGAGGTCTGGCTAAGAAATAGAAATGGGATTCCTGACAGTATGGGAGAAATTTCAAGATCCAGTACTGACGATGTTTTTAATAAGAAAGCAGAAATAGATACTGGAACAGGAATGTTTTATCAGGATGATTATTTTAATGCATGGTGGAGTCTCTATCCTGGGCTCGACCTCGGTTTGGGGCCGGAGTACAGCAGAAACAGGTTTGTCATTTATGACAGGAAGGAATTCACACAGGCCTATCAGAAAGGACAGGCGTACTCGGGCTACTTGTATAGGTTAGTTCCACAGGCGATTTACATAAATCCTTACACGGGCACGATAATAAGCGAGTAAGGCAGTAAACAATGAAATATGAACTACGAACTACCAACTCAAAGGGTTTTTCTCTTACCGAGATTCTGCTGGCCGTGGGGATACTGGCCGTCGGGATGCTTTTTATAGCCGGCACGTTTCTGGTGGGTATCCACTTTTCAACAATTGCAACTGAGCAAACCATCGCAGCGGTAGCAGCCGACGAGGCCTTTGCAAAAATAAAACTCTACGACCCTAACCTTGCCGGCTTACTGTTTAACCAGCAAACGCCTCTCGAAGTGATCCCGCTCAAAAGCGGTACATTCTTCCCTCCTAATGAGTTCGCGTATCCTTCAACGAACACCGTTGCCGAGAAGCAGTATTACTGGTCTGCCTTGTGCAGGCGGGTGGCCCCTGACCCAAATCGGCTTGTGCAGGTAATGGTCTTTGTGTGCAGGAAAGTAGGCAGCGGCACCGAATACCGGGTCAGAGACCCTCGCAACTGGCCTCAGCTTATGCCAAGTAATCGGCCGGTTGCGGTCGATCTCAGCGTTGCGCAGGGTGCCAATCTTTTTGAACTGGTAGTAAATGACCTTAATCCGCCTGACGGTGTCAGTGAAGCAACCTTTGTCAACGATGGTTACACACTCATCGATGGTGCCACAGGCCAGATTTACAGGGTGCTTGAGCGCTACCAGCCGCCTGCCGACAACGTGATTCGCCTTGACAGACCCTGGGCGGGTGGTCCTCCCGGTTCGGTTTGGGTTGTTCCGCCGCCCGTCGGCAGCGGCCGAAACCCGTGTATAGCGGTGTATACGAAGGTTATAAAATTTTAGTTGACCACAGAGGCCACAAGAAAGACAAGCAAATCAAATATTAAAATGAAAATATCAAAATTACATATCAAACTGCAAAAGGTTTTGGATTTTTATATGTCATTTTGCTTTTTAATTTTTGATTTTTCATCTGTGAACTATGAACTACGAACCACGAACCAATAAAGCGTTCACGTTAATCGAGCTTCTGGTCGCCATTGCGATTTTGGCTATGGTCGTGGTTTTTGCAGGCGTAATTTTCAAGGTTTGTGTAGAATCCCATCGCACCGCCATTGCAAACACTGAAATCATGCAGAAACTGCGGGCCATCACCGACCAGCTCAATTCTGACTTCAAAGGTCTCCAGACTGATGCTCCGCTTTTGATATGGTTCCGCCAGGATCCGAACGACCCCAGCCAAAGATACGACCAGATTATGTTCTTTGCCGACGGTGATTTTCAGTCAACCCAATTGTATGATGGAAAGCCCCTTATTCCAGCTCTTACCGGCAGGCCAATAATAGGAAACGTTGCCAGAGTCTATTATGGCCAGGCCCAGAGCCTGGATTCCCGCGATAATATAATGAAGTACCCGTTCTATTTAGATAGGCAGGAGAGGTTGCTTGCCAGACGACAGCACATATTGACTGCCGACCCAGACCTTTATTGGCCTAGCGCCAGCAATGTCAGTGGAACCTTTGATGATGTTGACGGTATCCCCAGAGAAAACAACAACAATGAGAAATTCGAGCATGATAGTCTGTCATTAGCCCTATGGAAAACATTAGATATTACCGCCTACGACACCTCTGGCGGCACCGACACTATACTGAACACTTGTTTTGACTTTCCCCCCTGGGTTGATATTGATATTAGGAATGCACAAACCTTTCATAAATTAATGTGCGAAGGCGTTGGTAATTTCACAATCCAGTGGGCGTATTGGGACCCTTCCTATAATAAGTTTCACTGGTTCCCGAGCGATGACCCCGACGGCAGCGGGACATACTCTCACTTCGACTTAGTAAAAATGGACAAATTTCCCTGGTCGCCCAGCACTAAACACGGATATGCAGATTTTGATGTGTTTGGAGTTTTCTTCAATATACCAGGCACTCAGAGAAACTATTGGGGGGCAGCATCTCTGATGAGATACAATCCTAATCCTACCAATAAGTTCCCCTATGGTTTTTATCCTAAAGCCCTTAAATTTACCTTTACCTTATATGATTCCAAAGGCGTTATAAAAAACGGCAGAACCTTTACGCATATTGTTTATTTGGATTAGTTCATAGTTCATTGTTCGTTGTTCATTGTTCATAGTTTATAGTTTATTGATACCAGAAATGAAAAGAAAATACGAAAGACGAATCACAAATCACCAGTCACGAGCCACAAACCACGAGCCACGAAGGAGGGGCTCAGCTCTTATTTTGACTGTGGTCCTGACCACTCTGTTAGCTACCCTTGGCGTACTTTTTGTCCTCCTTTCCCGCATAGACAAGATGGCAGCATCAGCCACGTCAGAAAATAGACAGCTCAACTTTGCCATTGACACAGTTGTCGCAGAGATATCACAGGAATTGGCTTTAGATGTTCCCGGCGTAGCAGGCCAGGAATACCACGACTATCCGGGCCCGGAGGACAGATGGCTGGCAAGCCTTGAACCTTATGAAGATGATACAAATGACTACCGGTGGTCGCAGATGAGCGACGTCACAGGATACCTTAATTACAGACGCTGGTCCGCGCGAAACATATTGATAACCAATAGCGACCCCAACCCCCTGTTGAGAGCTGTGATAGAAGACTATAGGCCGATAGCTTTGGACCCCAACGGTCTTTTGCTGGAACAGCTCGCTGATGCAGACGGCGACGGTGTTGCGGATTCAAAGTGGATTGGGCTTCCTGACACAACCTCCAGCAAAGGCAAACCCATCTACGCAGCTATTAGGGTCATCCCCAACGGCGCAATGCTTAATGTCAACACGGCTTATAAATTTGACCCTAATAACCTCAACCCCAGCCGAGTTGATGGCTCAAGTCTATTACAGATAAATCTAATGGCTTTAGCTGGCCGACCACCCTTGCCCACCTGGCCAGTAGGTAATCCTTATACACTAAATGATGAACTTAATTTACGCACCGCAAGGGCAAACGGCGCCGATGTTGACCCTTATTCCCAGTATCAAAACTCCGTTATATGGTCGTACGGTGAACCTACACCATACACACCGTTTGATATTTCCGATGAACTTGAACTTCGATACAGATTTCTGTTGAACCACGAAGATATAGACACTCGACTGGAGGGATGGGGTGGTGAGTTTCGAGACACCATCCTTTCCACTCCTGTAACAACCGGGGGACAAGAACTCAACAAATGGTTTAAGAGGGCATGCTTCGACCCAAGCATTCTCGACCCGAAGATTGATTCGAAGGACCCGAATTACTATGCTTATCGCCATATTGCTACCACCTACAATATGGACCGGATTATCAGGCCGGACGGCAGCAAAATGCTTAATGTCAATACCGCCTCCGCTCAAGAGTTATACGATGTGTTAAAGAAATTCATCGACCCCAATTTAGCCGCCCAACTGGCGGTTAATATAGTTGACATTCGTGATAATGATGTGAATGTAACTGTCTTGCCTACGGGAGCGAAGACATATCATGGTTTCGAGGCACAGCCATTTATAAGTGAGATAGTATTTACGATTGACGGAAACAACCCGGTTACTTCGGCGAACAATTATTTTGCGATTGAGCTTTATAATCCATTCGAAGTGCCAATTCCACTGGTTGGTTTCAGGTTAGAACTTCGCCGGCCTGGTAGCAGCGTTCCTATAAATCTTGCCGGGTATTCGATACCTGCTAACAGTCGCTTTGTAATAATGAATAAAGGAGGTCTTAATGACCATATTGACCCTAATTTAGTATTGGCGAAATATAAATATGATCCTGGTCTCAAAACGTATGTTCTTGAGGAGAGTTATGACACTTATCTTTTGAGAAAGACATCGGCTAATGATATTTATCTCGACAAACAGGAAACTCAAGATGGGTGGTTTGACTGGAGTACAATTCAAGGTGTAGGGCAGTTTTACTACAGGCCGGATAATAACTGGAACATAGTATATCAGGAAATGCAGACAGGTAGCGGCACGTTAGGTTCGGCTAACGTTCCACCGAACGTTCCAGGGACAAGAACGAACTACAATATTCCCACCTTTAAGGGCGGCTTTGTTACCATCGGTGATATAGCAAGAGTTCTTACCGTTGGGCCAAGCCCCAGCCCGAACGATATGATTGGTGTGCGACTTGCACCGCAACCTCCTGAAAATAGTGTTCGTATTAACTTGGCTGACCCTGGCTCTTATGTCCAGCAGATATTTAGTTATCTGACGGTCTTCGACCCTAACGAGCATGGACTACCGTCGTCTGAGACAAGAATAAAGGGACGTATAAACATCAATACCGCCCCGTGGTTTGTGATAGCACAACTGCCGTGGGTTTCGCAGAAAATAAATAAACCGACCAATTACGCTCTTGCTAAGGCCATAGTAGCCTACAGGGACAAAACGAACATACCTGGCGTCGATTTCAGACTTAGGTCAGGACAACGAGGTTTTAGAAGCATCGGTGAGCTAATGAACGTCAGGACTCCGGGCGGAGACCCCAATTACAGTATGTGTTATTATGGCCTGGATAGTAGAGACCAGTTGACTTTTCCTGACCTGACCGCCCCGGATGGTGCACGTGACGATTTTGAGGAAGGGGATTTAATATTTTCACGCATTAGTAATCTTGTTACTGTCCGAAGCGATGTCTTTACCGCTTACATCCTCGTTCGCATCGGTGTCGATGGCCCACAAAAAAGAGTTATAGCCATACTTGATAGAAGCCAGGTTTTTTCTCCAACCGACAAGGTAAAAATCATCGCCCTGCAGCCGGTTCCAGACCCAAGGTGATTGTCGATTGACGATTTGCGATTGACGATTTGCGGATTGACGATTTTATTTGTTTCTTTTGGCTGTGAGGCGGGATGAAGCTATTATCGCTGTCAACTCGTTGGCTTCTGCAAGCAATTCTGCCACCGCATTAGACCTTACCACTTTGGCTTCTACAAGCATCTCCAGCCAGTAGGCTGATTCGTCAGCTTCTTCCTCAACAGTTCCTAACTTTGCAATGAAGTCTGATTTGGACCTCGCTCTGCATGCAGCACGGTAGTTAACACCTACGGACGTGGCGCATCGTAATAGTTGGTTGCCGATAACATCAGCGGTTCTTGTTCGTGGAAGAGCTTCAACTAACCGGATTACACGTAGGCCGAATTGCTTGGTTCTCTTTTTCAGCTCGTC
>Ga0315280_10006630_pt1 | contig 15906 bp, 16 predicted proteins | sample YL17G06_40_MG_FD_203697 | JGI IMG/M metagenome (GOLD analysis project Ga0315280, IMG submission 203697) | Sediment microbial communities from Yellowstone Lake, YNP, Wyoming, USA - YL17G06_40 | ecosystem: Environmental > Aquatic > Freshwater > Lake > Sediment | place: USA: Wyoming | collected... | reverse complement strand
GGGTTTGAGCGTTGATGTTTAATGAAACGTATGGAGAAATGCTGAAATGAAGTTAGCTAGACTGTTCGGTTATTGCGTGTTGAGTTGCTTTTTTATGGTTTTTTTGGTGTCGTATTTGGGTTTCCATCCGCGCGCGCTTACCTACTTCATAGTTTCTTATTTTTTCAGATTTGACCATCTGTTTTCACCTTTCAACACTCCCGTTCCACCTACATATAATATCCACCATTAATATGAATTATTTGCCCTGTAATGTATGCAGCCTCGTTGGTGCACAAAAACACAATCGGACCAGTCACTTCTTCCACTTTTCCAAAACGCTTCATTGGAATCTCTTGTAGAACCTTTTGTCTGATCTCTTCCGCCAGTCTAATGTTCATTCCCGTCTCAATATAGCCAAAGGCGACACAGTTCACAGTTATGTTTCTATTGGCAACTTCTTTCGCGACTGCTTTCGTAAAACCAAAAAGACCAGACTTTGACGCAGTGTAATTGCTTGCACCGAACAATCCGATCTGTCCGACCACTGATGAGACATTCACGATTCTTCCCCAACTTCTCTCCCTCATGATAGGCACTACGTGTTTTGTGCAGAGAAAAGTCCCTGTAAGATTGGTGGACATTACCTCCTCCCAGACATTTTTATCCATTTTCCAGACAACACTGTCTTTGTGCACACCAGCATTATTAACTAAAACGTCTACAGTCCCGAATTTCTTCTCTGTCCTTTCAACCAACTCGACAACTTCTTCCTCTCTTGAAACATCTGCCTGCACAACTTCTACTTCAGTGCGATACTTCGCAACAATTTCACCAGCAGTCTCCTTCGCGGCGTCTTCCTGAGAGCGATAATTTATTACTATTTTTGCACCTTCTTTTGCAAATGCTGTTGCGATTCCCTTTCCGATACCTCGGGAGCTTCCCGTTACAATACAAATTTTGTCCTTTAGAGACATTGGTCAACACCAGCATACTCTTATAACTTGATTATAAGTGAGAGATATTTCTTATTAAAGCACACATCATTGCGCGTGTTACTCATGATAAAATTTAGGTGATTGTAGTTTGGCTATTAGGTATTTGGCGGCTTTCCTTATGGCTTGTTTGCTGTTGAGTTCGAGTTTCCAGCCTAATGATTTGAGTTTGCTTATGTCGAGGAGCATGTTTTTGACGATGCCTTCCAGCCTCTTCCACAGTCTGGTATTTTAGTGTCCTAGTCCTATGGTTTTGAACTTCATTTTTCGGCTGAATTCTTCTGGGTTGTATATTCTTCTTCCGTCGATTAAGATTGGCTGTCACATATTTTGCGTGAAGTCTTCTGGTTTGAGTTTTTTAGTTCGTTCCATTCTGTTACGATTATGCAGCAATCGGCATTTTTGAGACAGTCGATGGTTGAAGGGGTGTAATCAACAAACGCTTCTAACAAAATAATCTTAGAGACGAGTTTAAGTTTGGGGAAAAAGATCACAATAAAATCTTGGATTTGTTTTGTTCATTTGAAAGCTCGCGCGCTTGAAGCTGGCTTGAAGAGAGTGCAAATCAGTTCCTCGCCAGGTGAAATTGGCATCATATCTGCGAAATGCGCTAAAGAAATATTACAAATTCTCAATGCCCGATATCACGCTCATAAGGACCGTTGAAATCTGGAATGTGACGATCAAGAGCAAAGGGACTCCATCTTCTCCAATAAGCATTTTTATATAGGAATCGAAGGTTGTTCTTATGAACGTCCATTTTCTGATTTTCTTGCATATGATCCGTTTTTTGACCTAGTAGGATTATGTCCAATGGAATATGCAATTTATGATTACCCATGACGAAATAGCAGAACAATCCATCCACGGGTTCTGTAAAATCCATGAGGGATTGGGGTTCATGTCAACTTTCGAGGGATGCAATTTAGGCATGGATGATACTGGCGCATTAAGGGACATGAGATGATTACTGAAAGTTCAATTGCAATTTATGCTTTGCGAACTTGGGTTCTGTTAAGTCTTCGTTGGATGCTTCTATGTTAACTATCGTAGGGTTCAGCATACAAAGCAGCCCTAAACTTTAATAACTAGCGCGCGCGCATGCGTAAGCAAATGTTTGCAAATATAAGTGCCATTAAAAGATATAGAAAAGCCTACAAAAATTGGATAAGCGTGCTTATCAAGAAAAAGCTAGGCAAAGAGCGCATAGGGGTCGTGCTAAAAGATGGTCGTAAGTTGACGCTAAGTAACGTAAGCCAAGGTGTAAGATTTATTCTTATGTCGAGGGGATTTAACGGCAACATAATAAACGAAGATGCGATTTCTTTTGTGTATGAAGGGCATGAAGTGAAGCTTCACGGTTGGCAGTATGGTCATATCACAAGTGCTTTTCTAAATCTCGAAAGGCTCGATGTAAAGAACAAGCGCGTACTGGATGTAGGAGCAAGCATTGGAGATACCGCAGTCAACTTTGTATTAAGGGGAGCAAAGGAAGTCGTAGCATTTGAACCATACCCATTTCCTTACCGTTACGCTGAAAAGAACGTAGAAGAAAACGGGTTTAGAAATTTATATGTTATAAACGCTGGGGTAGGAGAAGAAAACACTTCGGTTCAGCTTAGTGAGCGCGAAACTACCGTATGTCATTCACTAAAGGCGCAATCGGAAGGACCTCACGTTCCTGTATACTCCTTAGACTACGTGATCGAGAAATATGGTCCTTTCGACGTTATGAAGATGAACTGTGAGGGATGTGAATATGGAGCAGTACTGAATAGCCTAAGAATAGCCGAAATTAAGCAAATAGAGATAGAGTATCACTACGGGTTTGAAAAGCTTAAGGAAAGGCTAGAAGCTTACGGATTTATTGTAGAGGTAACCAAACCCAATAAATTCTACAGCCCATATGCGCAAAAACCGAACATGATTCAAGAAGGCCATATTTATGCCTACAAAGCATGAAATAGGTGACCCTTTGCAATTTCCATGGTTAGCTGGTAAAAACTTGCTAGCAACCGAATTTACCCATGAACCCATAAAAAAGCCAAACAACCAAGAAGAACCATATTTTCTTAACTTCATTACCAGAATTTTGCCATCCGACGAATTTTCACAACAAAGTTTATCCGATAAGAACTTCACAGAACCGATATTTCTTTGATGATTGCAAACACTTACTACATCCAACATTTAAGGAAATATTTTGGTTTTTCCATAATATGAAAACAAACAGTTTCACACCTACAACTGAAACTTTTTTAAAGTTAGTTAAAACCCATTGCGGTGACATTGTTTTTATCGCCAAAAAATAGTTCGCAACGAAAAGCGTGCGATGCACCAAACACGATGTAACTCTATAACACTCAAAAACAGGTACTGTTAAGTTAGCCAATATTTCAATCTAGAAGTATGTTTCTACAATATGTACTAGCCATTGCTGATTCGTCTAGTTTCTGTTTTGCCTCTCGCATATCGAGACCGATAGTTTCGTTTTTCTGCATTGACTTGTCTTTCACTGAATTTCGCCTTTTAATGGTTTAACGCGCGCGCTGCCACCAATTTCTAATCCCTTTTTCCCACAAAAGTGTGATCTAAAGTAAACTTTGAAATTGCGACGAATGTATCACTCATTTATAGGATAATAAATTACCATTTTGGAAAACATTGGGATCCCTCTCATTCTTAGACTGATGCGTATCCTTTGCACTATGTTCTGTCGCTTAAGTACTTGCATATTCTTGAACCTCGTCAAAGAACTGCGCGCTATTGGATAAGTTCACTATTTATAACTTAATGCGACTGGAGCAACTTTGGTATCTATTCGCTCGGTTGTTTCTCCCTTTTCCACTCATGAAGGTAGCATTTCTCCGCTGTGTGACATTCGTTTTGTTAAGGAAAGTATAGACATCGGCCAGAGGCTTCTTATTGGATACAACAAATCTCAAACCATCGAGTGTTCCTTTCCAAAATGCCTGCAGCATTCGAAGTTTGAGCTCAGCAATACAAGCAACAGAGTAGTAAACAATGTACATGGGCAAGAAAAGGGTCAGAAATAAGCCAAAGTTAGGCATAGATGCATGCTTTTTGATAAAAATAATTCGATTTCTCCCTATGAGAAAGGCCATAAAAGGATTTTTCATTCCGAGTTTTTCAGTCAATAGGGAAAATTGTTTCACTTTATGCCACACTTTTGCCTTAGGTGCTAATACTATTCTGTGCCCTGCTTCCAAAATTTTTAGACAGAAGTCAGCGTCACAATATACCATGAATATTTCAGGATCATACCCGCCGATTGCGCGGGCTATCTGACTTCGAACCATTAAGGCTGTAGGATGTTGTTGCACGTCAGTAACCGTATCGAATTTTCCGCAATCGATCGTGTCTTGTCCAATAAAATGAGTTCTGCCAGTCGTCATTGCAACGTAGCTACCTGCGCTCCACAATCTCTTGGGATCATTGAAGTAGTATATTTTAGGGCCACATCCCCCAATCCCTTCGTCGCTGTCCATGATGGCTACCAACTCACTCAACATTCTCGGTGAAATTTCCGTGTCTTGATCCAAAAAAAGTATCAGCGAACCCCGAGAATGCCTAATACCAAGGTTGTAACCTCCTGTTCGCCCCAAATTCACGTCACTCTTGATTATTCGAACGGTCGGAAAAATTCTACTTACTTCTTCTACGGTGTTGTCAGAAGAAGCATTGTCAACAAGGAGAAGTTCGTAATCCTTAAAATCTGAGGATTTTATCGAATAAATGCAATCCATCACATATTGTTTGCTATTATAAGAAAGCACGATAATGCTTACCCTAGGCAATTTGGAAGGAGATTCTCTAAATGTAATCAGTCAACCTCCCTTGGTAGAATTGAATCGTTTTCTCAATACCTTCTTTTAACCCTACTTTAGGGTTCCAACCGTTTATGTTTGCCAACTTCGTATAATTTACCCTAAACCTAGTTATATCAGCACGACTCTGAAATTTTGGAAACTCAACATACTTTACAGTTCCGCTCCCATAAGTTTTCACGACAAGATTTGCCAATTGTGTAATGCTGAACTCTTGTCCTGAACCTATTAAAAACACTTCGCCTATTGCATTCCTTTCAACAGACAAAGCGACTAGCGCGTCGATCAAATCATCTACAAAAATAGGATCTCTGGTCTGGCTACCATTACCGAACACTAGAACGGGTCTGCCTGTCATGACATTGCCAATAAACAAATTGATGATGCCATAGTTGGGATTTCGCAGTTGCCCCCTAGGCCCATAGACATTGCTCGGACGAGCAATAACTACTGGAAGACCATATAAATCCTTATAAAGTAAACACGCTTGTTCCGCCGCCAATTTGTTCGCCGCATAAACATCCTTGGGCTTGGTTGGATGTTTTTCGTCAACGGGCAGATACTGTGGTTCACCTATTACCGCTCTTGAACTAGTGAAAACTAGTCTCTCCAATGCTTCATTTTTTCTGCATGCTTCAAGAATGTTAAGCGTTGCAGAATAGTTGATTTCACAGTCGAGAATGGGGTTTTCCATTGCAAGAACCCTGTTAGTCTGAGCGGCAAGATGAAAAACTACTTGAGCGCCCTTGACAAGGTCTATGGTTTCAGCTCCGCGTACATCTTGTTTTTCAAATGACACTTTATTGAGAATAGAAGAAATGTTTGCAATGTTTGCGCCTGAACCTTCAAGGTTTGAGTCTACAATTGTAACTTTTGCGCCTTCGTTCAAGAGTTTGTGCGAAAGGTTGCTTCCAATGAAGCCGAGTCCACCCGTTACCAATACGGATTTGTCTTTCATCTGGTTTTTGTCAGTCATGTTGAACACTTTTCCTTATGAGTGTAAACTAGTTCACCTTTAGAATGCTTTTTTTGTATCTGCGAAATAGGGAGTTGAGCCTAACTTTAATCCAATCAGAGTTTATCGCGAACGAGAAGACAGTCAACAGGGCAACAGCAATAGTGATTGCTGCACCGAAGTCCAATGCATCCTGAGCTTTTTGATGAATTGAAATTGAGTAGTTTCCAGCTTCTTCCACCTTCCAACCGTTAGCGTATGAGGCTATGTTTTCGTGTGGATAATCAACCGAGTTGCTACTGTTAGTGGTCATAATCCAACCAGATGAGTATGACTGCAACAGAGCCAATTCAAAAGGTCCATTTGCATTAACGTTAATTTTGAAGTCCACTGGGGAAACTCTTGAATAACTCGAAATGCTTGCATTGCCTGATACAATCGCTGCTAGACCTTGCTTTACGCCTTCAAGTTTTTGCCCAGACGGCCCTTCAAATTGAACTGTAGCTGGATTGATTCGCTCTATTGCAATGTCGCGTTTGTTCCCCCCAATTTCAATGATTGCATGCTCATTCGGGGGGAGTACTATTGGAAAGCTTACAACTTTGGTAGACATTCCCATCCAACCTGAATCCCACCATGCACCGCTCACGTAAGCTCCAGGCGCATCCATTATTATTTCGTTTATTAGGAGGGGGCGCGAACCTACCTTCACGTACAGAAGAGTTGTATTGAATGCTTTCAGGGAGCCCTCTGCATAAGGAGGAAAGATGTAAGGGCATTCTTCTCTGGTTTGAAACGATATTGTGATGTTTGACATCGAACCGTCGGTTCTAACGACTGGTTGCCAATTATTCGCGAAGTATGAGTAGAATATATCCGTGGAAAGAGCATCCCATCCTTGTATAGAATTCAGGGTAATCGGAGTGCTGTTAATTGCTGTTTCAGGAACAATTGAATCAAACAACGTTATTGTATCGTCGCGCCACAAAGTGTTTTCATACACAGTAAGGTTACCAAAGCTAGCTGCCAAACGCAAATTTGGCTCACGAGCTAGAAGATTATCGAGTTGTTCTGCTGACGAAGGAACCATCGAGCTGGTAATTCCAATCATGCGCCAGTCTGTATCATTGTGAACTACCACAAATCTCACGTTTATTGCCGCGAGCACTCTCGCAAAGTTGGGCATTAATCCGAATTTCAAGTTACTTACGAGAAGCGAACTAACATTATCCGTTTTGGTCCACAAAACCGGTCTGTCCAATATCCAAGAATCAGGATTCGTTCCGTAATAGCCATAGTTCCACTTCAAAAAATAGTAGCCATCGATCGACATTGGCAATGAAAGCACGAAATAATCCTGAGAGTATGAACTCATCCAGTCGGACAACTTGTTATAGTACTGTGGTATCTCGATTCGAGCGGACGGAATTATGCTACCGGCCGATCGAATAACGCTGCCATCGAAAAATGGAAAGTTCAGGACTGGTACAATGAGAAGGATCATTAGAAATGATAGCAATTTTGGGATGGGTAAACCGCGAAAAGCGAACCTTCGCCATGCAAATAGTTTATCCAAACAAAGTCCTGCGGTCAAAGAAACAGCCAAAGCGAGGTATAAGCCGAACCTAGGAAAAGTAATATAGAAGAGATTAATCAACCCTGTGTTCAACAATATTGCATTGAATACTTTGCCAATGGGTGTATAGTTTCCAGTGCATGTTGCGACACCAAACACTAATAGGAGTACAGAAAGCAAAGCGCTTCGATTTTTTCTGTAGAGAATGAGACCAGCCACCAGCAACAAGGGGTACAGCAGGCTAACCAGATAAAAAAAAGGCGACTCCATAGCGGCGCCCCAAGAATAGTACGGGTCGCCATTGACATTAGCGTTTATGAGAAAAAAACCAGTGAGGCGAACAGAATTTAGCAAGGAAACACTGTTTTGATCAACAACGCTCATAAGGTCAGCCTTGCTGACAACAGCGGAATTTGCACGATTTATTTCGCCCTGAAGATCAGCGAAGAGAAGCGGGAGAATCCAAAACGCATTAAGTAGCAACCATAGAAGACCAATTTTGATCGAGAAAGCAAAGCTTTTCATTACTGCCTTCAATTCCATATGTTGAAACTGGTACATAATTATTAAAAGCGCTACTGATATCCAAGTGTAGACTGCGAATGTAGGATTGCCAAAAGCCGCTGAAGACGTAACCGTCCAAACAAGAGCCACTAGAGAAGCTTGTTTTAAGCTTGTTTTTCCATCATCTAGTCTATTGATGAACAGCCCCATAATCAAAGGTAGGAAAGCATACATGTAGTCGAACGCCGAAAAATAGCTCCATATAAAGACCAAAGAAAAAGTATTCATCATGTACACGAGGGCCGCAGACAATGCCCCGAAAGAGGCACCTTGATTTCGCGTTATCTTCTCATAGAAATAGTACATTGATATTCCAGAGCCAAAAAAAAGGACATAGAACAGAAGACCCTCAATGACAACTTGAGCGAATCCTACGCTTTGCAGCAAATAGATGAATCCATAATAGGGAACTGCACCTTGCACGAGTCTGGAACTTGCCTGGCCTAGAGGAGATGCAAACGAGTCCCATGAATAGAAGAAGTGGCAGAAGTTGTTCCAGCCAAGAGGCAAAAAGTTCAGATCCTGATAGGAAATTACCATCCCCTTGAACCATGTAAAGCTTACAGCTGCTACAGCGGCCAGAACGAGCAATGCCAGGATATCGGTCCTTTTCATATTATTTTGATGCCTCAATAACTTTGTCAAACAGATAAGTGGCTCTTCTATCCCAATCCCACTCACAAGCCAACTCCAGAGCCTCTTTTTGGAGCTTCCCATAAAGCTCCTGATCCTCAAGGAGCATCAGTATGTTCCCCGCAAAGGCTTTAAGATCAAAGCAGGGGGCCTTCAACATCCCTTTTGGATAATAGGTCTTCAGAGCAGGTAAATCAAAGCTGACCCCAGGTAAGCCACATGCCATAGCCTCGCAAGCGGCCATTCCGCCGCTATCGTATACTGCTGGATGCAGTACTATTTTGCTATTCTTGAAGATCTTTATTTTCTCGGTACCATCCTTGAACCCAAATAGGACAACATTATTTTCCAAACCGTATTTTTTTATTTTTGCTTTAATATCTTTTTCTAGGGGCCCATTACCGATTATTGCCAACTTAGCATTGCTTCTTCTTTCACAGACAGATCGCCATATATCAATTAACTCTAGTAGTCCTTTTTGAGGGTGTAATCTCCCAACAAAAACCGCATCGAATTCTTTTTGTTTTGGTTCAGGAATTGTTCTAGATAGTTTTGTATCTACACCGCCTTGAATGACAAGAACTCTTGAAGGCGTGAATCCTTCCATTATGCAACGTTTTCTATCGAGTTCGTTTGTTTCGCTAATCAGGTCTGCATATTTCTTGAGCAGAGGATACGTCGATTTTTCGTTTAGGTAAAATCCCACATCTCGCAGACTCGGTATTCTGTGCTTTCGTGGTATACCGAATCCTCCTTTCAAAGGATTTGGTGCAAACATTGCATGAGCTACAAACCACTTAGTACTTCGTGTTCTCAACTTCATTAGTAAACCTGGTATCAAATCTGGTAAGAAAGGGGTTACGGAATAGACTAGTACAGTTGATTCTTTTTTGTCTGAAATTAAGGCGTCAATTGATCCATATAAGAACAAGAAAATGTACACAACTATGGATATAAGTGCATGATTTAAACAGAGCTTCGTTAAAAACGTGGGAGACCAAATAAGATCATATACGATTTTCTTATTTTGGGTTATATATCTCTTAATCATTTTTTGCCCGTCTTTGGTAGTGTAAATATGGAAAGTAAGATCTGTACGAGAACTCCATCTTCGAATAAGCTCAATAGCTATTCTGTATCCGCCTGTCATTGTGTTAGATTCAACTATCGAATAGGCAACGACATTAACTTTTTTGATCTATACTTTCTCCTTTATTTTCATTAACTCCGATAACACAAATTGTGGGAGATAACTAAGGAACAAGCCAACAGTAGCTCTCTCTTATTTCTAAAAACTTTAACACTGGAATAACGCTCTTTCACTTCTTCATATGTGCCATCTATGGAAGCATCGTCGACCACGATAATCTCAATGTTTTTGTAGTAGCCCTTCACAACTGAATCCAACAGCCGCTTAAGTTTTTCCCGCCTATTATAGGTTGGTATAACAACTGAAACTAAAGGTTCATTTTTCATTTATTATCACAACTTGCAAAAAAGAAATGCTAATGTGTCGTCTTTTGCTCTCACTAAAGTTGATAAACCATAAATTAACTTTCTGAATATTTTTAAACCTATCAGATCTTTATTCTCAATTGAATAACTAACTGATTTTTTAATTAAGGGTTGCGTAAACTTCTTTGTATCAAATTTATTTATTCTTAGCAAATTTTCAATTGGGCTAATATCACCAGCTTTAAGATGCACCGCGCGCGCTAAAGAAAATAATCCCACATGAGCACCAGCATCTACTATTCTTTTTCCCTTAAACCTATTCAACTCGAATTCAGGAAGGTATTCATACTCTCTGTTCAGTAAGATATCCTTAATTGCTCCAAATAATTGATCATCAGGAACAAAGGCACTAAAAAGTTTTTTATTTATGTCATTTTCATTAACAATAAAATTAATCTTAAGTAAATTACCTTTACTTTGAAAAACTTTATTTGCAATGTTTATTATGTTCATTTATAACACCTTCTATAACTTTCAAGAATTCTTCAGAGGTTTTCTCCCAGCTAAACCGCCCAGCCCATTTGATGGCATTCCTGCTCAAATCTTCTCTCAACCCATCATCCGACAAGACCCTAATAATTGCTTGAGCCAAACCCTCCACATCCCCACTCTCTACCAGCAACCCCGTAACACCATCCCAGACGCTGTCCCGCAAACCAGCCACATCATAAGCCACACAAGGCGTCCCTACACTATTTGCCTCCGTCACCACGAGTCCCCATCCCTCTCTCACTGAAGGAAACACTAGTAAGTGAGACCTCGATAACAGGCCTATTTTGGTTTTCTCATCTACATAACCAAAGAATGTAACATTATTGGTAACACCCAGCTTCTCTATGAGAACCGTCAATTCACTAAGGTAGGACAAATCCCCGCGCCCAACAACCCATAATTTTACATCTCGAATCTTCTTTCTAACGTGGAATAGAGCCTTAATTAAGTCAAAAAGTCCCTTTGACCTCTTGATTCTACCAAGATAGATGATAGTCGGATTCGTCTCTTTGTTGGGAACGCCTTCAAGGGGTTTTAAGTCCGTTCCCGCACGAACGACTGCGACAGCATTTGGATCTAACCCCAGCTCCAATAAGCTCACTTTTGTACTATGTGAGACAGCTAAGACTGGAGTTAACCTATAAACCGAAAGTAAAAAAGGCTCTAACAGATACATAAGAGGTGCTGCCATTCCTTTTACTGTGTAGCGCCAAGTAGAATTCAAGTAGCTGTTACGACTGAAATCCCTCCCAGTTTGGTGAACCAGAGCGATGGTACGTTTTCCTGCATAGAACCGAGTAAACCATGGCAACCCACCGTCTTTGACTTCAACAACGCAATCAAATTTTCCTCTCCAATGCAACACATAAAATAGGAATGCCAGAAGATACATCGTAATCGAGTGTCCTCTTCTGATGATCTTCACTCCATCAATTACCTCCTCACCTTTAGCTCCTTGGAATGACGAAGTAAAGAAGACAACCTCATGACCATCCCGAACCAGCCGTCTACAAATCTCGTGAATATACTTCTCAGCTCCTCCAGCCAAAGGATTCTTAATGTCCCTCCAGCTGAGTACTAAAAGTCTGAATTTATCCAAGCCGTCCCCCGCCATTAATTAAGAATGGTCTATAACATCGCATGTGATGCACCAAGTTCTCCTAAGAAAATTCCAGATCTCAAAAGCGAAGGGATCTGAAATGTCACTGTATTTCAGGTTTTTCAAGTCAAACCAGACGCGCGCGCGTTGTACAACACATTGATTTTGTTCTGGGACACGGCTGCCTTAATGATTTCTTCTCTGGCTCTCTTGCAGACAGCGATTATTTGCGAGGTTGCTCTCCATGATATATTGGTTAGAGGTTTTCCAACAGTGGACCTTCTGAACCCAATGCCTGCCGAGGGAACGACGAACACGTCATCTCCGTGGGTGTGAATTATGACAGGTTTCCCATGAAGACCATTCAAAAGCGCTAGAAGGAATCCTATTGGAAAAGTGAATTGCACATGCACAATGTCATATTTTCGAATACTGGGAATAATGAGACTTGTCCTTAGCAGTCGGTGAATCGGAACTTTCCCTTCCAGCGAGGAATATGAAGAAGACATAATAGCCAGCAAATCCACAGTTACCCCCTAGCTTTCATTTCCTTCTTTAATTCGCTCAGGTACATTGTTGGTTCGCATAGAAATGGACTATCCGTCAAAGCGAGAACTTTCAAAAGCAACGGTCTAACCAGATTTTCAGTTGTTGCCAGTCTTCAGTAGCGTAAGGCTTCGAGTTCAGACCCAATCGCCCATCGGAATGTACCATTTGTCGTGCCGAACTGCTTTGAAAAAGCGATTGACTACTGTTAGACTTAAAATGCTACTAACAGATATTCTCTTTCTGAGAAACTCCTTTAGAAAAGACGTTCTGCCGAAGAAAAGTCTGAGAAACGTTTTGCTGTCCGTTGACACGGTCAGATCGGGTTCGCCATCGTCCATAACCATTATTCCATTTTGCCCAACCTTGACAATAATTGGATCAAAGCCTGCTATCTGCATTGCCAAGACTTTTCCCTTTTCTATCCTTTCAGAAAGAGTTAAAAGAAGCTGCCTTGGGTCGAATAGCGTTATCATGACCGCGCTCTCGACGAACGATGCAAACCCTTTTTTGGTAAACACGCTTTCGTAGGGCTCTTCGCACCTTTTTACAAAGACAAAATCCACGTTATCTTGTACACTTTGGTTCACTATTTGGTCGATCAATTGACCTTCCGTGTCTTCGTCTTCTGCGCAGATTTCTCTGACCTCATATGCTCTAATTTGCTCAAAATTTACTAAGCCAAAAACAGCGTATCCCTTTAGTCTTCCATCTTTTTTGGTCGTTACGAGGTTGCTTTTGTTCGTATTCTCTGGCGCGTAGACGGCTTTCCAGTGCTCAGGTGTGAGCACAAATCTGAAGTCATCTTTGTGAATTCTATTCCTTAAATCTATGATTTCATCAATCAAATGGCTACAATCCTAAAAATGCCCGTATGATTTTCATTGAAAAACGAAACCTCAAGCGTCGCTTCAGAGTTGCAGCAAGCAGCAAGAGAATGAGGCGACGTTTTCCCAAAAAAAAACTACTGACAACCTTCAGTAAAACGCCAATTTCTGTCTTCACGGTTAGATCTACCCGTTCGTTATTTTGTGGTTCTTTTAACTCGTTGATTTGCCCTTTTTCTACCAGAAACACCCCGTCTATTTCGCGTTTGCCGTTTGGAGTATCAAAAGACACTACGAGCCTTAACTTGATTCCATTAAATTTCTCTGGCAGGAAGGCTTTTTTGGCGCGGGCAACTAGAAATTGAAAGAATTTGTCTGGTTTTAGCACTAACACGCAAGTTGATGGATAGAAAACCTCGACGAAACCGTATTTTGGCAGTGCCATTGCCGGAAGTCTGTAAATGGAAGGATAGGCGAAACCAAGAATCGCGCCTCTTTTCTGGGCTAATTCGTTTAAGCCACGCATTGCAGTTGAGTAAACACCCTTTCCCCTGTGGTCGGGATGAACGTACAAGTCTCCGGCGCCATACACTACAATCTTTCTGTCATTCTTGAGAAGGGCTTCACGGAACCAAGCTGTCCCTCCTCCAGCCCATTCACCATTTTCCTCCACAATTAATACGTTTTCAGCAACGTCAAAGTCGGAATGCAAAGCATACCTTCTTCTCCACTCCTCTTCGCTTCCCCAAGGCGCATATGCAAGATTCAGCATGTTGAAATGCGCGCTTTCCTCTCCTCTTCTCAGAGTGCGGATTCTTTCTCCTTCCTTCGTTTTTCTCTCTCTATTTAAGGGATCTTCGCCCACTTTTTTCACTTCGGTTTACAGTTCTCTCTCTTTAAAATACGAGACAACCTTGCTAAGCAGGTGTATTGCACCGTTAGGGTCGTTGCCTCTGAGCCCGAAAATGACATGCCGGCAGCCAGACTCGATGAATCCTTCACTGAGAGGATCTCTTTTCCGTCGCGGAAGTAGCGCTCAAGTGTGCGGTCGTCTCTTTTTTTCAGTGTGATTATTGCCTTACCTGCTGCGATCGATCGAGTTCATTCGAAATGTTAGAGAATGAACTGCTAATATGAATAAACCAAATCCGATCGAAACCCTCTTGCCTATATTAGCACCAGCTAACTTGTAGAGTGGAACCTTTACGAGGGATGGCAATATGGCTAAAATCATAGCCAAAAGGGATCGCCCAACCCCAAGTTCTACAGATTCAAAATTCGATCTTTTCAACTATATGTTACCAACCCTGGGAAGTTTACGGGCTAGGTCCTTCATCCGTATCATCTGAAAGTGACTCAGCAAGTAGACGAATGATCCTAAGCATCTTCGTGAGTACAATGACAACGCAGTCCGCTTAAATAGACTATTCTCACAGGTCGGAAGGGCGATGTCATGAGTCATTATCTGCCATGGATGGACGAACAAAACAGGAACTTTGTTCTGAAAACCTAGTAAACTGGGCAAGACCCTGGCGATAGGACCCAAGGCAGACATAAAGAAACCCGAGCCTAACGGCAACTCCCTACATAGCAGTCTCTTTGTTATATTTCGAGGAAGATTCAAGTTACTAGACGAGTTGAAGAACCTAAAAGTCGATATTGGAATTTCTCTTACTCCATGTATTGTTGTAGAAGTATCAATATTGCCATAGCTAGAGGAATCATACTCAAATCCATAGTCAGCAAGAATTTTTACACACTCAGCTCTAATCCTTCCTTCGGGTGCGCGAAATCCTACCGGTTCAAACTTTCGTATGAAGCCCTTAGATTGTCTAAGCTCCTCAACCAAATCTTGCTTTGTTTCTATATATCTATGTGTATGAGTGTGATATGCTATCTCGTGGCCGTCTTCCTTAATTTCTTGGATGATATCTGGATACCAATCAAAAATCTCAGAGACCACAAAAAATGTTACCTTTCTACGATATCTATTTAGCAAATTTAATATATACAACGTTGCTTTCTTGATGTATCCTTGGTCTAACTCTTTCCTGGACTTTGTATCAAGGGCGCAACCAATTTGACGATGGACCCAAGATTCCAAATCTATAGATAACGCACACACAAGACGTTCAGCAGGTTCAATGAGAGTTTGGATCATTTCAGTATCCTATACAGAAGCTGTTGCTTTCATCTGCACAAAAATTCCAATAATGCCTTTTAGCCCTTAAATGAACTGAGTATTTTTCGTCAGCCCTAACAACTCTAACACCATCCAAAACCTCCTCACGCCTACAACCCGCAAACTCAGAAGCAAACAAAGTAACCTCATGCCCCCACCCAACCCAACGCCGAGCAACCTCCCTAGTAAAAACCTCAGCCCCACCCATAGCTGGATTAAGCCAGCAACGCCAATTAAAAATCAGAATTTTAAGAGATTCCACGCTGATACCAGTTCTTAACCCTAAGCCTGTACGCAATCCCCAGCAAATCAACAAACATGCGCCAAACGTCCCTAAAACTAAACCTACTGCTAAGCTTCAACCGAACAGGCAACTCAACAACCCTCAAACCAAAAACCCTAGCCAAAACCAACAACTCCACATCAAAAGCATACCGCTTAACACTCAAACGCCTAAAAACCTCACAGAAAGCCTCACGCCTAACAGCCTTAATCCCCGTCTGCGTATCACTAACCCCCACACCAGTCAACAACCTAACCAAAACATTAAAACCACGACTCAACAACTTTCGAACAAAAGACATCTCAACAACCGAATCCCTATGCCACTTAGAACCAACAACAATATCCGCATCCTTCAAAGCATCAACGTAACGCTCAACCTGCCCAGCATCCACATCCGAATCACTATCAAC
>Ga0315280_10006629_pt1 | contig 15907 bp, 14 predicted proteins | sample YL17G06_40_MG_FD_203697 | JGI IMG/M metagenome (GOLD analysis project Ga0315280, IMG submission 203697) | Sediment microbial communities from Yellowstone Lake, YNP, Wyoming, USA - YL17G06_40 | ecosystem: Environmental > Aquatic > Freshwater > Lake > Sediment | place: USA: Wyoming | collected... | reverse complement strand
ATTGCCTGAACGCCTTGAAAGCTTCGGGGATAGATGAAGCGTTAGTGATCACGCATTACATGGCAAACGCAATTCGCCAGTACCTTGGCGACGGAAAATCGCTTGGGCTGAAAATCGAGTACGCAGAGCAGAAAGAGATTCTTGGAACGGGTAATGCCTTAGGCGTCGCTGAACCGTACGTGAAGGACGAGTTTCTAACGGTCTACGGCGACCTGCTGTTCACAGCGGAAACCGTGAAAAGCGTCATCGAGACTCACAGCAAGGAAAAACCGTCCGCAACCATGGCTGTGGTTCCAGTTGAAAACCCCGAAAACTATGGCATAGTGGAGTTTGAGAACGAGAAAAATGTCAAGCGCATAGTTGAGAAGCCAGCCCGTGAACAGGCTCCAACAAACTTTGCTAATGCAGGCGTTTACGTTTTTTCAGCCGAGATTTTTGAGAAGATAAGGGCCACTTCGGCTTCAGCCCGAGGCGAATTGGAGATTCCCGATGCACTTTCGCTTTTAATAAACGAGAAAAAGCCCGTTTTAGCCGTCAAAATCTCAAGAGACGAATGGATGGACATAGGAAGGCCTTGGGACATGCTTGAGGCCAACCTTTGGGTGCTGGGAAGGATGAAACACAAGATAAGCGGATTTGTGGAAAATGGTGCTCACCTGATCGGACCTGTGACCGTTGCTGAGAGTGCGCGCATACGTTCTGGAGCATACGTCGAAGGACCTGCCTTCATAGATGAAGAATGCGATGTGGGACCGAACTGTTACATTCGCCCGGGCACAAGCCTTGGCAGGAAGGTGCGGATAGGTAACGCGTGCGAGATAAAAAACAGCGTTATAATGGATATGGCTCATGTTGGGCATCTGTCCTACGTGGGCGACAGCATACTCGGCGAGAACTGCAATTTGGGCGCTGGGACAATTACGGCTAACTATCGCCTTGATGTTGGAACGATAAAGATGGTGGTCAAGGACAATGTTGTGGATAGTGGAAGAACGAAGCTGGGCGCGGTTTTGGGGGACAACGTGAAGGCTGGGATAAACGCGCTTTTCATGCCAGGAGTCAAAGTTGGAAACAACAGTTGGGTCGGCCCGAGCGTAATTGTCAGTCGAGACTTGCCGCCGAACAGTCTCATATTGCTAAAGCAGGATGTAGAAAAGAGACAATTGAGCCCGTAAACATGTTGGTTTTCCGAAAGTAATAAAAGGATTCGCAAACTGTGTTTTCTGGGATGACCCATGAAGGAAGAAAAGCTGTTAGGCCTGTTGAAGGAGCTGATGCGGAATTCTAGAAGAAGCGACCGCGAGCTGGCTAAGGCCACGGGGACCTCGCAGCCAACGGTGACTAGGAACAGGAAGCTTTTGGGAAAATACATTAGAAGCTACACGATTGTGCCCGAGTTTGACAAGATTGGGTATGAGATCTTAGCTGTTACTTTTGCGAAGGCCAAGACTTACAGCATTAAAGAGGTTGATGCGAAGGTTGAGAAGGCGAAGAAGTGGGTTATGAATCACGCGAACATTGTTTTTGCTTCGGACGGGGAAGGCCTTGGAAAAGACGCCATTATGGTTTCGGTTCACAGGGACTACTCGAAGTATGCGGATTTCATGCGGGAATATACTGCTAATTTTGCGGATTTCGTGACTGATGTTCAGTCTTTCATTGTGAGTCTCAAGACGGGAACAATAATGAAGCCTTTTGACTTGATTTATTTGGCGGACGACGTGAATGGCAACTTGTGAAGGACTGCAGAGCAAGAGTTTATTAAAGCGCTAGATAGTTGTTTTGCAGTTTCGTTAAGTAGAATGGAGGTTGAATGATTGTCAGTAGCGCAGAGAAGATTTTTCACTGAGGTTTCAGCGCTGGCGGACAGAAACGTGATTGTCGCAACTACGGCAGGAAAGACTTTTACTGGAACGTTGATAGGCATTAACCCTGACAACTTGGGCCTGTGCTTGGCAGGGGCGAAGGATGAGGAAGGAAGGGTTTTGCACCGGGTTTTTCTGAACGGGAGTGTTGTGGCGCAGATTTTTAGTGTGGAGAAACCTTTTGACTTGAAGGCTTTGGCAGACCGTTTGGAGAAGGTGTTTCCGACGATGGTTAAGCTTTACGAGGATAAGGAGTTCATCTGGGTCATGGACAAGGTCAAGGTGACGGAGAAGGGCGTGGTTGAAGGTTCAGGTCCTGCTGCTGAGCGTGTGGAAAAGGTTTACGCGGCGTTCATGGGCGAAATGAAGGGCAAGGTTTAGACAAACCAGCGAAGCTGTTGTTCCTCTTTCTTCTTTTCTTCTGTGACGCTTCTGATGAGGCCGAAGGATTCCAAGGTTTTCTTGGTTTCTTCTGCGGCAAGGTCCACTCTTGACTGGTCGATGTTCATGTTCAGGAATTTGCCAAGAATTGTCAAGGCGGTGCGTGTGGCGTTCGCGTCTGGATGCGTCCCAAGAGTGTCTACGAGCAACGAGAAGCCTTTGAAGCCTCTGATCTTGCCCAGTCCCACGAGTAGGCCGGCGATGCCGAATATTTGTCCGACCATTATTTTCGTTCCCAGTGCGAGGACTTGGTTGAGTGTTTCGGTGTCTGTGGCGGCGCAGTAAACTTGCGGGGGCGTTTTTACTTCTTCTTGTCTGAATCCGCCGAGGGTTATGAGGAAGTGGCTGCCTAGTTTTTCCGCTGTGTCTAGGACTCGTCCGCAGAGCTCGTATTGTCCGGCGGTTGTGAGGGCCTGGGTGTTGCCGTACCAGATGACTAAGTCTCTTCCGCCGTTCGAGTTTTTGCAGTAGTACAGTTCGTTCATTGGGTAGCGTGCTCCGCCGGTTTCTGTGGCTATTGCGAGGTCTTGGAAGGATGAGGAGTGGATTTCGGCGAAGCGTTTGGCTTTGAGTTCGTGGATTAGGTGGAGTGTGGCGATGTTGGCTACGAAGCCTATGCCTGGTAGGCCTTCGATTAGGACGGGGTTGTCTAGTTTTGGTTTTTCGTAGGTTTCGATGGCGCAGACCATTGCTTCTTGGCTTCCTCTGTTGTGGACAAGTAATTGAAGAAGGTGATATAAGCGTGTTGAGTCGCGACGGGGTTATGAAAAGGTGATTAGTTTCGTTTTCTCTAGGTCTTTCAGGAATTTCAGCATGCGTTCTGGGTCTGTCTCGGCGTATTCTGCTGAGACGGCTCTCAGGATTTCGTAGGCGTTTCTTTTTCCGTCCATGAAGTTGAGAATTTCGGCTGACTTTTTCTCGAAGTCTGGGTCTTTGTCGCCTATTTCCTCGTACCACTCGTATTCTTTTTCGCCAAGCTCTTTCTGGAACAGCCCAGAGTCAAGTGATCCTTTGAACAGGCGTTTGGGGATCAGCTTCTTCAGTTCCTCGTCCGCCTTTGTTTCGCTGAGCTGGGCGGGAAGTGTTATGCTTGATGCTTTGGCAACGAAGTCTAATGTTTCTTCAAGTTTAGCCTTTTCACGTCTGCCTAGGTCGGCTATGTCGGCGCAGTACTTGCTTATGAAAGTGTTTAGTTCTTGGTGTTCTGCGAGTTTTCTGACTGATTTTGTTGCTTCTTGTTCGCGCCAGACTACGTGTTCCAGCTTGTTCATGTAGTAGTTGGCTGCTTTTGCCAATGTCTTTGCGAGCTCGTCTGGCTTGTCTTTGAGTTTTGGGTCTTCCTTCTTCTTGAATAGTTCTTCCACTGCTTCGCGGCTGGTTTCTTCGATTCTGGCAATGCCTCTTGTGACTGTTTGCGTGGCTAATCTGAAGGCGGTTTCGGCGTCTGCGTTTGCGAGTGTCAGTGCGGCGACGGTGGTTATCCAGCCGACTCTTTTGAGCATGTCTTCGCTGACTTTGTCGATGGTGTCCATGCTTGTGTGGTAGTATAGGTCGGGCCATTGAAGGAGCATGACGCAGGGCACGCCTATGTCGGCTTGGGTGAATTCGGCGTGGTCGCTTCCGCCGCTGAAAACCACTGTTGCGTAGCGGAAGGTTGAGGCTGGGCCGAGGTCGGTTTGGCTGTCGAACTCCTTAACTGATTGTTCGAGAAGGCTGTAGACGTAGTCGCCAAGGTATGAGGGCAACGAGTCTGGTGTTCGGTGCACGGTGAGTGTGGATCGGCAGAGTTCTTGGTTTTGGCCGACCATGTCGAGGTTTATACCTGCGACGAGTTTCTGCGGGGCTTCTAGATGCTGTGATAAGTAGGCGACGGTGCCGAGGGTTTCGGGTACCCAGAAGAATCGGATGGTTCTTGCTGGCGGCGGGATTTTGCCTTTTGCTATTAATGCTCTGATTGTGCGTGCTATTTCTAGGAGCAGGCCTGCACCTGAGGCGTTGTCGTTTGCGCTTGGTTTTGGGTGGCAAAGATGAGCAATGAGAAAGATCTCTTCGTTTGGTTTCTGTGAGCCTTGGACAGTTGCAGTGACTACTTCTTCATGTCCTGCGAGCAATTGGGCGTCCACCGTGGCTTTGAGTTTGACGGTTTTTCCTGCTTTGAGCAGTGCGCGGAGGGCGTTGCCTTGGCGTTTGCTTATGCTGAAGCCGAAGGTTGTTTTGGGCTGTTGTTCGGCTGTGGGCCAGATGGCTTGGTAGGCGTGGGCGTCTGGGATGTCTAGGCTTTCGCGAACGTTCGGCATCTCGTAGGTGATGGTGTCTGTTATGACGCCTGCCGCGCCGTACTTGTAAACGGCTTGTTCGTGGACGAGTCTGGCTCGGCCAGTGGCAAGGACGAATTTGCCTTTCACGTCTTTGCCCTCATAGTCTTTAGGTTTGGTTCCAGAGCCAACTTCGACTAGTTCGGCTGTTACGCCTTCGGGCGGCGTGGCGTTGCTGAAAGCGTGAAGGCTCTGCGGGCAGTCTTCGTAGGTGCAGATTAGTTTTTCTTCGGGCTCTACAAGGCGGAGTTCGGCGCTTTTCACGGTCCAGCCGACTGGGCTGGTGTAGGTCCAGTATTTGGTCTTGCCATCGGCAGGGTACTGTTCGATGATTGCGTCTTGCAGGCCTAGCTTCTGCAGTTCGGTTTTGACGTATTCAGATGCTTCGTGGAACATGGTGGAACCCTGAATTCTGTGAAAATGTGAGATATGGGCAACATATGATTTGGCAACACTCCCAGAAACCTCATCTTTCACGAGTTTGTTCAAATCCATTTACAGTTCACGAACCTTGGGGTTTAGTTAGTGTTGTGAGCAGCTAGTTAAGAATTTAGCTTTCCGTGAACTGCCACACAAAAAGCAGAGGAACACATAGGCAAAGAACAGTCGCAACGGCATCAAATGGAACGAGCAAAGAAATTCGCCATACTGTTGTGCTTAATGAACATTTCTTATAAGGATGTTTGCTTGTTATCTTTCAAGGTTCACTCATGTCTTTTGAGACAAAAGAGAAAGACCTTCTTGCCAGAATAGGGAAGCTCAAAACCAAGACCTACACAGTGGAAACCCCGCTTCTGTTTCCAGTCATAAACCCAGTTATTCAACCTATTCCTCCCAAAAAGATCAGGAGCGAGTTCGGTTTTGATGCCCTGATAACTAATGCATACATTCTGGAACAGCGCTTCCAGAACCAGCCTATCCAACAAGGCTTGCACGATTTCCTAGGCTTCGATGGAGCCATAATGACTGATTCTGGCGCTTACCAAATCCTCATATATGGCGACATACAAGCAACCCAAAAGGAAATTGTAGAATACCAAGAACAGATAGACACTGACATAGCCACTATCCTAGACATACCCACGGGCTGGAAAGTCACAGAAAAACACGCCCGACAAACCGTGAAAGAAACCCTGAACCGAGCCAAGCAACTCTTCAAACAAAAAACAAGAGACGACATCCTCTGGGTAGGCCCAGTCCAAGGCGGAAAATACCTGAACCTTGTAACATACTCCGCCAGAGAAACAGCCAAACTGCCCTTCCAAATCCACGCACTAGGCAGCCCAACAGAAGTCATGGAACGCTACAGATTCGACGTACTCGTAGACATGATACTAACCGCAAAAATGAACCTACCCATCGACAGACCACTCCACCTCTTCGGAGCAGGACACCCCTTCATGTTCTCCTTAGCAGTGGCTCTCGGCTGCGACTTCTTCGACTCCGCCGCCTACGCGCTCTACGCACGTGATGGACGCTACATGACCGAAACAGGCACGTTTAGACTAAACGAGCTGGACTATTTCCCATGCACCTGTCCAAAATGCACAAAAACAACTCCAAAACAAGCACTTGAACTACCGCCGAAAGAAAGAGAGGTCTTCCTTGCCGAACACAACCTCTACGTCTGCGCCGCCGAAATGAGACGCATAAAACAAGCCATAAGAGACGGCAGACTCTGGGAACACATGGAAATGCGCGCACACAGCCACCCAGCCCTGCTCACAGCCGTAAAACGACTAGCCAAATACCGAGACTTCATCGAAAAACACAGCCCATCAACAAAACCAAGCGGACTATTCTTCTACAACCAGCTCAGCCTAATCAGGCCCGAAGTCGTCAGACACCAAAAACTCCTAACGGAAAGATACACACTGCCCAAACAAGCCGAAACCCTCATACTCTTACCGCAGACTCAGACAAAGCCCTTCCACAAAACCCAACAATACAAACAAATCATGAAAAACCTCAGACTTGATAAAGCACACACATGCTTCTACGCCGCGCCCTTCGGCATAGTCCCAATCGAACTAGACGAAGTCTATCCGCTAAGCCAACACGAAACCGCCACGCCACTAGACAATGAAACAATAGAATACGTAGCAAACCGAACCGCAGACTACATCAAACAGGCAAACTACAAAACAGTCATGCTCATCAACGACCCACAAAACTGGAACAAGACAATTCTAAGGGCAGTCAGGAAAACCTGCCGACAAAAACAAATCACCCTAAAAACCCTCAACCTCAAAAAAGCAATCACAACAAAAACCGAGAACCCCAACTAGAAACCGAAAGCCCAATCTACGTAAGCTCAATTCACACACAGCGGGGTCTAGGCGCACCGAGAAAGCATTCCTCAATCAAAAGCCATAAACCTAAATAGCCATTAAAGGAAGTGTATCACTGGGAACAACAATGGTTGAAACCGTCTACAAAGCCCCACAGATAAGCAAAGAAGAATACCAAAAATACCGAGGAAAACACGTAGCACTCTACAAAAACAAAATAATAGCGGACGGAAACAACTCCGACGAAGCATTAAGGAAAGCGTTGAAGAAACATCCAAAGCTCAAACCCGAACAAATCGAGCTCTACTACATGCAAGTAGCGGATGAGTTAATCCTTTGAAACAATACACATTCAAATACACACCGAACCCACAAAAACAGGAATCATCTACCGCCTTACAGCCCGAGTTTATCTGCAATCAGACAAAAATGAGTGGTTCGCTTTTAGAGTTTACATAGATTCAGGCGCGGACATTTCACTGTTCACCAAAACCGACGCCAAAATCCTCGGGCTAAACCTGTACCAAGGCAAATACCGCCCAATAATAGGAATAGGAAAAACCCTCATCCCGGCCTACACCCACAGAATCAACATCAAAATAGGCGAAACAACCCTGAAAGCCAACATTTCTTTCGCCGACTCTGACGAAGTATCAAGACTCCTCGGAAGAACCGACGTTTTCAAACACTTCAAGATAACATTCAACGAACAGAACCTAGAAACAATATTCCAGACAACCTGACTCATCTCGAACCCAACGGAAAAATAATGCAGAAAACAGAAGTTCAATCCATATATAGGGGCCTAAAAACACGCCGAGACCCCAAAAGGAGCACACAAACAAACACAGCAAAACCAATTAACGACGCCGCACAGCATCTTCACCAAACCACCGAGCCAGACAAACCATGATCCGCGCAGACCTACACTCACACACACGATCCTCGCCAGACGCAACAGCACACCCAAAAACAGTAATCGAAAAACTCAACAACCACCCAACCATAAAAGCCTTAGCCATAACAGACCACAACACCACAGAAGGATACTTCAAAGTACACGAACTAGCCAAACCCTACCCAGACATACTCATAATCCCAGGAGCCGAAATAAGCGCACAAGAAGGCGAAATAATCATACTCGGCACAACCGAACTCCCACCAAAACCGTGGACAGTCCAAAACATAATCGACCACGCAAAAACACACAACGCCATAACCATAGCACCACACCCATACAGAGGCCTCGGACTAGCAGACAAAGCCCTAAAACTCGACCTAGACGCCATAGAAACCCTAAACGGCATAACCCCACCAAACCAAAACAAACAAGCACAACAACTCGCGAAAGCAAAGCACCTCCCAGGAGTCGCAGGCAGCGACGCTCACTTCGACACTGACCCATGGAACGTGTGCACCGAAATCCAAGCCGCACTAGACATTGAAGAGATACTGAAAGCCATAAAGAAAGGAAACGTCAAAGCAACATACACAGACAAGTCAATACATTTTTAAAACACCACAAAGCAAGAGTACCACACTAGCAGATGAAACAATGAGCCAACCACAAATCGGATTTCTAGGCGGAACCCGAGAAGTCGGCAGAATCGCCATAACCGTAAAAACCGAAAAAACACAAGTCCTACTCGACTACGGCGCCATGCTAGACCACGAACCAGGCTTCCCACGACACATACCGCCAAAAGACGTGGACGCCATAATCCTATCCCACAGCCACCTAGACCACTCAGGTGCCATTCCAATATTCTACATGCAAGGCAAAAAACCCCTATACACAAACAAACTGACCATGGAACTAAACCAACTTCTAATCTCAGACTTCATCCACCTCTCAAGCTACTACCTCCCATTCGAATACCTCGAACTCAAAACCATGACCAACAACAGCAAACACGTGGAATATGACACCGAACAAAAAATCGGCGACATAACCTTCCAATTCAAAAACGCCGGACACATACCAGGCAGCACACAACCCCTAATCGAAGCAGAAGGAAAACGCATACTATTCACAGGAGACTTCAACCTCACCGACACAAGACTCCTAGAAGGCGCAAAAATGAACTACGGAAACCTAGACGCCGTAATAACCGAAAGTACCTACGCAAACGAAGAACACCCCCCACGCAAGGAACTCGAAAGAAACTTCGTAGACGCATGCACCGAAACCGTCGAACACGGAGGAACCGTCCTCGTCCCAGCCTTCGGAGTAGGAAGATCCCAAGAAATCGCCTGCGTCCTCGCCGCACATCACTTCGAACACCCAATCTACCTGGACGGAATGGCCCGCGAAGTAAGCAGAGTAATGATGAACTACCCACAATTCTTCAAAGACCCCAAAGCCTTCATGGACGCCTTACACTCCGCCAACTGGGTAGAAGGCTGGAGAGACCGCAGAAAAGCCACCAAAGCACCAGGCGTCATAATCTCGCCAGCAGGCATGCTCAAAGGCGGCCCAGCCATGTTTTACATCTCGAAAATAGGAAAAAGATCAAACAACGCCGTCTTCCTCGTCAGCTACCAAATCCCAGGCACACCTGGAAAGGAACTTATGGAAAAAGGAATCTGCGTCATCGATGGAAAAATGAGAAAAGTCAAAGCCCGCGTCCAACACTTCGACTTCTCATCCCACTGCGGAGCAAGCGAACTCAAAGAAGCCATCAAAAGACTCGGCGGAAAACCGAAAGTCTACGTAGTCCATGGTGCAGAAGGAAACTGCGAATACTTCGCCAAATGGATAAGAGAAGAGCTAGGACTAGAAGCCACCGCACCCAGAACAGGCGACACATTCAAGGTCTAGTGAAACAAAATGAAAATCGGAATCCTGCGCGCAGGACAAGTTGACTCTAACATTGCTGAAAGACTTCAAGAAAATCTCGCCGCGATTTTCCCAGACACAACAGTCACACTGATCACAAAACCACTGCCAGTCCCAAAAGAAGCCTTCAACGAAACCAGACAGCAACACCGTTCAAACATCATCCTCAGAAAAATCCACACCTATGCCGAAAAGAAGAAAACGCTAGACCGCGTGTTGGGCATAGTAAACGTTGACATTTACGTTCAAGAACTAAACTTCGTCTTCGGCGAAGCAGAACACCCAGGCAAAGCAGCGCTAATATCTCTATGGAGGCTGAGGCCTGAATTCTATGGGAAAGCACCAAACACGGAGCTTCTCGTCGAAAGAAGCACAAAGGAGGCTGTTCACGAAATCGGCCACACCTTGGGCTTACAGCACTGTTCCAACCCGTTCTGCATTATGTACTTCTCCAATTCGATTTTCGAAACCGACAGAAAACAAAGCTTATTCTGTAGCAAATGCTACTTAAAAATCGAACGCATCGAGAAAAACAAGGTTGAGAGCCTTGAATGACACGTTCAAAACTGGAATCGTGCACTTGGCACCCATTCTGGTGAGCTTGCTATTCGGCGTGTCCTGTGCATACTTGCTGTTGACGGCCTCAGTCGAGTTCTACCAGATAACTCCCTTCCAAGAAGGCGTTGGATCCATTGGCAACGCCCTCTACTTCGTCATCCTTGTTGCGGTAGGCGCCACGCTCCTGTATTTGCTTCTGAAACGGAAAAGCCTGAAACTCGTCACTTTGATCACGGGCGTTGCCTTGACAAGCGCGGTTTTTATGCTTTCCTTCTTTTACATAATCGCGCTGTCTTCAATGTTTCCTATCCTCTACTCGGATACCTTGGTCTTGTCGCTGTCCTTGTGCATAACGGTTTTAGTGGATTTTGCCATTTTTAGGGCCCACAACAGAGTCTGCGACTTAACGGTTCTCTTGCTAGGCGGCGCGTTGGGCGCGTTCTTGGGGAACTCAATCCCCACGCTTAGCGCAATATCGATTCTGGGTGTGCTGGCAGTCTACGACGTGTTCGCGGTTTATTATGGACCAGTAGGGAAAATAGCCCACATTGGGCTTGAGCAGCTTCGCGGCCTGAGTTTTTCGTTCAAAGAAGTGCAGATGGGACTGGGCGACTTGACCTTCTACTCGATGCTGGCGACCCGCGTGCTGGTCAGCTCGGGACCATTCTTCTGCCTCGCCTCGTTTGCAGGCATTATGGTCGGCATCTTCTTAGCATTCAAAATGTTGGAAAAGAAGGGGATGTTTCCTGGACTGCCCTTCCCGATTGCGCTTGGTCTTTTGCCGTTGATAGTTTCGCTTTTCCTGTAGCTTTGAAGGATTATCGCGAGACAAAGACCGAGTCGACGTTTTGTTCAGTGTGTGCAAGCTTGGAAGGCAAGACGTCAAATTCAAGACCTCAGTTCTGAGATGCTCAAAATTAGCAATTCTTATATTTCCCGCACCTGTTCATACGCACTTCTGAAGGAGCCTCCTAGGTATTGATTATAACCAAGCTAAAGTCTCTCGAGGCCATACTCGAGATGACCAGCAGTTTTCAAAGCTTTCTGATAGCTGGTTGCAGCGGATGCTCAGCTATAATACGTGTTGGGGGCAAGAAACAAGCGGACACCCTGAAAACGCAACTGGAAACGCGCAGAAGACCAAGAACTGGAAGGATTGAATCTGTCTCTGTTCTGCGGCAATGCGACCGCCAGATAGCAGAATCTTCACTCGACCCGTTGATCAGCAACTATGATGCCGTGCTTAGCCTCGCATGCGGAGTGGGAGTCCAAACAATCGCTGATCTGTACCCGAACAAGCCCGTCATCCCAGCGACGGATACAATGTTTCTGGGAATGCACGCTACGAGTGAAGGCAAGTTTTACGAAAGGTGCCGAGCGTGTGGAGACTGCATCCTGTTCGAGACTGGAAGCATATGCCCAATCACGAGATGCGCCAAGAGCCTACTCAATGGACCTTGCGGAGGTCAAGTTGGAGGGAAGTGCGAAGCAGGCGGATGGAAAAAGGATTGCGCTTGGGTGCTAATCTACAGGCGTTTGAAAGAGAGGAACCAGCTTGACTTGTTCACTAAGTTTAGGCCTCCACGGGATTGCAGGATTTCAGAACCGCCTAGAGAGCTAGGGGGCGAAAAGCCTTCTGAGGAAAAGAAGCTAGAGCAACCAGCAAGAAACGAAGCTGGTGAAGGAAGGAAAAGGGAAGCTTACAGTGAGCTGATGAAGCAGATAAGCAGCGGGAAGTTTGTTTTCACGGGAGAACTTGAACCGCTCAAAACGACCAGCCTTGCTGAAGTTATTGAAGTGGCCAAGATGTTGAAGGATCACGTTGCAGCAATCAACATTACAGACAACCCCACTGCTTTCGGCTTCATGAATGCTCTCGTACCATCATATCTGATTCAGAAAGAAGCAGGCGTGGAAGCTGTTTACCAGATGACTACGAGAGACCGAAACCGTCTGGCTTTGCTTTCTGACCTGCTGGCAGCAGGGGCCTTGGGCATAAAGAACATCTTGGCTCTCACAGGCGATTACACGACAGTCGGTGACACGCCGCAAGCCAAGCCAGTGTTTGACCTAGACTCGGCGACCCTCACTTACATGCTGAGAAAGATCATCGACGAGGGCGTAGACCTGAACGGCAACAAGATTGAGAACCCACCTAAATTCAACATCGGCATCGCGGCTTCACCGAACGCTGAACCTTTCGAACCTGAAATCTTGAAGATTGAGAGGAAAGTCAAGCTAGGAGTCGATTTCATACAAACTCAGTGCGTTTACAACGTTGAACAAGCACGAAGATTCTTGGACGCGTCGGCCTATCTGAAAACGCCTGTGCTGCCTGGGGTCGCGCCTTTCAAGTCACTGGCCATGATGGATTGGATGATCAAGTTTGTTCCAGGCATCAAGGTTCCACCGGAACTGGAGGTTCGGCTTCGCAGAGCGCGAGAAAAGAGTAAGGAGGCGTTCTTCGAACAGAATGTTGAAGTCTTCTCTGAATTGGTGCGCGACATTCGAAAGACAACCCACGCCGCGGGAATTCACCTCATGGCGGTCGGCTTCGAGTGGATCATACCCAAGATAATTGAGAGAAGCAACTAGGCTTGTGTCAGCCATTTTTCTTGAAGGAATTTTGGAATGTCTGACGAGTCTTTAGGTCCGACAAGAACTTGCCAACCGCTCAGTTCTTCAATTTCCAAGGCTAGGCGGGCTGCCTTACCCGGAATTATGAGTTTCCTGTGCTTCACCTTGTTTTCGATTCCAGACGATTTCAGGGCGTTGGCAACTTTTTCTGCTGTCAGTCTTCTTCCGGCAACGGAGCTGTCTACGGCTATCCCGCCCGTGTCAACGACGATGAGGTGCGCGTTTATTTTTGCAGATTCAAGGTCTGAGGCTACAGTGTAGTATGTTAATGCAAAGTTCGTCGTAAACATCACAGGAGAGCTGTCATCTGGCTTCCCGAACGCTTTCAACCCAGCCTGAACTGTCATAGGTTTTCTCGGGTCAGTGTAGATGTTCTGCCTCAGAATGACGAGGGGTAGAAGTGCCCATCCGTTGATGTTGTGCATTATTATTATGTCTGCGAAGCGAACGATGAGCAGGGCTGCTAAGTAGGCTTCTTTCCATCTTGCGACGTCTTCATGGAGACCGTTCTTCTGTGTCCAAACAATCATGGGCACTCCCATTAGCGGAAAGCCGAAAAGTTCGTCACCTGACTTGCAGGCCGACCTGCGGATCATCGTGAAATTGCTCAAGGTGTCAGCAAGGCCTTCTGCTAAGAAAGTACCTGAGTCCAACACAAGGTCTTCAATTCCATACTCGAGCAGAGTTTTGGTCAAAGACCTCAGGAGTTTCAGGTTGTTCGGCGCAAAAACTGCTAGTGGGCAGGCATGTCGTGAGGCAATTTCAGCCATCTCTTTCCAGTTGTCTTTTGTTGCCGCGTAAAGGAGTGGTTTTGATTTTGCTGCAACTGCTAGTCCTGCTTTGATGACCTGCGGATTGAATGAGCATAGAAGTATCGGTAGTTTTGTGTTTTCGACCACTTTCTTGGTTGTTGCTTGGAACTTTTCTGGTTCGTTTGTTGTAGAGCGAACGGCAATCATGTCGAGCTTGAGCGGATGCCCAATGAATTCGAAGCTGAAGCCTTCTACTTTTTTCACTCTCTCCAGTAGCTCTTCTTCAGACATTTCGTCAGTTACGTCAATCGCTATTGCTGTCGGATTGGTATATGCTGATTCGTGACGGTAAATAACGAGCTTTCCGCCAATTCTGACTGCGTGCTGTCCGACACCTACAACAACCTCTTTCACGGCAGGCCTGAGCATCTTCTCTAATTGCTTGCGGGCTCTGTCGGATTCCCTCATAAGAAGTGGAGCACATTTCTCAAGCCGAGCTTCGCGGCTCACAACCTTCGTCGCGAAAGCCAAGCAGGTTTGCTCGCCACATTGGCCACAGTTGGTTTTTGGAAGAAGCCTATAGACGTCGATCGGACTCGGTTCTTTTCTAACCATGTTTGCAGCTCCCGAGTTCAGATCTTTGCGCAAACCCAATTGGCAATTTTGTCTATCTCGCCCGGTTGACCGTGGGCTAGTTGCTCGACAACGTCTTTGAGGGCTTTCACCGCTGCAGGATGCATCATCATAAACAGGTCCACGCCAGTGAGCAGAAGCGCCACGGCTGTGGTTAACTCCCACAGAGGCCCCCTTAGCTCTCGCGGTTCCCATTCTGGCGCCATTTCCATCCATGCCTCTCTTGCTGCCCAAGCGTTTGTGGTTCCTGAGGACATGGGATGAGCCAACTCTAAATCGCCTGCGAGGGCTGCAAGTCTGGCTTTTTCCATGTTGCTGAATGCATAATCAAGTCCATAGCCTAACGCGGCGGTGGTTAAGTCCATAACGATGTCTTCTCTTGGCAAGAACTCGTAAAGCCTGCGGTTGAGGTCTCGGGCCAAGTTCATGTTCATTGGCGTGAAGCTCAACGCAACGTGCCCGAATCTCTTGATGAATCTTCCGCATCGTTCAACGTCCATGTCCCGCGTTATCGAGCTTATCAGAAACCTTTCTCCCGCAAAAGCCTCAGCAATTGCCTCAAAAACATCCATGTCTTTCTTTGGGTCTCCGCATCCGCCTATTATCAGCGGGACCTTGACAGCCTGAGCGACTTGCTCAATCGTTTTCACGGCCTCCTTCGGCGAGGTGTCTTTGATGAGGGGATCAGTGCTTACTAAGTGGATGGTTACAAGGTCAGCCTCAAACTTCTCAACTGCGAGTTTCGCCCAAGCTGCAGGATCTTCCAAGACCTCTTTCACGTGCATCCTTACTGCTCTCGGCAGCGAGACTCTCATGTCAAAAATGTCTAACGCTATCACGGGAGGATGAGACGCAGGACCTCCAAAACCGTAGAAAGCAGGCGCAGTTTCGCCGCCGATTACTATGGATTTTCCGCGGGTTCCGCCTTCTTTTTTTGTGGCTCCGAGCTTCACTTCGGTTATCTTAGTTGTGAAGGCCTGGGCAGGTGGAGCAAAATCGGCTTCGACCAACTTTGCAGGTTTAGTCTTCACGAAGGTTCCCCTTGTTTGATTATCTATCTTGAACCTATTTACGGCTTTTCGGAAGAACTAGAAGCAGCTTCTTCTGCCGCGCTTTTAGAAATAATTGACTGGCTATATTTCGCGGATTTCGCACTGAAGCTTCTTTATGACCTCTTCAGCCTTCATCGGCTCAACCTTCAAAGTGTAAAGCGTGCTCGGAGTACGAAGCTTCAGTTTGACAACGTCTTTGAGCCTTTTGACTGCGCAATATTCTGCATGTTCACTTATTGTGATGAATTTTCCAACATCGACGACTTCGGATGGCATACGCTTGTCTCCGCATTCAGTGCAATCTTGGTTCATGCCCACGTTTTTATCTGTTGTGGTGGGCCGGACCGGACTAGCACCCAAACGGGTTCAAATCCCACAATTTGGCTACTGAAAACTAGCGCGGGCGAATTCAATAATTGTTTTGGTTAATGTTCTGAGGGGCTTTTTGTTTTCTTCTTTGTTTTTCTTTTGGGTTGGAATGAGGGCTACCCCTCTTTTCGCTCCTGCAACCAGTGCAGGATGGC
>Ga0315280_10006628_pt1 | contig 15909 bp, 5 predicted proteins | sample YL17G06_40_MG_FD_203697 | JGI IMG/M metagenome (GOLD analysis project Ga0315280, IMG submission 203697) | Sediment microbial communities from Yellowstone Lake, YNP, Wyoming, USA - YL17G06_40 | ecosystem: Environmental > Aquatic > Freshwater > Lake > Sediment | place: USA: Wyoming | collected... | reverse complement strand
CGATCAACACTGACCATGATGACCTTGATCCCTGGATCACGGCTGGCGGGTTGGAGTTGTACTACGCGACATATCGGGATGGTGGATGTGGTGCTTGCGACATCTGGAGCACAAGGCGGGCGACGACGAAAGACCCGTGGGCCCAGCCGGTGAATCTCGGGCCTCTGGTGAACAGTGCATATGAAGAGCACTTCACCTCCCTTTCACCAGACGGACTTCTGCTGTGCTTCTCCGGCTGTCGGACCTGTGGCTCCTGGCCGACGCCTCGTCCCGGCGGTTACGGCGGCGATGATATGTGGATGGCCAGACGCGCGAGCCGTTCGGATCCTTGGCAGGCAGCGCTGAACCTCGGGCCCATCGTCAACGGGCCGGCAGATGATTCTTACCCGCGAATCTCTCCCGATGGCCGCATGTTGTACTTCTTCAGGAACCAGCAGGGCACCTTTAGTAACTGGCAGGCGCCGATCATCCCGGTCGTTGATTTCAATGGCGACGGAAAGGTCGACGGGAATGAGGTCCTGGCTATAGCACAGCACTGGGGCGAGAACTATCCGACGTGCGATATCGCTCCATTCGCCTGGGGCGACAGCGTTGTCGATGTCAACGACCTGACCGTCCTGGCCGGATACATCGGGCAGGAGGTGAACGATCCTACTCTCATCGCCCACTGGGGATTGGACGAGACAGAGGGGATGCTGACCACCGATAGCGCTGGCGGGCATGACGCGCTGGTGATGGGCAATGCGGCTTGGCAGCCTTCGGGCGGCAAGATCGGCGGTGCACTGGCGTTCGACGGGACCGCGGGCTTCCTGCGCACGGAGTCGGCTGTGCTCGATCCGTCCAAAGGGCCGTTCAGCGTGATCGCGTGGGTCAAAGGCGGGGCACCTAACCGGGTGATCGTGTCGCAGTTCGGGGCGGCGGATTGGCTCTATCTGAATCAGTATGGTATGTTGACGACGGACCTCATGTCGTCCGACCGGAAGAATGGCAAGTCTCTGACTTCAAGCGCGTTCGTCCTCGACGATCAGTGGCACCGAGTGGTCCTGACCTGGGATGGCACGAATCGGGTCCTGGGTGTGGATGGCGTGGAGGTCGCCAGAGACACGCAGCCGAACCTTGCGGCGTCGAGCGCCATCCTGCAGATCGGCACCGGCAAGAACGGCGCACCAACTCCCTTCTGGACCGGCCTGATCGACGACGTGCGGATCTACAATCGCGTCGTGGCCCCGTAGAGAGAGAAGGTGTGCCCTGCACACCCACAGGACTATCGTAAACCACAGGGAGACACAAGAATTGGAGGTACGCAAGCATGAGCACCGCGAGAAACATTCTGATCGGGGTGTGCGTTGTGGCAGCCAACTGCGGCACGCCTATCGCAAACGCAGATTTCACATTTGGCGAGCCGGTGAACCTGAAGTCGGTCATTCCAGCTCTCGACCCTCTGTACGATCTGATCGAATGCCTCTCTCCTGATGGGCTGGAGATGTATGTCATGTCGAACCGCCCCGCGGGATACGGTGACGATGATCTGTGGGTGCTGACGCGTGCCTCGACGAATGACGGGTGGGGCCCAGCAAAGAACCTGGGGTCTGCCATCAATAGCCCAAAGAGCGACTGCCGGGCCTGTGTCTCAGCGGACGGGCTCACCTTATACTTCATGTCCAATCGGCCGGGCGGATACAGCAACTATTGGAACATATACGCGGCGACACGCGCATCTAAGAGTGCCCCCTGGGGACCAGCGGTAAATATAGGTCCAAAGATCAACGCGCCTGGTACGGCGAGCGTCTCCCCTTGGGTATCAGTGGATGGGTTAGAGCTCTACTTCGCATCAAACAGGACCGGGGGATATGGAAATTGTGACATTTACGTATCGCGACGTGCAACGGTGAACGACGCGTGGGGTGATCCGGTCAACCTTGGGCCGACGGTCAACAGCCCATACTTTGAGGGGCAGCTCGCGCTCTCGCCTGATGCGCTGTTGCTGTTCTTCTCTGACGACCCTCTCAATACACCCCGCCCTGGAGGCTATGGTGGTGGCGACCTGTGGATGGCCAGAAGGGCGAACCTCTCCGATCCTTGGAAAGCGCCGGTGAACCTGGGACCCGTAGTCAATGGGCCCGCAATCAATTTTCGCCCATGCCCGTCATCGGATGGCCGTACGTTGTACTTCTGGAGCGGTTTGATTGAGAATAGCAGCACCTGGAACACCTGGCAGGCGTCGATCGTCCCCATCGTTGATTTCAATGGCGACGGAAAGGTCGATGGGAATGAGGTCCTGGCCATAGCGCAGCACTGGGGCGAGGAGTATCCGCCGTGCGATATCGCTCCATTCGCCTGGGGCGACGGCGTTGTCGATGTCAACGACCTGACTGTCCTGGCCGGATACATCGGGCAGGAGGTGAACGATCCTACTCTCATCGCCCACTGGGGATTGGACGAGACAGAGGGGATGCTGGCCACCGATAGCGCTGGCGGGCATGACGCGATGGTGATGGGCAATGCGGCTTGGCAGCCTTCGGGCGGCAAGATCGGCGGTGCACTGGCGTTCGACGGGAAGGACGATCTTCTGCGCTCGCTTTCGTCTGTCCTGGATCCGTCCAACGGACCTTTCAGCGTGATTGCCTGGGTCAAAGGCGGGGCACCTAACCGGGTGATCATGTCACAGTTCGGGGCGGCGGATTGGCTCTATCTGAATCAGTATGGCATGTTGACGACGGACCTCATGTCGTCCGACCGGAAGAATGGCAAGTCTCTGACTTCAAGCGCTTTCGTCATCGACGATCAGTGGCACCGTGTGGCGTTGGTGTGGGACGGCACGAATCGGGCGTTGCACATGGACGGCGTCGAGGTCGCCAGAGACACGCAGCCGAACCTTGCGGCGTCGGGCGCCATCCTGCAGATTGGCACCGGCAAGAACGGCGCACCAACCCCCTTCTGGACCGGCGTGATCGACGACGTGCGCATCTACAACCGAGCCGTGCAGCCGTAATGCGCGATACCCACTTGGCAGGCACACAAGGGCCGGCGGAGAACGGAGCCGCCGGCCCTTCTTCGTTTGCGCCCGCAGTATCGTCCCCTCATGCTTGAAAAGTCCCGCCTTCTTTGGGAGAATGAACCTGTCAGGGGCCCGAAACGGTGGGGAATCGGCATGAGTGATGTCACACGCATCTTGAACGCGATTGAACGGGGGGACGCGAAGGCTACGGACGAACTCTTGCCGCTGGTCTATGAGGAGCTGCGTCTTCTGGCCGCCCACAAGCTGTCCCATGAGCCGCCCGGCCAGACCCTCCAAGCGACTGCACTGGTGCACGAGGCGTATATCCGGCTGGTTGGGGACGAATCTCGAAGTTGGGAGAACCGTGGGCACTTCTTCGCCGCTGCTGCCGAGGCCATGCGAAGGATTCTGGTCGAGCGAGCCCGTCGCAAGCGAAACCTCAAGGAGGGTGGCGGGCAGCGTCGCGTCGAGGTGGATGAGGCAGATCTCGTTGTTGAAGGCCCTTCGGTGGACATGATTGCCTTGGACGAAGCTCTCGCACGATTGGCCGCAGAGGATCCTCAGCTTGCCAATCTCGTGAAATTGCGGTATTTCGCCGGCCTCAGCCTCGAGCAGGTCGCTCAGATTCAGGGGATCACTCGCCGTACCGCCAGCAGTCATTGGGCCTATGCGCGGGCCTGGCTGCACAGGATGATCGGTGAAGAGGGCAGGTCTGCATAGCATTGGCTGTGGATGCTTGCGACCTCGACCCAATGAGTCTGCCGAGGGTCCGTTCTGACTGCTCAGGGCCCGGAAGGGCAGGATGTACGACATCGTTCACGGGTTTGTTGGCTGTGAGGGTCAGGTTCTTTTCAGGTTTTTGCTTTTTCTATTTCTCACTTTCCTCGTGGATTTCGCATTAGGTAATAGAAGGCTATCTGGACTGGTTCAAAGTCATGGAGAATGAACGCGTAGACATCAAGTCGGTCTTTCTGGAGGCTCTTGAGAAGAGGACCCCTGAAGAACGCACTGCTTACCTGGCGGCGGTGTGCGGGGCCGATCCAGGGCTGCGGGCGGAATTCGAATCCCTGCTCAGCGTCCATGACCATGCCGGCGATTTCCTCGAGACACCGCCGGTTGATTCCGGTGTGGTGCTTGGCAATTCCCCTGTGAGTGAGGACTCTGGAACGGTCATCGGGCGCTACAAGCTCCTGGAGAAGATCGGTGAAGGCGGGATGGCGGTGGTCTACATGGCCGAGCAGCAGGAGCCCATCCGCCGCAAGGTCGCCCTCAAGATCATCAAGCTGGGCATGGATACCCGGCAGGTCATTGCCCGGTTTGAGGCGGAGCGGCAGGCTTTGGCCCTGATGGACCATCCCAGCATCGCCAAAGTCCTTGATGCCGGAGCTACAGAGACCGGCCGGCCTTACTTTGTCATGGAACTGGTCACAGGCGTCTCTATCACCGAGTACTGTGACAAGAACAACCTGAGCACCAAAGACCGATTGGCTTTGTTTGTTCAGGTCTGCAATGCGGTCCAGCACGCCCACCAGAAAGGCATTATCCATCGGGATATCAAGCCCTCCAACGTGATGGTTACGCACCACGATGGCAAACCCGTTCCCAAAGTCATCGACTTTGGCATTGCCAAGGCCACGAACCAGAAGCTGACCGAGAAGACGCTCTTCACCCGCTATGCCCACATCATCGGTACCCCTGCCTATATGAGCCCGGAGCAGGCGGAACTGAGTGACCTGGACATCGACACCCGCACCGATATCTACTCCCTCGGGGTTCTGCTCTATGAACTGCTAACCGGTACTACGCCCTTCAGTGAAGAGGAACTTCGCAAGGCCGGTTACATCGAGATGCAACGGGTGATCCGGGAGCAGGAACCCGCCAAACCATCCAATAGACTTACGACTCTCGGCGAAACGCTAACCGATATCGCAAAGCATCGCGGCTGTACTCCCGATTTGCTCAGAAAGGCTGTTCGGGGCGATCTGGATTGGATCGTGATGAAGTCCTTGGAGAAGGACCGCTCGCGGCGGTATGAGACGCCCAACAGCTTGGCCTCAGACATCTTGCGGCACTTGGAACATGAGCCGGTTCTCGCCAGAGGCCCGAGCACAACATATCGGCTGCATAAGTTCCTCCGCAGACACCGGTCCCAGACCGTTGCCGCCCTCGCCATGGCCGTCGTAGCGGGTGCGGCGATCGTTATCCTTTCCCTGTGGAATCGGGACCGGTTCCAACTGGCAGAGGCGGAAGGCTTCCGGCATCGGGGCATCCTGTCCCAGGCTCGCGAGCAGTACGCCAGGGCCGACCGCGAAGGTGCCCTTGAGACGATCAAATCCATCCTTCTCAGTAGACACGTTGGGCCCGAAGCCAGACTTCTCCAGGCAGGCATCCTTGTGGACAACCTTCGTTCCAAAGAGGCCACGACCGTGCTGGGCGGCCTGCTCAATGAACGCTCAGAGATCGCCGGGGCGGCCCATGCCCTTCTGGCCCGAATCCTCTGGGAGAGCGAATCGCCGAATGCCGAGAGGCTCAAGGAGATTGAGGAGCACCGGCGCAAAGCCGAGTCATTGCTTCCGGAAACCGCCGAGGCCTATTTCCTGCGAGCCATGACAGGTATCACGGTGAAGGACCAGCTTGCCTCGCTCGACAGGGCCCTGCAGCTTGACCCCGCCCACTACGAGTCTCGGCGATTGCGGGCGTTTACATGCTACGCGTCCAGGAAATACGACCGGTTGAGGGACGACGCGCTGGTAATGACCGTCCTTCGGCCGCAAGACCCATTGGGCTACTCTCTGCGCGCTATTGCGTGGCGGGAACTGGGCCGCTCCAAGGAGGCGATGGCGGACTATGATATCGCGATTTCGCTCACGCCCAGGGGGGACCCACAGTACATCGATCTGTCCGCCCAACGTTGCGGGACCCTTCTGCGGATGGGTGAGTACGAACGGGTCATTGCAGAGGCCCAGGAGTGCTTGAAGCTCTCGCCCGATAAGCCCGTCTTTCAGTACTACAGCTTCTGTGCCCTGACAGCCCTTGGCGAATACGAGAAGGCAACCGCCCTGTTCCGGCAGATCATCCGCCCCGGCTATAACGCTCGCAGCAAATTCCAGAACTGGTGCATGAAGTACGTCTTCGACACCCTGGAAGCCGGGCGATCCTGGCATCCGTCGGGCCGCGAGCCTGCGGGGCCGGCGTTCCTGCCGATGGTGGAAGCAGAGGAGACGTATCGCGACCTCTCGGCCAAAGGTCAACGAGTGGCCACCGATGGTTTCACCGGCAATTGGTCACCGGACGGGACAAAGCTGGCTTTCAGCCTGGGGTTTGTCGGCAACAGCGGCGTGGCGGTCTTCGACCCCGTCACGAAGGAAACCGATTTGCTGATCGTCCCCGGCAAGGACCCCAGATGGTCGCCCGACGGCCGGTACATCGCCTTCGTTCGGGATTGTGAGGTTCTTCGCCTCCCTGACCTCGCGGTGGCCGCACGCGAGATCCAGTCTCGCCCAATGGTGAGTGAAGAGGTCTGGATCATAAGACCCGATGGCACAGAGCCTAGGCGCCTGGCGTATGGCGGCTGGCCCTCCTGGAGCCGCGACTCAAAGCGTGTCTACTATCAGTCCCGCGTGGACAAGATGTTCTGCTCGATCTCCGTGGAAGGCACACAGACTCAACCCACCGTGATCCTCCCCTGCGCCGACACTTTCCCCGCGATTTCGCCCGATGGGAAGCGCATCGCCTACCTGGAAAGTGCCTCGCTCAAGGTCAAAGAGCTGGCGTCGCAGAAGGTCGTGGCTCAGTGGCCGACACCTCTGATGATGTGGGGCGGTCCGGCGTGGTCTCCCACGGGCAATGAGCTGTGTCTGGGGGGCGCCTACCTTCCCAACGTCGGGATCGGCTTGTGGATGTACCCGGTGGACAGCGGTGAACCCGCAAAGGTGCTGAGCGGACAGACCGTGGTGGCCTTCTGGGCTTGGAACAAGACAAAGCTCCTCTTCGCATTGGGCCCGCCGTACAATGAGATTTGGACCGCCCCTCTCGATCCCAAGATGTCTGCCGTCGAGGCCTTGGGCCCGGGCCGGACCCTTCGGGAGCACTACCGCCATGTCGCCGCCATGTACACTCGGAGGATCCAAGCCGATCCGATGGATGCGGACGCTTACCTCCAGCGGGCGCAACAGTATCACTATCTGCATGAAGAGCGGAGAATGCGTGCCGACATGAGGCAATACGCCGCCATCACGACCCAAGGCAAGCCTTTGGACGTGCCCGCCGGCGCACCCTGGGATGTCGAGCATGTCATCAACGGTCCATTCGGCTATCAGTTCGTTTTCTCAGTTGAAGAACGAGAACATGGGATTCAGGTACTATGTGTCGCCTTTGGGCAGAAGGGAAGGTCTACCATGAAATCGTTTGAGATTCCTCTGTTCGTAACATCGCTGGTTGGGCTTTGTCTTCTCTCAGGTCTTGACACAACGCCCGCTTACGGTGATTTCACCTTCGGCGAACCGGAGAAGGTGACGCGGTTAGCTGATAGCGAGTGGATCGATTGCTTCTCCTACGATGAGCTGGAGATGTACGTCGAGGCACCTGGACCTGGTGAAAACGAAGAGGGCACTTTCGACCTATGGGTGCGGAAGCGTGTCTCGAAGGACGAGGATTGGGGACCGGTGGAGAATCTTGGACCCCTCGTTAACAGCCCCTATGCTGATTACGGGGCGTCCATATCGAGCGACGGACTTACCCTGTACTTCATCTCTTACAACCGCCCTGGCGGCTACGGTGGTTCTGACATCTACGCAACCACACGCGTGACCAAGAACGATCCCTGGGGACCAGCGGTGAATCTTGGTCCGACCATCAACAGCTCCGCCGGCGACCAGACGGCGTGGATGTCTGCGGACAATTTGGAGCTCTATTTCGGATCGTTGAGGGACGGCGGGTACGGGGTGTATGATATCTATGTGGCAAGACGTGTGACTCCGAATGATCCCTGGGGGGCACCGGTGAATCTTGGCCCCATCGTGAATACCCCATACGGTGAGTGCTTTGTCTCCCTCTCGCCGGATGGACTGTTGCTGTTGTTCAGCGAGTGGCGCGAGTCAACAACAAACGTACGCCCCGGTGGGCATGGAGCTCCCGACCTCTGGATGACAAGACGCGCGAGTCTTTCCGACCCTTGGCAGACGCCAGTGAACCTTGGGTCGCCGATTAATGGCCCCACACGTGACTTCGCTCCACGCATCTCCCCAGATGGCCATACCCTGTACTTCCGCTCCATGGACCGCAGCGCCGAATGGGACAACTGGCAGGTGCCGATCCTCCCGAACTACGACTTAAACGGGGATGGCAAGGTCGATGAGAAAGACGTCCTGGTTATGACCCAGCATTGGGGCCAGAGCTACTCACGTTGCGACATCGGTCCATTTGCCTGGGGTGACGGGGTCGTGGATGCCCAAGACCTGATGGTCCTTATGGAGGCCATCGAGGGGCCGGGCTTTGTTCTGAATCCCAAGCCGCGCGCGGTAGAAGTCTCGCGCGATGTGGTCCTGAGCTGGACGTCGCCCAAGTTCGCTCAAAGCCATGATGTGTACTTCGGAACCTCATTGGAGGATGTCAGCAGCGCCGACCGAAGCAATCCGCGCGGCGTGCTGGTCAGCAAAGGTCAGACGGCGAACACGTTTGATCCCCCCGGTTCTCTGGAGTTCGGGCGGACCTATTATTGGCGCATCGATGAAGTCGGTACTGCTCCGGATTTCACCGTCTACCGAGGTCTGGTCCTGGACTTCCAAACCGAAGCGTTTGCATATCCGATCACCAAGATCCTCGCTAGCGCTTCCAGCTCGCAGGGCAACTGGCGACCTGAGAATACGGTGAACGGATCCGGGCTGAACGGTAATGACCAGCACTCGGTCACGCCTACGGACATGTGGCTCAGTGCCAGCGGCAGGTCGAAGCCGACCTGGATTCGGTATGAGTTCGACCACGTCTACGCACTCAGCGAGCTGTGGGTATGGAACTACAACCTCCAGATGGAGCCTGAACTCGGTTTTGGGTTCAAGGATGTCACGGTGGAGTACTCCCTCGACGGCACGAACTGGACCGCGCTTGCAGATGTCGAATTTGCCCAGGCGACGGGACAGGATGACTATGCTCACAACACGACGGTGAACTTCAAGGGTGTGGAGGCCAAGTACGTGAGGCTGACGGCCCAAAGCGCGTGGGGAGCAGCGGCGCGTCAATGCGGGCTGAGCGAGGTGCGGTTCTTCTACGTTCCGGTTTATCCAAGTCAGCCCACGCCGGCTTCCGGGCGAAAGGGCGTGGCTGTGGATACGATCTTGACCTGGAAGGCCGGCCGAAAGGCTGCCTCCCATCAGGTCTGCTTCGGCGACGACCAAGAGGCCGTGGCAAACGGCATGGCTCCGGCCCACACCGTCCGTGACGCTACCTTGGATCCCGGTCCTCTGGACCTGGGCAGGACTTACTACTGGAAAGTCAACGAGGTCAATGAGGCTCAGACGCCGGGCGTTTGGGAAGGGGACCTCTGGAGCTTCTCTACGCGCGAGTACATCGTTGTGGATGATTTCGAGAGCTACACGAACGACTCCCCCAATCGCATCTTCCAGACATGGATTGATGGTGCAGGCTTCTCGCCGGATGAGTTCTTCCCGAACGGCGACCCTGGCAACGGGACGGGCTCGGTTGTCGGCTATGATCCCACGATGGGCAACATCATGGAAACCGTGACCATTCATAGCGGTCGGCAGGCGATGCCCGTCAAGTACGACAATGTCAATTCGCCGTTCTACTCCGAGGCTCAGCGGACATTCGATCCGCCGCAAGACTGGACGGTGAACGGAGCGGATACTCTGACGCTATCCTTCCGGGGTAATCCTCCCATCGACCTACTCCAACGTGCGGACGGCAGCATTCAGATGAGTGGTGGCGGCACGGACATCTGGAACAACTCCGATCAGTTTCGGTTCGCCTACAAGCAGCTCAGCGGCGATGGATCAATCGTCGCCAAGGTCCATAGCTTGGTCAATACGCACCCATGGGCAAAAGCCGGCGTCATGATCCGTGGCAGTCTGGATCCGGCCTCCACGTACGCATTCATGACCCCAACTCCCGCTGGCCGACGAGCCTTCCAGAATCGCACGGCCGTCGGCGGCAGCGCCGTTGGAGCCTATAGCGACGTCGGTGCTATTACCCTCCCGCTCTGGGTGAAGGTGGAGCGGAAGGGTGCCAACTTTACCGGCTACTACTCGCAGGACGGCGTGAACTGGATCAAGCAGCCCGCCACTGAGAATACCGGGACGGACCAATCGCCCAATCCACAAGGAATCCTGATGACAGGCGATGTCTACATTGGCCTGGCGGTCACCAGCCACAACAGCGCCATGCCGACCGTTGCTGAATTCTCCGATGTGTCCATGACCGGCGCGGTCACCGGCCAGTGGCAGGTTGAGGCCATTGGGGCTGAGCAGCCGACCAATGATGCGGCGCCATTATATATAGCCGTCGAAGACAGCGCCGGGCACGTCCAATCCCTGACGCACCCCAATCTCGCGGCGGTGCAGGCCATCGACTGGCAGAAATGGACGATTCCGCTGAGCGACTTCCAGGGCGTGAACCTGGCTGCCGTCAAGAAGATCGTCATCGGTGTCGGCGACCGCGCGAACCCGACAGCGGGCGGCAGCGGCTTAATCTACATCGACGACATCAGCTTCGGTCATCCGCTGTCCTCCGAGTAGGACGACAACGTGCGCATTCATAGCCTGACTGTGCAGCCGTAATAGACATTCTTACGTGGCAAGTAGGCGAGGGCCGGCGGAGAACGGAGCCGCCGGCCCCTCGCGGAAAGTCGACGGCGTCACCTTTAATTGCGAGAAAGGCTGCGCTCGGTACCGCTATCCACATGTGCAGCATCATCGACTAGATGGACCGATCTTACCAGCTTTGGCGGTCAGGCGCGTGCCAAACGCGCGTGCCAGACATGTTCGTCTGGTCTTCGCTCGGCCTTCGGCTGATCTACGCCTGATCTCATAACTTCTTATTTGATCGTTGTTAACCGCTTCTTCACAAGGACTTACAAACCGGGTCAACGTACTGGTTGGCCGATGCCCCTCCACGAACACTGTCACGTTATACGGGGCTTGGCGCATGTGGCCAAGCAGTATTCAAGATTCAGGCTCAATCCCGACGGTACCGAGAAATCGTCTGCCCCTGACACGTCGGATGCTATCGATCAGCCCCAGGCAGTGGCCCCTTTGCCCTTGCGCATCGTTCGTACGGCGAGACAACTTTTCGACGTCCTGCATAAGCGACACAGCCTGTGCGTCACCGGTGTGTCGACATATGTGAAGAAGTACGTTCGCCACTCTGTACGTGTGTATCCATTCACCGGAAGGATGCGTAGTTAGTACGCTATACAAGTCGCGAAACAACAACATCAGATATTTGCTGGAATCGGGTATTACGAACGTGAAGAGATCCTGTGTTGCAGTCGTGAGCCTGTCTTGCCAGTACTTCGTCCCCTGAGGCCATTTGCGGATCATTAAATTGCACAAGTCCTGGAAAGTGCTCGACTCGACAAAGCTGACGAGGTTGACTCGCGTTCTCTCCTTCAGGATATCTGTAATACCTCTGATACATTGCACCACGATCTCCAATTCCACGTTTACTGTGAAATTGCTGGTATTCCTCCGGAGGTGTGCACACGATTGTCCCAAGAGAGTCCATAGTTTCACAGCATCGCAATATGGTGGCAGACTGCGCACCGCGCGGAGCGCAAGAGCGAGGAGACGATGCTCTCCTTGGGGCGTATTTTTACGCGTACGGTTCGACCCCCGGTCAGACACCTTATCACGCATACCATGCTCTGGTGATGGTGTGCTCTGGCCGAGAGTGACACTCACCCAAGACGCATCGAGAATCTGCTGAGCATCCGGGAGGAACTCCGAGAGACCAAGAATCGCGCCGAGGAGTTTCGCCGCCTCAGTCGCAGTCGAATGTGCACGCACATATTGTCTGAAGCAGGCCACTACATCCGGCCTGGTGGGAAAGGACTGCAGGTAGTCGGCACAGAGAAAGGAGGCGTCTGTACCCGGATGCTGGCAGACGCAGTCGATGGCGTGTGTTATAACCTCCTTGCGGCATGTCTTGAACAGCAGTTGCCAAGTTTCTACGTCAGCATGACAATTGGCATCTGCCTTGATGTTCTCCAGGAGAATCCCAATTGCCTGTTGCGAGTCTAAATCTGCAATCATCTCGAAAAGGCTGGGGCGCAGATACGTATACTCATAGCCATCGCAGGCTATGCTGGACGACGACAGGGTATACGCGCATTCCCGCAGAATCGGAATTGCATCTTTGCCCAGCATTTTCGCCAGTACCTCGGCACACTGCTTCGCGGAATCAACTGCGCGGATGGCAGCAGCTCCATCCGATCGTGCGACATTCTCTTCCTCCTCAGCGGCAAAGCTTGCCACCACAGTACGCAACTCCTGTTCGTACTCTCCAATTGGAAACAAGGCCAACGCTTCCGAGGAGGACACTGGATACCGTATGTTATTGAGGATTGACGGCCCCGGAAGCACCGCCAAGACACTCGGCTGTGGCAGAGCACGAATCGCGCTCCACATATCTGCGACTTGCTTGAGTGCAGGATACGTGGGTATCACGCACATGGCAACGAACACGCCGTGACGGTCGATGTAATCCTCATGCGGGAGCGAGTTCCACAACTTTTTCAACTGATCGAGGTGATTCGGGGTCACGCCGGTAATGAGGGCTGCCCACGCGAACTGCTTGGTGGATTGGTCCCGATCTGAATGCAGTGCCAAGTCCAGCAAGAATGGTACGGGGAGACGACCAAGGATATGTGCCGACAAATACCTGCAAACAGAACGAGAATAATAGGCGGCGAAGTCGTCAGGGAGATGCGTGGTCCTGGCCCGATAGTTGCGGGAGTTCCTGATCTTGCGTTCGAGTGTAAGAACCAGGTCATTACTGATCCCCTCTGCACACCTGACGCACATTGACGCCAGGACCAGATCTGCCGGCAAAACACACTCAACGACATCACGTAGCATCTGCGCCGTCACGCCCAATTCCAGGAACAGAAGCAGCGGCTCATCCCATGCAAAATACTCGACCCTGTCCGGAAGCGACTGAATGAAGTCCGCCGTGGACAAGCTTTTCAAGTATAAGGCCGCGAAATAGTCGCGGAGATTGTCGTGCGAGAATTCGGGATGATCCCTTGACTCACGGAATGCTGCGGGCAATCCTGATGATGTCAGGAGTCCGTACTCCTCCGCGAGTCGTAGAGCTCCGAAGACCTCGGGAGACGATGCTGGAATGCTCCGAAAGTGCGACGAATGGTGAAAGAGGGTTTGCCCTTCGGTCTCTGCTGCCGAATCCAGGGACCATTTCGCGAGAACAGGCAGAACGGTAGCCAGAAGACTGTCGCTGATGGTGTCAGACGCAAAGACATCTTCTTCCTGCTTCCTCAGCACCGATCGGCGGACAAAATCCGCGATAAGCAGAGCGCGATTGGATGGAATGTTGGCGTCTGGCTCCTCTCGTATGCGTTCTGTTATCAGGGAAAGGTAGAAGGGGTTCTTGGCGGCAGACAGAATCCTCGCATCAGCTCTCACTCGACCGTCGAAAATCTCCTTTCCTCGTCCTGGGATCCTGTAGTCAATGTAGCTGGCCATTTCCTCGTCATTGAGTTCTTGCAGTTCAAATCGAGTGAATTGCCCGGGCATATCCGAGAAGAACTCATCCGCGATGTTTGATCTGCAGGAGACCGCTATGCAACACGGTTTCTCGCGCAACTCATCTATGCTCTTCCTTACATAAGCCCTCAGGTGCGACCCCAATTCGTTCATGCCATCTATCAAGACCGCCACGTTCTCAGTCAGGCAGCCCTCATCCCGAAACCATCGGGTGGCTTCTTGCTGTACGCAATCCAACATTTCGTCGACCGCAGGTTCGGCTGTTCCAACTTGGCGTCTTCGTGCGGGAGCGAACTTGAGAACCGTTTCACAGTTCACAAGCTCCTCTATGCTGCATTGGTGACTCAATACAGAAGCAACTGACCGACCAATTAGTGCGGCGACATCGGCTTTCCTTTCCTTCTTGAGACATTCTTCCAGGAACGGCCCTGCAAATTTGAGTCGTATGTAGAAGCAGAGCTTCCCTTCGCCGGGCAACTGGTCTTCGGTACTCCATGAGGTGGCCAGTAATCTAAATGCGGTGGTCTTGCCCGATCCCGAGGGGCCGGTCAGAAGCACCTTCTTATACTGCTTGACAAGCTCCGGAAGTCTCATCGGAGGCCCTGTGAACTCGCGCTTTGTTCCCTGCAACAGGGGCTCAGTCGGTTTTGGGAATGGGCTCGATTGATCCTCGGCAGGTTTGCCCACTCGGCGGGCGGGTACCTGCAGCCATTTCGGGGATGGGGCGTACTCTGAATCGATGGCGGCCTGACGATACAGATCTTGCCAAGTCTTGGCTGCCCTGCCTTGCCTGACCTGTTCCGCAAGAGCAACTACCTGTGCGATGGCAAACGAGCTCGGTGGTGTCGGAGATAAAGGCAAGGGCTCATTACGTTGGAGGTACCCGCGAAAATCCATGGAGGCGAACGGTTCCTCTTGAATACTCCAGTAGAAGACGCGGTGCTCGCAATCGCCGGCAATCACGACTCTCCGGTCTGCAGGTTTCGGCCTCCGGCCTCTGGTCCTCGCTCTTGAACCTGCGGTTTGAATCACCGGCGCAAGCTGTTTGCGAAGCCGTAGCGGTATCGCGCTGTATTGGCCCTTCGCGTTGATCACGTTGAATACCCTCTGGACCCAGTACCCCACCCAGGGATCGGTCTCGGGTATTTCTATTGCCGCCGCCTTCTTTGCCGGCTTTCCTGGTGGCGCTTTCGTCCCTTTCTCGGCGCTTGTCTTAGAGAGGGCATAGCTCGTGACCAAGAGCAGAGCCTCAGTGTATTCCTGGGCGCTGCGCTGTGCTTTCGACCCAGCGCCAGAGGATGGCCAAATATCCCACAGATCGGCCTGTAGATCGTCAGCCGTCAGGACATATGCGATTCGCCGCTCGACCGGAGCGGCAGGATCAATGACAAAGCCGATCTTCGCCGATAGCTTCTCGGACATGCGAGTTCTCCCCAAGAGGGCTGTCAATAGTCTTTCTTCGATCGGCGAAAAAAATCTTTCTAGCAGAGATTCTATCTGTGTGCGCCAAATGTGTGAACAACTATTCGACCTTGCATTTTGCATCCTCTGCAGATGGAGCCGCGGTGTGCTGGGCCCTCGGAGGGCGGCGCGTTCGTCTGGGCGTTTCGGCTGTCTGTGCTCCCGCATCTTGCTCCTTAACCCACAGTGCGCCGGACACCCTCCGGTGGACGTCCTCCCGTCTCGACATGGCATTGCTATGTGTCCCGCGTGAGTCGTTGACCCGGCTGGACACGTGCCAGCTAAACAGTGGCATCGTGTACTGGCCTTGTCTCCACTCATCCCAAGTGTAGCCCTTCGTGGTGATTGTGTGTGTGCGGCCCCTGTGTGCGCAGCCGACGTAAGAAATCACGTCGTGACGGCGGCGTCATCTCGCTGTATCGGTTATACTGGATGCTATAAGTCGTTATATACCTTGGCAATGGGCGGCCGCGGCCGGCGCCTATCATGTGCAACGAATGCCAGCAAGGCTGGATCTGCACTGGTGGCCGATGGCTGTTGAGCTCTCTGGAAAAGAACATAGCGTGCCACCTGTCGGACCGGCCGGCAACGACATGCCGGAGGTGGGATGGCACTTTATCTGGAAAAGGAAGATCGCACATATCGGTTTAAACCACAATTTTGGGAGGCACAAACGTGTCAGCAGGCGACGAGACAATCAATTCAACCCTCAGGCAA
>Ga0315280_10006626_pt1 | contig 15910 bp, 16 predicted proteins | sample YL17G06_40_MG_FD_203697 | JGI IMG/M metagenome (GOLD analysis project Ga0315280, IMG submission 203697) | Sediment microbial communities from Yellowstone Lake, YNP, Wyoming, USA - YL17G06_40 | ecosystem: Environmental > Aquatic > Freshwater > Lake > Sediment | place: USA: Wyoming | collected... | reverse complement strand
AACGAGGAACTGACGTGGGCTCCATCGACACAAACGCCAGTTTAGTACTCTGGTTCATAAGTTCGGCAACGTATTCTGCTACGCGGCGGCGGCCAGCGCGGCTGCGTCGGTACCGAGCCTCCGCATGAGCGCCGCGAGATCGTCCTTGGTGAATCGCCACTCGAAAGGCGTCGCGATGCTCTCGTAGTAGCGCTGGAAACCCAGCAACCGCTCCTCGACCTCGTCGAGCGACCGGAAATCGTTGGGCGTGAGCACCTTGCGCTGGACGATCGAAAAGTAGATTTCGACTTGGTTCAGCCAACTCGCATGAATCGGGCCGTGGACGGGGACGAGAGTGGGAAACGCCGCTTGGAGACGTCGGACACAGGCCGTGCCCCGGTGCGAGGATCCGTTGTCGACAATCCAGAACACGCGCCGAGCGTCGCGGTACGGAGGCTGGATCATCACCTGGGTGACCAGGCGCTGAAAGGGCTCGATACCGGTCGTCAGCTCGCACCGGCCGAACAGCTTGGCGCGGTGCACGTCCAGCGCGGCGAGATAGGCCCAAGCGCCCCCACGGGTGTATGCGTGCTCGACCCGGACGGCCTGCCCCGGACGCGGCGGCGTCGAGGGGTGGAGGCGGAGGCGAGCCTGGATGCTCGTCTTCTCGTCAGCCGAGACAACAAACTCATCTGGCTCGAGCGCGCAGCCTTCGTATCGACGGGCATAGAGATCGAGAATGCGGCCGGCCTTCACGGCGAACTCGGGATCGCGCGGGAAGATCCAGGTGCGGTGCTGCCAGGGCCGGATGGCATCGTCGTGGAGCCATCGCCACACGGTCTTGTCGCTGATGGTCGCGACGATGCCACAGCGCTGCGCCTCGCGCACGATGTCGGCGGTACTCAGGCGCGAGAGCGGCAAGCCGCGCGTCGCGGGCAGCTCACACGCGAGCGCCTTAATCTGGACGACGACCTCTGGGGGGAAACGCCCGGGGGCGACCCGGGCGGGGGCGCTCCTCCAAGCCCGCCAGTCTTTCATAGAAGAAGCGCTTGCGCCAGAGGCTAACGACATCGCGTCCGACGGAAAGCGCCGCGGCGATCTCGTCATTGGCGTGTCCCTCCGCGGCCAAGAGGATCATGAGCGCCCGAACCACTTGGAAGTACGGCAACGTATATTTTCGCGCGCGGCCCTCCAAGACGTCTCGCTCGTGCCGAGAGAGGGTGATGACATACGGGCTCTGTTGCGGCATACCGCTCGTCCTCCTCGGACGTAAGGGTAAACCGCGCTGGCCAAATCCGGCAAGCAGAATACGTTGCCATATTTACGCGAGCTAGTACTTAGCTGTCGCGTCCTGGCGGCCGGTGCCACAGCAGGTGACGGTCGGCTGCTGCTCGACCGCCAGGCAGCAGCCCGTGCGCTGCCCCAGTCGGTGCCGGTCGCGGCCGGTTGTGGAAAGATGCGTCAGGCAGTGGCGGACGCAGGAGAGGAGCGTTTGCAGTACCTCGTCTTGCGGCTCGGCCAGACGGTAGTACACCCACTGCCTCTGTCTGCGTGTCTTGACCAGGCCTGTGCGTCGCAGGTACGCGAGGTGGCGCGAGGCGGTGGGTTGCGGGACGCGCAGGCTCTGATGGATGTGACAGACGCACACCTCGCCCGCCACGAGCAGGCTCAGGATCCGAAGCCGGGTCGTGTCGGCGAGCGCCTTCAGCACCGTCTCCATGCCGCTCAGCTTCGCGTCCATGTTCTGTGTCCTGTGTTCTGTGTCCTGTGTTCTGTCTTCTGTCCTGATCATATATTCGCCTTGACAAATATACAAGCGCTTTGCTAGGGTGTCCAATGTATTCGCCTTCGCAAATATTCTGCGGCCCCGGGGCCGCAACCACACGCGGGCGGCGCCCGCAGAGTGTGAGGCAGCCATGAGTCAGGACACGACCCTGCGCGACACCATCAAGGAGCGGTACGGCCAGGCAGCCCGGCGAGCGACATCCTGTTGCGGCTGGGGCACACCCGCCTCATCCTGCTGCGATCCGATCAGCGCCGATCTCTACCAGGTCGACGACACGAAGGGCCTGCCGGCCGAAGCGGTGGCCGCCTCGCTGGGGTGCGGCAATCCCACGGCGCTCGCCGAGCTGCGGCCAGGAGAGATCGTCCTGGACCTCGGGTCCGGCGGCGGCATCGACGTGCTGCTCTCGGCGCGCCGGGTGGGGCCGACCGGCAAGGCGTACGGGCTCGACATGACGGACGAGATGCTCGCGCTCGCGCGCGAGAACCAGCACAAGGCGGGCGTCGAGAACGTGGAGTTCCTGAAGGGAGAGATCGAGCGGATCCCGCTGCCGGACGACGCGGTCGACGTGATCATCTCCAACTGCGTGATCAACCTGTCCGAGGACAAGGACCGGGCGCTCGCCGAGGCGTTCCGCGTGCTCAAGCCCGGCGGCCGGTTTGCCGTCTCGGACATCGTCGTCCGCGGCGAGGTGCCGGCGGCGATTCGACGGAGCATCGAGCTGTGGGTCGGCTGCGTGGCCGGCGCCCTCGAGGAGCGCGAGTACCGCGAGAAGCTGACGCGCGCCGGGTTCGTGGACGTCGAGGTCGAGCCGTGGCGCATCTACAACGTCGGCGACGCGCGCGATCTGCTCCCCGACGGCGACATGCACCTCATCTCGGCGGAGCTCGACGGCAAGTTCATGAGCGCGTTCGTCCGGGCCCGCAAGCCGGTCAGCCCTGTCGCGGGCGTGTGACGGCGTTGCTGGTCCGGGCGCCGGAACGGTCCTGACGCACACTTGGCGTTCAGGCACCGGAGGGAAACCACAGCGGCCATCTACTTCGATCACAATGCCACGACACCACCACACCCGAGAGTAACCGAGGCCGTGACCCGCGCCATGTCTGACGCGCGAAGCGAAGGCACAGATGGGTCTGGCGGGCGAAGAGCGCTGCAAGGGGCGTAGTTGACGGCTTGGCCAAGTGCACACATACTATCAGCGGGATCGGTCGAGGGCGCCATGAGTCCGAAGGGTGGCGACCTCTTCAGGCTGCAGGCGCGGGTGCTCAGGGTTCTCGCAAGCGAGTCCCGACTCAAGCGCAATGTTGCCAACGTGGCCACGTGTCCATGTTCGAGACGGCTCGCGAGGTGCTCTGATGAAAGAATGGAAGAAGTTCGCGTGGTTGGCAGGCATCTTCCTAGTGGCCTACTTCCTGCCCCTCGGGAACCCGAAGGTCCAGAACGCCATCCTCGAGGCGTTCAGGCTCCTACAGTGGTACGCCATCCACCACACCCTGGCCTGCGTGGTCCCGGCCATGTTCATAGCCGGTGCCATCTCCACGTTTCTCTCCCAAGCTTCGGTGATGCGCTATCTCGGGCCGAGAGCGAACCGCCCCATGGCCTACGGTGTAGCCTCGGTATCGGGGACCGTCCTGGCTGTCTGCTCGTGCAGCGTGCTCCCCATGTTCGCGGGTATCTACACCATGGGCGCGGGCCTGGGGCCAGCTAGTGCGTTCCTCTACTCGGGGCCCGCGATCAACGTCATGGCCATCTTCCTGTCGGCCCGGGTGCTGGGACTCGATCTCGGCGCAGGAAGAGCCATCGGCGCGGTGGCCTTCGCGGTGATCATCGGCCTGCTCATGGCGCTGTTTTTCCGGGAGAGCGAGGAGCGGCGCATCGAAGCGGCCCAGATCCCGCAAGCGCCGCCCAGCCCACGGCCGCTCTGGCGGACCGCGCTCTACTTCCTCTGCATGGTCCTCTTCCTGGTCTTCTCGGACTGGTACACCACCAACGACGTCACGATCACGATGAACGACGGCGCCATTATCAGCGCCAACATTCGCTACGACACGCAGAACACGCTCGACATCCAGGCGTATCAGACCGACGGCCGTCTCTCCCCCGACGTGAGGCGAATCGACAAGGCCGAGGTCGCCTCCATCGAGTCGGTGCCGAGCGTCACGCAGAGCGTCCACCGCGTGAAGTGGTACCTGGCCGGGGCCATGGGGTTGCTGGTCCTGCTCATGGTCTGGCGGTGGTTCTCCCGCGAGGAGGTCAACCAGTGGATGCGGGCCACCTGGGATTTTGGCCTGCTGATCATCCCGTTGCTCTTTGGCGGCGTCTTCCTCACGGGCTTCGTCGGCGGCCTGATCCCGGAGCGGGCGGTCGCGGTCGTGGTGGGCGACAACAGCCTGCTGTCCAATTTCGTCGCCGCGTTCGTGGGGATGATCTGGTACTTCGCCACGCTGACGGAGATCCCCATCGTGGAGATGCTGATGCGTCTGGGCATGGGCAAGGGTCCGGCGCTGTCGCTGTTGCTGGCCGGCCCCGCGCTCTCGCTGCCCAGCATCCTGGTCATTTACAAGATCATCGGGGTCAAGAAGACCTTCGTCTTCTGCCTGCTCACGGTGGTGATGTCCACGCTGGTGGGGTTCGTGTTCGGAGTGCTGACATGAGGAGATCGTGGCATGGACGTCCTTCGTGCTCGCGACGATGCCAGGCAGGCACAGTGCGCCTCGTTTCGCGATGCGCCCCTCGCCCCGTACCAGCGTCATGCCCCGCGCTTGGAGGAGCAGTTTTCCGACCGGTGCGCCCGTCTACTCCTCCTCCATCGCCGCCGTCGCGAGCCACGTCGTGATCTCCGCCGCGTTCGGGATCCGGCCGGCCGCCTTCACCTGACCGTTGATCACGAGGGCGGGGGTCATCATCACCTTGTACGCCATGATCTCGTCGAACTTCTCGACCTTGGTGATCGTGGCGGTCATTCCTAACTGCCTCAGCGCCTTTTCTGCCTCGCCGTACAACCGCTTGCAGTTCGCGCAGCCAGGACCGAGCACCTTGATGTCCATGGTCACCTCCGTTCCTTGAGCACCTCTGTGGCGCAGGCGAAGAAGTTGCAGACGCACGGCGTGAGCAGCCGGTAGTAGACGACGTTCCCCTCGCGCCGGTCGTCGACGATGCGGTGGGCACGAAGCATCGCGAGGTGCTTGGACACGGTCGACATATTGCTGCCGACCAGACCGGTGAGCTCGCCCACCGAGCACTCACCACGGCTCAGCCGATCCACGATCCTGAGCCGCGACTCGTTGGCGAGCACCTTGAGCACCTGAGCCTGCTGCTTGAAGACGTCACGCCGGATCATCACGCGCAGTATTTGGTACAGTGGCCAACTTGTCAACCGACGTCTCCGTAACGTCCCGCCTCCGCTCGCAACGAGTCTCGTCGGGGTGCGCCTCACCAGCCCGGTGGCCGGCCAGGGCACGCACCGGGGGACGACACTGACGCCGGCGGCTCGTGCCCTCCTCGCGGTGCTCACCGAGGCGCGGCGCCGCGCGCATGATATCCTGTTCGCCAGGAGGGGCAGTGTCGAACTGTTGCGAGCCGTCGGCTGCCTGTGTTGATGCCCGCACAGCCTGCCCGTCGTGTGCAAGGGGTGCCGTCAGGGTCGACGTGCAGACGGTCAAGGCGCTCCTGACCGAGTCGGCCATGCAGCGGGTCGGGAGCGGACCGTACCAATTCTGCGCCAACCCATCGTGCGCGACGGTCTACTTCGCCGGTGCCAGCCAGGTGTTCACGGTCGCGGACGTGAGGGTGCCGGTGTGGCAGAAGCTTCCGTTCGGCAGCCGGACGATCTGCTATTGCTTTGGTGAAAACGAGGCCGACATCCGTGCGGAGATCGAGCAGACTGGTCGCTCGGAGGCGGTGCGCCGTGTGCGCGAACACATCGCTGCCGGCCGGTGCGCGTGCGAACTGCGCAATCCGCGCGGGAACTGCTGCCTGGGCGACGTCTCGGCCGCGGTCAAGCGAGCCGAGGGCGCGCGACAGGGGATCCGGAACGTCGAGGAACGGTGAGGGACCTATCCTCTGCACCCTTCAGACCGAGGAGCCGAAGCAAGGACACGGGCCGTTTCGCCTCGATCCGCGCGGGTGTGTCATCCCGCCCGTGCGACGGCCTAGCGCTGGACGAGGGTGGTGTGGGGTCATCGCCAGACCCTCACTGCTCGGAACGGGTACCACTGCGCTTGCAGAGTCCAGGTATGCGCGGCTGTCTGAGATCCGCCGCCTCGCCCCGTGTAGTCCGCCCACAGCCTGACCGGCACCTTCGAGAGCGCGTATGTGACGGCCGCGTCCCACTGCCGGACCGAAGGGATGGTCGGTCGGTGGACGTCAGGTGTGAACACCTCGTAGCGGGCGCCGATCTCCGCGCCGGCGAAGAGCGACACGCTGGCCTGCGCGTAAGCGCCCTGCGCCGTCCATCCTCCCCCCTGTTCGAGGGTGAGCCACGCGCGGAAGAGCTCGGTTTGCGCCCGCCAGCGACCGACGCGCCCTTCGAGAAAGGCATTCATGCGCCGATCAAGACCGGCGAACCGGCTGACGAGCGCTCGGGCGAGTCCCGGGAACTCCGCTGACAGGTCCATGTCGCGATCGTGCCGGTCCGACGCGGCCAGACCTGCCCGGGCCGACCACGAGGTCGCCCTGACGGTTCCCGCTCGCCCGTATCCAAGCCGGAACACGCCCAGGGGACCGTTGCCCTTCGAGGGCATGTTGGCGCCGGCTCCCTGGAAGAGACCCGCCGACGCGTCCCACCCGCCGTGCGCGAGATCGACTTCCAGGCCCCGGTCTCGCGCGAAGCTCGTGCCGATGTTGCCGTCGACCACCATCTGATTCGTCACCAGGCTTCGCTCGGTGAACAAGAGCGTGGCGTCCGGCTGGAACCGTTCGAGGCCGAAGGGAGGGATGAATTGACCGACCTTGATGGACACGCGCCGCGCGGGCACCACCAGGAAGGCGTCCTGCAGCACGACACGGTGGTCCGTCGAGCTGTGCAGGTTGGTCTTGTAGATCAGCTGCACGTGATAGCGGAAGCCGTCCCCGGGGCCGCCATCCACCATCAGCTTGAGGCGCCGGAGCGCCCACTCACCTGAGCCGTCACTCTGGTCGGTGTGACGGACCTGCAGATAGGCACTCAGCACCGGCGCGTAGCGCGGCGGTGACGGGGGATCCTCGGCAGCGAGCGCCGGACAGGTGAACGCCACGACGATCGCGGCACGGCCGAGCGTCCTTGCGATCAATGAGGCTGGTCCCAGCGGCCCAGCACGTCGCCATTGCCGCATCCGATCACCTCGGGTTCGAGCGTCGCGTGGTTCACGCCCCATTCGGCCCCGAGGAAGACCTTGATCGCGCCGAACAGGCGTTCGATTCGGCTGCCATCCATCTCCTGGCCCAGGGCGACGTGCGCTGTGAGCACACGTTGTCCCGGTCCGATCTCCCAGAGGTGAACGTGGTGGAGCTGCGCCGGGGCGAAGCGTGCATCGACCCCCGACACGAGGGCGTGGAGGTCGATTTCCTCGGGCGTCGCCTCGAGCAGCGTCCGGATGGTGCCCCACGCGAGCGAGAGCGCACTTCGCAGGACACCCGCGCCCACCAACAGCGCGGCGACCGGATCCACGAAGAGCCCGACGGAGCTGTGCGCGAGCAGGGCGGCTACCACGACGGCCAGCGACGCGATCGCATCCTGCGCCAGGTGCAGGAACGCGCTGCGGACGTTCACGTCGGCCTCGTCGTGGCGTCGCAGCAGCAGCACCGAGCCCAGGTTCGCCAGCAGCGCGACGACGCCCACCGCGAGCATCAGGCCCTGATCGATGGGCGCCGGGTGGCGGAGCCGCGCGACCGCCTCGCGGCCGATGACCGCGGTCACCGCCACCAGCGACGACGCGTTGACGAGCGCCGCGATCACCTCGGCACGTTTCAGCCCGTAGGTGTGTCGCGGCGTGGGCGGACGCCGTGCAAGACGCCGGCTCCCCACCGCCAGGCCGAGCGCGGCCACGTCGCTCAGGTTGTGCGCCGCATCGGACAGCAACGCCAGGCTGCCGGCCATCAAGCCGCCGATCACCTCGGCAACCGTGATGGCGACGTTGAGAGCCAGACTCACCCACAGACGGCCATCGAGGGCGCCGTCCGTCAAGGGCTTGTCGCCGTGTCCCGAATGTCCCATGAGATCGTTCCTGTCTCTAGCCTCTAGAGAATTCCCAACAGCTGAAGGGCCATCTGGGTTGCGAAGAACCACATGACGAAGGCAAAGGCCACCTTTACGAAGGAGGGACTCGCCTTCACGGTGACGTGCGACCCGATCACGGACCCGATGACACACGCCATGGCGGTGACCCCGATCAACAGCAGTTCAACGTGGCCGAGGGCGAAATGGCCGGCGGTTCCGACAATGGAACTGACCGTCACGATCAGAGCATTCGCGCCGGCCGCCTTCTGGGCGGGGTACTTCATGTAGAGGACGAGGAAGGGGAAGATGATGAGCCCCCCGCCGACCCCGATGAGGCTGGACAGTACACCGACCAAGAAGGAGAAAACCACGATGAGCGTCCCCAGCTTCAACGAAAGGCGCCTCAACGGCTGGGTCGCTTCCTCCTTGGTCGACAGCACCATCAGGATTCCGACACCGTAGAGGAAGAGAGAGAAGGCACCGAGGAGCAGGCCCTGGGGGGCCCGGCTGCTGAGCAGCGCGCCGAGCAGAGAACCGACAATTGTGCCAGGAAAGAAGATCGAACAGAACTTGAAATCCACCAGCCGGTTGCGCGCAAAGACAATGGTGGCGACCAGCGCGGTCACCAGGTTCAGAAAGAGGGCCGTGGAGACGGCCGCCCTGACCTCCAGGCCGAGCATCACCAGGACAGGGGTATAGAGCGAGCCGCCTCCCTTGCCGAACATGGAGAACACGGCCGAGATGACGAGCACCACGACAAAGGCAATGGTGAGAAACGCCATGTTCATGTTCGTGCGACGGGGCCGGACCTGCACGGCCTCTGCGGTCCCGGCCTCGCTCCTCCCATCTCTCCTATCGCGCGTAGCCCGAGCAGGGGATGCACACCGGCTTGCCGTCCTTCAGGCGTACGTAGCGCTCGAACACGTACTCGCCGCAGACCGCGCAGAGGGACTTGTTGAACGAGCCCTTGGGCGGCTGGTAGTGGAAGCCCGGGCGTGGCTGCACCGCGTAGATCGCCTCATTGGTCAACGACAGCGTCCAGTCGATGGCTTCCTGGGTCACCGGGGCCGGAATGCCCGACGGCTCGACCCCACGCTTGCGGTAGGCAAAGAACTCGCGCTTCCCGAACTCGTCGAGGAAGTCGGCCCTGAGCGCGTAGCGCACGGCCGTCTTGCCGGGATACCAGAAGGTCGCCGCCAGCTTGCCCCACGACGTTTTCTCGATCAGCGTCTTGCCGAAGGTGGCGCCGGTGGCGATCTGGATGCCGTCCATCAGACACGTCTGCGGATGGCCCTCACCCAGTTCGCAGATCACATGGAGGGTGTGATCCATCTCGCGGGTGGTCCCGAGGGCATCGAGTGCCAGGAGACCCATGCGATAGCCAAGCGGCATGAATGGGCACCGATGGCCGTGAAACTCGAACGCCGAATCCGGGGGAACGTACGGCGAGTGTGCGTGTGACACGTGCGTGACTCCTTCGAAAGATCAGGCCGACGCGGGATGCCTGCGACCACCCGACGCCTGTCCTGACGTGATCAAGCTGATTCAGGCCGGAGAATCGCAGGCTTCGCCCCGCTCTGCGGTGATGGCTGCCGGGCTCGACGCCCGCATCCCCGTCCCGTGATGCCCACCGCCCCGAGGTCCAGACCCGCACGACACAGGCCGTCGACGGGAACCCGGCGCACGGCGGCGAGCAGGTCGGCGTCGGCAGCTATCTGGCGATCGTCCTTGACCAGATGCAGGATCTCGCGCACGACGCTCCCGATGGGTTCCTCGCTGGTCAGGCGGTACTGGACCCACCGCCCCCATTTCTCTTCGCTCACCAGGCCGGCGCGACGGAGGACCGCGAGATGGGCCGACACGGTCGAGGCCGCGAGGTTCAGAATCGACCTGATCTGGCAGACGTAGAGTCCTCCCTCGCCAAGCAACGCGAGAATGCGCAGCCGACCCGGATTCGCCAGCGCGGCGCCGACCTCCACGAGCGTGTCAAGCGTGATTTCTTTCATACGTGCTCCCGCAGCAGACGACCGACGTGCCCCGCGTGTTCGCGATCCGCACGCCGGCTACGTGCGGCGAAACAGGACCGCGCCGAGCGTGGCGCGATCAAGCGTGCCGCCCATCAGATGGACGTACGTCGTGATCCAGTTGGCCAGGATCGTGACGATGCCGAACACAAACAGGCCGACGCTCATCAACGCCCACCCCGAGAGGATGTTGCCCACCACGCACCCGGTGGCGAACGCGGCCCCGGCGCCGACCAGGATGCCGCCGAAGAAGGCCGTGACCGTTTCGACGGGATCGCGCGGCGCCAGTCGGGCGACGCCCGACAAGCGGGCAGCGACCCAGGCCCCGGGCACCATGCTGGCGACGACCCCGACGAGCCACCAGTTAATCGGTCTGGCCGGGACCGGTGAGGCGGGCCGTGGAGCGGCGCCCGCGGGCTGGCCCACGGGAGCCGGCGGCTGTGGTCGCCAGACGTGCACGACCTGGTTGTCCGTCAGCACCTCGTAGGCTTGAAGAACGCCGTGGGTCACGCCCAGCGGATAGTTGCGGCCGGTGGCCGCCGACGACAGGTACGCGGGCACGGCCAGGAGGCCGATCGCCAGGCCGGCCTGCCAGGGTTTCCACGGCCCCCTCAGGAGGCGACGCACAATCGGAGCCTGCGGATCGCGCGCGGCGATCGGCCGCGTGGCGCGGGCGACGAGCACCCACGCCAGCGTGGCGGCCGCAAAGCCGACCGCCAGCGTCCAGTACGGCAACCCCGTTACCGAGGTCAGCGTCACGGGACCACCGCCCTCAGACTTCACCACGTGCGCCATCATCGCCCGGTGAAGCCAGTTCAGGGGCCCGTACTCCACCATGCCAATCCCCAAGGGCATGCCGGCCAGCGCCGCCATGGAGTTGAGATTGCCGGCGCCCGCCTTGAACAGGCACCCGCTGATGCAGCCGCCGGCCAGCACCGTGCCTACGCCGAAGAGCACGCCGCCGACCACGTAGTTCAACCAGAACATCGGCTTCGGCGCCAGGCGTACCCACCCCAGCCCCTCGATGAGCGCGAAGCCCACCATCGAGACGACGATCGCCACCCACAGACCGAAGACCTTGCGGGTGTCTCGCGCCAGCACGACTTCGCTGAACGCGGAGGCGCCGCAGAGGTCGCCCTTCTGCAGCAGGAAGCCGAACAGGAACCCGACCGGCACGACCGTCAGGACCCAGACGCCGGTCCAGACGGCGGCGGCCGTGACGAGGGCCAGCAACAACAGGCTGATTGTGAGATCGCGTCGCCAGGTTTTCCGTTCACTCATGGCCGTGTTCCTCGATGTGCTGCGAATCGCCCGCAGCCGCCCGTCAGTCCTTCTCGGCTGTCAGCCACGCCACGGCATCGGCGGCCGTGTCGTTGACCGTGGCGGCCTTCATGAGGCGCGACACCACAATCGCCTCAATGATCTCCTCTCGCGTCACACCAGCCTTGCGCGCCTGCCTGGCCCACATGAGCGTGCAGGTGTTCGACTGCAACGCGGCCGCCACGCCGATGCCGACCAGCCACTTCACCCTGGGCGGCAGCGCCTGAAACTCGGGATTCTCCATCACCGCCGCGCGATGATCCATATAGGTTTTGGCGGCCGCGGGTGAGAGCGCCGCGAGCAGTTCGATCGGGGTCGAAGACGACTCACTCATGCCATGCCTCCCTGGTGACCGAACGGACTCCACTACACGACGCTTTGCGTTGACTCGCGCCCTTGCCGGCCCCGTACGCCTACCGGCACTTGACATTGTCGCCGGCGACCGACAGGCCGTAGTCATCGAGCAACGCGCCACTCGCACGGCTCACGGCGGCCCTGGCCTTGACATACCCGGCACGCGCGGCGATCTCGGTCGAGCGCGCCTGCGCGAGGTCGCGTTGATACTGGATGACCATAAATGTCGTGGACACCCCCACCCCCAGTTTCTCTTCTTCTGCGGCCAGCGCCTGCTCCTGGAACTCCCGCTCGCGCCCGGTCGCTTCGAGCGTGGCCCGTGCCTGTTCCAGTGCAATCAGGGCGTTTTCGATCTCGACATGAACCTGCTTCTCGAGCTGCGCGAGTCGAAGCTCCTGCTGTCGCAGCGCGAGCGTGTCGCGCGCGTAGTCCGCCTCGGCTGCACGGTTGTTCAGGGGAAGCGCGAATTGAAGGCTCAGGCCGTAGTCGGGAAAGGTGCGCCGGTAGAGCTGCGAGATCGCGGTGCCATATCCGCCGATCAGGATCGCATCGGGATTGTGCGGCGCCGCGCCAGGCACGACCAGCGGATTGACATCGCCCGCAAGGCCGTTGGTACGGGCGCTCGCCACCAGATCGAGCGACGGCCGCAAGGCATTTCTGCTGCCCTCGAGACCGGCACGCGTGCTCTCGATCTGAATCTTCGCCTGAAGAATGTCAGGGCGGTCCTTCAACGCGCGCCCGGCCAGCGTGGCGGCTGGTGGAATCGGCTCGCTCGGATCGACCGTCAATGCGTCGGTCGGCATGATGCTGACGTCCGCCCATCCGGGGTCGCTGACCGTCTTGCGGCTGAGATAGTCCTTCACCAGCGTCTCCTGCTGGCGCCTGAGGCTCTCGGCGGCGATGACGTCGCGCTGGGCGCGCGCCACCTCGGCGCGGGCTCGGACGACCTCGATGGGGGCGCGGGTTCCGACGTCCGCCTGCTCGCGGTTGTCCCTGAGCAGCTTCTCGGCGCGTTCGAGGGCCTGACGCCTGGCCTCGACATCCTGGGTCAGGCTAACCAGGTCCCAATACAGGCGGATCACGGCAGCCGTGGTACTGACCACCTGCTGGCGGAACACCAGGTCGCTCTGTCGGCTCGTGTTTCGGGCGATCTGGATGAACCGGGAATTCAACCTGGTCCCGAAGCCACGCAGCAGGGGTTGCGCGAAGGTGACTCCGAGCGACGCCGTCGTGAACGGGGTCAGGTCGTAACGGAGGTGATTCAGCGCCTGGTGAGCGTTCTCGAAGCTGATTGACAGGGTACCCCCGGAAAGGAATCCCTTCTGCCACGCGAGATTCCACGCCGTGGTGTCGGTCACCAGGGAGGTCGTCCCGACCTGAAACGAGTTGACCTGAGGACTTGTCGTGCGGCTGCGGCCCACCCTGGCGGACAGCAGCGGGTCCCGCGATGGAGGTGGAGGACCCAGCGCCGACGCGTTCCCAATTGAGAGGCTGGTGTCGGGCCCCGGTCCGATCAGCGCAGCCGGGACATCCCCGCCCGCGCCCGTGGCGCTTTTCGGGCCTTCACGAACGAACAGCGGGACGCCCCGCAGCAACGCGCCGGCCTGCGCCCGTCTCACGTCGGTCGCCGCCAACTGCGGCCCGATGCGCTGCAATTCCACATCGAGGTTGTTTTCGAGAGCCAGGGCGATGGCATCGTGCAACGAGAGATACAGGTGGCCGTCGCGCACCAGTGCGGCGAGACGCGGCGAATCCTCGGGCACCTGCCCGCGCAGCGTGGCGACGAGCAGAAACGGGGCCAGCCAGACCAGCCGTCTCATTGTCCTTTGCCTCCAGGCCCGGGTTTGGCAGACTTGACGGGCTGCACCCTCGCGCCTTCTTTGACGTCGTCCGTCCAACTGGTGATCAGCGTCTGGCCGGCCTTAAGCCCCTCGACGACTTCCATTTGCGCGCCGTCGTCCCGCCCCAGCCTGACCGGCTGCAGATGGACCGTGGCGCCGTCGCGAAGCACGGCCACCACCGGCCCCTTGTCCGTGTTGCGCACTGCCGCCGAGGGGACGAGCACCGGCGGGCGCGCGCGGTGAACCTTGATGAGCACGGTCGCGTAAAGCCCGGGCACCAGGCTCGCTCGCGTATTGACGATGTGAACCTCGGTCAGCAGTGTTCGTGAGACCGGATCGAGGGCATGCGCCGTCCGCGTCACCGATCCGGTGAACGTCTCGCCGGCGCGTTCGGGCACCTCTACCTCACACGAGAGCCCGGGCACGATGAGGTTCGCGTCGCTCTGCGGCACGTTCACGAACACCCGCAGAATGTGATCGTCCGCCAGCCGGAACAGCTCCCGGATCGACGAGCTGCTGCCCGCGCTGACCAGCGATCCCACCTCAACGCTTCTGGCCGTGACGACTCCCGCAAACGGTGCGCGCACCTGTCGGAACGACTGCAGCTCGAGGAGCCGCTGCACCGTCGCCTCGTTGGCCGCGACGGTCTCCCGAGCCGCGGCGACGGCGGCTTCGGCCGCCGCGGCGTCCGCCCGGCGGGCATCCAGCAAGGCCTGCTTTTCGTCACCGTCCTGCCTCGAGAGCACGCCCTTGCCCGCCAGCGTCAGCCAGCGCTCGGCGGTCACCTCCGCCAAATGTAGGTTGGCGGTCGCCTGCGCGAGCGCGGCCTCCGCCTGTTGCAGGCCGGCACGGACGCGCGAGAGCGTCGCGCGGGCTTCGCGAATCTGCTGCTCCAGTTCGGGCGATTCGATCTCGGCGAGCAGATCGCCGCGTGCAACCCGGTCTCCGATGTCGGCCAGCCGGCGCGTGACATACCCATCCGCCCGACCAAACAAAGCGGTCTCCGCCAATGCCTGGATGCTGCCTGGAAGGGCCAGATCCCTGTCAGCCGGCGCCCCCTTCACTGGCGCGACCATGACCGCCGGCAGGGCGCGCTGGCGGAGCCGAGCCAAGGACGCGAGGTTCCGGGCCCGGAGCGCCCGTGGGACGTACCCCAGGGCCAGAAGACCTACCACCAGCACGGCGAGGGTCATCCACACCACCTTGCGCCGGCGCGACCGATCGGCGCGTTCCGTGGCGGCCGGCCCCACCGGATCAAGCTCCCGCTGTCCGTTCATACCAGTAGCTCCAGATCGGTCTCCGGCGGTTTCGGCCGGCTCCTCCCGCGGAGGAAGCTGTAGGCGACCGGGACGAACACCAATGTCGCGACGGTCGCGACCAGCAGTCCACCGATCACCGCCGTGCCAATCGGCGCATTCTGCTCACCACCCTCGCCGAGCCCCAGTGACATGGGGAGCATGCCCAGGATCATCGCGCCGGCGGTCATCAACACCGGGCGGAGCCGTGTGATCGCGGCGGCATGCGCCGCCTGCCGCGCATCGGCGCCGCCCGCCCGCTGCTGGTTGGCGAAGGTGACCAGCAGGATGCTGTTCGCCGTGGCAACCCCGACGCTCATGATGGCGCCCATCAACGAGGGCACGTTGATCGTCGTCTGCGTGACGTAGAGGGACCACACGATCCCGGAGAACGCGCCGGGAAGGGCCATGAGGATGATGAACGGATCAAGCCAGCTCTGGAAGTTGATCACCATCACCAGGTAAACGAGCGCCACCGCCAGAATCAGACCGCCGCTGAGACCGAGAAAGGACGTGCGCATGGTCTGCATCTGGCCGCGTACCTGGATGGACGACCCGCGCGGGAGCTGGCCGCGCGCCTCCTTGACGATCCGGTCCACCTCCGTCGCCACGCCTCCAAGATCCCGGTCCTGCACGCCACCGTAGACGTCGAGCACGGGCTGCACGTTGTAGTGACTCGACACCATCGGGGTCGTCGCGTGCGTGATGGCGGCCACATTGGCGAGCAACTGTGGGGGGCCGGTGCGTGAGATCGCCAGCGGGGTCTGTCCCACGTCGTCAGTGGAGGCGACGCGGTGCTCGGGCGTCTGGACGGCAATGAGGTAGCTGACGCCGGTGACAGGATCCAGCCAGTAGCTGGGCGAGACCTGCCCGCTCGAACTCAACGACGTCAGCACGTTGGTGGCCACGTCGCGCTGGGTCATTCCCATCTCCGCCGCCCGGGTGCGATCGACGTCGATCCGCAACTCCGGGGCATCCACCACCTGGTGCAGGCGCACGTCCACCGCGCCCGGGACTCGGGCGAGTTGGCGCTCGATGCTCTTCGCGATGCGATAGTTGGCCGGGGACCGGCCGACCACCTGGACGTCGATCGGCGCCGGGATGCCGAAGTTCAGGAT
>Ga0315280_10006625_pt1 | contig 15911 bp, 14 predicted proteins | sample YL17G06_40_MG_FD_203697 | JGI IMG/M metagenome (GOLD analysis project Ga0315280, IMG submission 203697) | Sediment microbial communities from Yellowstone Lake, YNP, Wyoming, USA - YL17G06_40 | ecosystem: Environmental > Aquatic > Freshwater > Lake > Sediment | place: USA: Wyoming | collected... | reverse complement strand
CCCGACCAGGATATACAGATATTAAGAATAGAGCATGTCGGCCCGATTGCCGGTAAACACTTAAAGACAAAAGCTATATACGCCCTTGTTTGGTCGATGATTGGGATTTTAATTTATGTGGCCTTCAGATTTAAACACATTAATTTTGCAGTAGCAGGCGTAATTGCCCTTTTTCACGACGTATTAGTAGCATTGGGGTTCTTGGCTATGACAGGCAGACAAATAGACCTTTTAAGCGTTACTGCTTTTTTAACCATTGCCGGTTATTCCATAAATGACACTATTGTTATTTATGATAGGGTTAGAGAAAACAGCCGCCTTTTACGCAAACAAACCCTGTATGAACTTATAAACTTAAGCGTGAATCAGACATTAGGCAGGACGCTGCTAACTTCCGGCGTTACATTATTAACCGTCCTTGCCATTTTATTTTACGGCGGAGAGGTATTAAGTAATTTTGCCTTTGCTTTATTAGTGGGTTTTATTTCTGGAGTATATTCTACGGTCTACATTGCCTCGCCTTTAGTTCTCGCCACAAACCCCAAAAGCGGCCGCCAATAATTTGTGGCGGGAAACGGTTTTAGCAATTTACTATGTTTACCCCGTTAGAGATGAATAACAATTCAAACATAGATTACGGAAACGTTTCGGATAAGATAGCTAAAAAGAAACGTTTCCTATCTCTAACGGGGTTTAAATCCCTAAAATTATATACGGGCGCTATCATCGATTTAAACACTATCTTAGCAACCTTAGTGGAGTTTGGCTACAAGAGGCAAGAAATTGTCTTAGAGGAGGGAGATTTTGCCTGGCGCGGCGAAATTTTTGATATATTTCCCTTTACCTTTGAGCTTCCGATACGTATTGAGTTAAATATGACTGAAGTCGCATCTATTAAAACATTCAATCCTGTTGACGGAAATCCGATCTGGGAACATCGGATGGTGATTATCCTGCCGCTAAAAAAGACGCATGCACTTAAGACTGCGGCCTTTAGCGAAGATTCACCCGTAGAAAACTTTATAGATTTAAATACCGGCGATTATGTTGTGCATACTCAAGCCGGCATAGGAAGGTTCTTAGGGCTAGATAAGATAAAGGTCGGCGATAAATATAAAGACCATCTGGTCATTGAATACGATCGGCAGGAAAAATTATATGTGCCTGTTGAGTCAATGCATTTAGTGCAGAAATACATCGCTTTTCAGGTAAGAAGGCCAAAGCTTTATCGATTAGGCAGCAAAGAGTGGCTTAAGGCCAAAGAGAGGGCAAGGCGGGGGATACGCAAGCTCGCCTGGGAACTTTTATCTTTACAGGCAATGCGTTTAAGCGTATCGGGATTTACTTATTCTCCCGATACAGATTGGCAGAAGCAGTTTGAAGCTACATTTGCGTATACAGAAACTCCGGGACAGATAAAAGCAACCCAGGAAGTAAAAGCAGATATGGAGTCGCCCAAACCCATGGATAGGCTTCTTTGCGGAGATGTCGGTTATGGCAAAACCGAAGTAGCAATGCGCGCAAGCTTCAAGGCATTGATGGATAATAAGCAGGTAGTATATCTTGTACCCACAACAATTTTAGCTGAACAGCATTACCAGAATTTTAGCAGCCGCCTTCGCGATTTTCCTATAAATATTCAAATGCTTTCGAGATTTAGAACAAAATCGCAACAGGAAGAAATCGTCCGTGGTATTACCGAAGGAGCCGTAGATATAGTAATTGGTACGCACCGATTATTATCCGATGATGTAAAATTTAAAGATTTGGGCCTGGTGATTATAGATGAAGAACAGCGTTTTGGGGTAAGGGCAAAAGAAAAATTAAAAACCTTAAGATTAACTTGCGATGTGCTTACTTTAACTGCCACGCCTATCCCGCGTACACTATATATGAGTCTGATGGGCGCAAAGGATTTGTCCGTAATTAATACCTCTCCCCAAAATAGATTGCCTATAAAGACGATTGTGGTAGAATATGATGAAGACCTTATCCGTCAGGCAATTTTACGGGAATCGAACAGAAAGGGACAAGTTTATTTTGTGCACAACCGCGTTCAGGATATAGAGAAGGTGAAAGAAAAGATTACGAGGCTCCTACCTTCTAATATTAAGATTGCTATAGCACACGGCCAAATGTTGACAAATATCTTAGAGAAAGCAATGCTCGATTTTTTAAAAGCAAAAATAGATGTTTTGGTTTGCACGATGATTATAGAGTCGGGTATTGATATCCCGAATGCCAATACGATTATCGTCAATAACGCCCATCATTTCGGATTATCTGATTTACACCAACTTCGCGGAAGGGTGGGCAGATTCGATAAACCTGCCTATGCTTACTATATGGTTCCTAAAAAAGAGGTACTGGATACAGATGCAAAGAGAAGACTCCAGGCAATCCAGGAATACTCAGAGTTGGGAGCCGGTTTTAAGATTGCTATGGAAGATTTGGAAATTAGGGGCGCGGGTAATCTTTTGGGCATAGAACAACACGGTTTTATCGCTGCAGTTGGTTTTGACCTGTATTGCAGGCTGTTAAGAGAGGCAATAGGCAATTTTAAGAAGGCAGGTATCCCCAATGGTTAAAAGTCAAATGCCAAGAATTCAAAATAATTTTGCTTCACGCTCCACGCTCCACGCTCCACGCTTCTTTTTTAAGCCTGCAGCGTGTAGCCTGCAGCGTGTAGCCATTTGTACTATTCTAGTTCTGTTTCTATCCGCATTTTTTATTTCCTCCTTTGCCCAGGATAAAATTATCGCCATCGTGAATAAGGATATAATTACGCAAAAGGACCTGAATGATTTTGTCAATTTTATGCGCGTACAGTTGACAACGCAGTACCAAGGGAAACAGTTGGAAAGCAAAATACAATCCATGAAATTAGATTTACTGGACAAGTTAATTGAGGACCGTCTTATTTTGCAGGAGGCAAAAAAAGGCAATATCAAAATAGATCCTGATAGGATAAAAGCGAGAGTTAATGAGATAAAAAAACATTATGGTTCAGATACTGAATTTCAGGATTCCCTCGCTAAACAAGGCTTGGTACAGGCAGACATAGAGGCAAAAATAAGAGAACAATTACTTATGTATGTTGTTATTGATATGGAGATAAAAAACAAAATTATAATTAAGCCGGGAGAAGTTACTGATTTTTATCAGGAAAATATCAAGCAATTCATATCGCCCGAACAGCGTGAATTTGAGTCCGTAACTATTGATAATGAAAGTTTGGCAGATGCGGTTTCTGATAAGTTAAAAAGCGGACAAAATTTTCAAGAAGTAGCAAATAAATACTCCCTAACTATAAATAAACTTAATTGTGACAGTGGCGGACAATTAAGAAAAGATATTGAGGAGGCTTTGTTTAAAATGAATATTGGTCAAATTTCAGTTCCCCTTAGAATCGAAAATAATTATTATATTTTTAAACTGAATAATATAATCCCCCCCCGGCAACAAACTTTATCCGAAGTTCAGGATGTTATCCATGTGATGCTATTCAATAATAGGATGCGGGAGGCATTAACTAAATGGTTAGATGAACTTAGAAAGCGCTCCTACATCAAAATCATACAGAATTAAAGAATGCACAGGCTAAAGCATAAAATTATAGTTGGTATTACTATGGGTGACCCATCAGGTATAGGACCGGCAATTATTCAGAAGGCGATGAATAAAGTTAGAGGTTTAGCAGATTTTGTAGTCATAGGTGATAAATGGGTGTTTAGTCAGGTGTCAGGTGTCAGGTGTCAGGTGTCAGGTGTAAAGTTTATTGATTTGAATAATGTTAATCATAAAAATTTTAAATTTGGTAAAGTTAAGGCAGAATATGGCAGGGCATCTGTAGAATATTTAGATAAGGCAATAGGATTAATTAAAAATAAAGAGATAGATTGCCTGGTTACCTGTCCTGTTTCTAAAGAGGCAATAAGTTTAGCGGGTTTTGATAAATTTTTGGGACATACAGAATACTTAGCCGCACGCACAAATACAAAATATTTTGCAATGATGTTATTAAATAAAAAATTTAGGTTTAGTTTGGTAACCCGCCATATTCCTTTAAAAGACGTACCATCCAAACTGGATACGGATAAGATATATAAAACTATTCTTTTAACCCACCGGTCTATAAAAGAATTATTTTTAATCAAAAATCCGCGAATTGTTGTATGCGGCCTAAATCCTCACGCCTCTGATAACGGCCTTTTGGGAGAAGAAGAGAATAAAATTATCAGACCCGCACTGATGCGCTTGAAAAGAATTATAAGAAATGTCGATGGGCCGCTCTCTGCCGATGTAGCAGTCTTAAAAGCAGCGCAAAAAAAATATGATTGCATAATTGCTATGTACCATGACCAGGCACTAATTCCTTTGAAGATATCAGATACATATACGGGCGTAAATCTTACACTTGGCCTTCCTTTTATAAGGACTTCTCCTTTGCATGGGACTGCTTTCGATATTGCGGCAAAATTTAATTCTGCTAATCCCAGCTCCCTTATCGCTGCCATAAAGCTTGCCATAAAGTTTACCAAAAATGCACATTAGGTTAGAGAACAATGGTTTGGCTTCCGATAGCCAAAGCCATAAACCAAAAAAAAGATTAGGGCAGAATTTCCTTACCGATAAAAATATACAAAGAAAGTTAGTCGCATCCTATAATCTGCAGACTTCCGACCATGTATTAGAAATAGGAGCCGGATACGGCGAATTAACTAAACTAATTGCTGATTGCGCGGCTTTTGTTTATGCCCTTGAGATAGACCCCGAATTATGCAAGACTTTAAGAGATAATACTAAGGGGTATTCGAATATAAAAATAATTAACCAGGATATTTTAATATTTAATTTAAAAAGATACTTCAGTAAATTTAAAAATAAAATAAACCCCGCTCTTTCCGCTGCGCAGAAAGACTACCTAAGCAGAAAGGGCGGGGTAAAGGTGGTAGGTAATATTCCTTATTATATTACTACACCTATTATTGAACACCTCTTAAAATATCGCGATAAAATCGAAACCGTTTTTATTACTGTGCAAAAGGAATTCGCCAAAAGGATAGTCGCTAATGCCGGTTCTAAAGAATACGGTTCTTTTAGTTGTTTTGTGCAATATTATAGCATTCCCAAAATACTCTTTTTTATAAAAAAGGGTAGTTTCTCGCCTATTCCAAAAGTAGATTCCTGTCTCCTGGAGTTAAAGACAAGGCAGGTCCCGGCTGTGAATGTTAAAGATGAGGAATTATTTTTTAAAATAATTAGAGCGAGTTTCAATAAAAGAAGAAAGACCTTAAGAAATAGTCTCGATGGAATCGTTCCCTTACAAAAGCTCTCCGATTTTTTCAGAAAATATGACATAGATATTAATATCCGCCCGGAAGACCTTACCCTGAAAGATTTTGCCCACTTGACTAATATTCCATATAGGTATTCGGTCTTTCAAGGTTAAAAAATAGTTAAAATTTAACAGAGCAGTGTGAAGAAGAAGAAAGAGGTCTCTGAAAAACTCTAGCTGATTTTTATCTATTTTCTCGTCGGAGGGTTTTATTCTCCCGTCGGAGAAATCGCTTGCTCTTTCTCATATTTGTGCTAACATATTGGTAGATAGAGTGATAAACAAGACCAGGAGGCCAATATGTTAGGTAAGCCAAATAAACAGAAGGACTTTTTTGATAGCTATGTCTATGAGAATCTACTTCCCGCTGAACACATCCTGCTGGATATCAAAGACAAAATAGACTTCTCTTTCGTCGAGGAGGAAACCAAAGATTTATATGATTGCCAATTAGGCAGGCCAAGCTATCCGCCCGAGGTCCTCTTTAAAATGCTCTTCTTGGAATTTTACTATAACCTCTCTGATGTAGAGGTAGCCAAGCAGGTAAAATACAATGTTCTCTACCGTTACTTCATTGGCCTTCAGATTCACGACCCCACACCCGACGATACATCACTGGTAGTCTTCAGGGAAAGGTTGGGGCAGAAAAGATTCGAGCAGCTGTTTAACCGGATAGTCCTGCAGGCAAAGGAAAAAGGCTTGCTAAAAGAACACCTCAAGATTGTCGATGCCTCTAAGATAAACGCCGATATCTCTCTTCCCAACAAGGTAAACCTGTTACATCAGGGAAGAAAGCTTATCCTCAAAACCATCTCAAGGTTTAATCCTAAAAAGGCCAAAGAACTAATGAAGAAATATCTTAAGGCAACGCGGCTGTTTACTAAGCCGGCTAAAAAAGAAATTACACAAGAGCGTAAGCTAACCCGGAAGTTTATCAAGGCTGTCTTGGGTAAGTTTAGCCAAGAGTCGGATGAACTCTGCCGCGTATTAAATAGCGTATCTTGGAACCGCAGGAAGAAAGGCAAGCTTGCCAGCTTCATAGACCCTGATGCGCGCTTTGGCAGGACTTCTCCGAGCCCCGAGGCCCACTTCTGCGGCTATAAGGCGCATATTGCCGAGGATGAATCCGAGATCATCACTTCAGTGGATACCTTATCCGGCAACGAAATAGAAGGCGTGAGATTAGAGTCATTGCTAAACAAAGAAGCAGAAAAACAACTTAAATCTTCCGGATTAATCGGCGATAGTATCTACGATACAGGCGATAATTATCAGCTCTTAGGCACAAGGAAGATAAAGCCATACATTACTTTTCATCGCCGAAACAGAAGGACCTGGCAGGGCTTCAGGTTAAATAAAAAGAAAAACGCCCTTAGGTGCCCTCAAGGCAATCTCTCTATAGGAAGAATTCTTCAAGAAGAAGGCTTTTTGTATTATTTTTCAACTACCGCCTGTCAGAACTGTCCGGCTAAATCAACCTGCATTAAGCCAACAGAAGACAGGGCAAGAGTCTTTGTAAAGGCAGGTTATCTATTCAGCGGCGGCAATAACCGTTATCGCAAACGCGCTCTAAAGCTGCGTAAGATGATTGAGCGTAAATTCGGCGAAGCCAAGAAATGGCATGGTTTAGCAAGAGCCAGATACCGAGGCAAATGGAAGGTGGCTATACAGATAATCATGACTTTTTTGGTGATGAACGCCAAGAGAATTGCCAGATTATTAAAATCACCGCCGATAAAGGAAGTATTCCAGCCCGCTTTGGCCATTAGGGCAGGATAAGGGATGAATTAGACGTTCTTTTAAAGATTGAAAAGCAAAGGAAAGAGAAATAACCCTTTGCACAGAGCTCATAATTACAAAACAGGATTTTTTCAGAGACCTCAAAAAAATGCTTGACAAAGAACAAGTTATGTGGTAAAAAAACAAAGTAGGTTATACCATTGGAGATGGCTTTAATTCCAGGCGAAAAGGAGGTGAGGTTCATAAAATAAGCCTAAAGTCAATGAAAATCCAGTGATATACATATATATAGCAATTCTCTAGGAAAAATATATTAAACCCTAGGTCAATATATGTTGGTATTCTTAAAGGAGGTTACACAAATGAGTAAACGCTTAATATTAATACTGGCCCTCGCGTTTGTAGTTGGTATTGCCTTTACTGCATACGCCGAAGTCCAGAATGTTAAGGTAAGCGGCGATTTAACCGTCACAGGCGTTGCCCGTAACGATTTAACGCTTACTAAAGATGTGGCTAGTACCCCTGCTGATTTTGGAAAAAAAATCAGGGCTATTCTCTCCCAAGTGCGCGTAAGAGTAGATGCAGACCTTACGGATAATGTGGCTACTACAGTGAGGTTGCTCAACGAAAGAACGTGGGGAGAAGAAATGGACGAACCTACTACTCCCGACTCTTACAAGACGACCAGCAACTCAGATATAGATGTCGACTTGGCTTATGCCACCATGAAAGAGTTTCTTTATTCGCCTTTGAGTCTCACCGTAGGTCGTCAGGAATTAAGGTTTGGTAGTGGGCTAGTGGTGGGTGCGCGTACAACTAATGCTATTGCTGCAGGGCATGGTAAAACTGGCCGTTACCTTCCTAATTCTTTGGATGATTTAAGTCTGCGTAAGGCATTTGATGCTATCCGCGCCACCTTGGATTACAACCCATTGGTAGTGGACCTTATTTACTCCAAGATCAGTGAAAGTAACATTGCGGCATTTGATGATGTTAACCTTTATGGTGCAAATGCTAATTATGCGGTAAATAAAAATTTGGTTACCGAAGGTTATATCTTCCAGAGAGCAAGGGATAGAGGAGTAGCAGTTACCAGCACAGCAGCAGCAAAGAAAGAGAAACTCACCACCGTAGGCGCAAAAGCAAACTACACCGGGCTCAAAGATACATCATTAGGATTAGAAGGCGCATACCAGTTTGGCGATCACCTTAGGAATACAACCTTATACCCTAATGAATCAATATCGGGTACTACCAATTCTACCCGTAAAGTTACTGCTTATGCTCTTCAGGCAACAGGTAGCTATAAAGTGCCGACAATGACTAAATATGCACCAATGCTAGGTGGTAGTTATACCTATCTTTCTGGTGATAAGGCAGCCAGCACCAATGACCACTTCCGTGGTTGGGACTCCATGTTTGAGGACCAGAATAGTGGGACCATATTCAATAAAATATTTGCCTTGACCAATATGCAGATAGTTAACCTCAACGCGAGTGCAAAACCCATAGAAGATGTAACCTTGACGGCAAACTATTATAATTTAAGGTCAGCTCAACCATTTGCTACGGAAGGTTCTCTTACTAAAACATTAAGCAATATTAGTGGTGACCCTACCTATACGATGAAAGCCGGAAAAAAGGGCCTGGGTAACGAAATCGATTTAGGTATCACTTATGACTACACCGAAGATGTGCAGTTTGGTTTAACTGGCGGTGCATTCATCCCAGGCGGAGCTTTTGAAAAACAAAACGCAGGAAAAGAAACAGCTAAGCAGGTTATCGGTTCTATGAAGGTCACTTTCTAATAGTTTCAACTATGTGAATAAAAAAGCCCTTGGGGGGCTAGTTCCTCCAGGGGCTTTTTTATTAGGTGTTAGGTTATAGGTAATAGGTGTTAGGATGAAGGATAAAATAAACAGCTATGAAGATTTAGAAGTTTACCAAAGATTATGTAAGCTTCATCTTGAAATTCATAACTTAAGTCTTACTTTCCCGGATTTTGAAAAGTTTGAATTATCTTCCCAGTTAAGAAGGTCTTCGAATTCTGCCCCAGCAAATCTCGCAGAAGGTTGGAATAATAAACATATAAATATTTATTTAGAAGGTATTAATCGAGCGCAGGGAGAGATTCAAGAAACAAAGCATCATATATCGATAGCATTTAAGAAGAAATATATTCCTGAAGAAAAATTTAAATATTTTATAGAAGAATATAACGATTGTGGTAAAATGTTGAATGGTTTAAAAAATTCTCTTGGAAAATACATTACCTAACACCTAAGACCCAACACCTAGGACCTAACACCCAACACCTAATACCTAGCACCTAATATGTTATATTTAGCCGTCATCTTCCACATGCACCAACCCTATTACCAGAACCTCTTAACCCATGAGACGCTAATGCCCTGGGTGCGTTTACACGGCACCAAAGATTATCTGGATATGGTGCAAATATTAGAGAATTATCCTCTGATACACCAGACCTTTAACCTTGTGCCATCCCTGATAGAACAGATAGAAGATTATACCCAGCGCACTGTAAAAGATAATTTTTTAGAACTTTCTTATAAACCTGCATCGGAGTTAACTAAAGAAGAAGAGCAATTCATTTTAGAAAACTTTTTTATGATTAATAAGGAGATGGTTATCTCTGTTCATCCGCGTTACTATGAGTTGTACCTTAAAAAACAGGCTAAAAAGGAATTTAATACCCAGGATTACCTGGATTTGCAGGCCTGGTTTAACCTGAGCTGGATTGACCCGTGTTTCAGGCAAACCTCTCCGGAGTTAAAAGGTATAGTAAAAAAGGCAAGATTTTTTACTGAAAGAGAAAAACAAATTGTCCTGGATAAACAAATAGAAATATTGAAAGAGATCATACCTACTTACAGGAAATTTATGGCAAGCGGGCAGATTGAGGTAACCACCAGTCCTTATTATCATCCTATATTACCTTTGCTTTATAATACAAAGACTGCCAAAGAGGCTAATCCTAAGGCCGTTTTACCAAAGGTTAATTTTATATATCCGAAAGATTCCAAAGCGCAGATTGAAGAGGCAACTAAATTTTGTCTAGAAAAGTTGGGAACGACTCCGCAAGGCATGTGGCCATCAGAAGAAGCTGTAAGTGAACATATACTCTCCCTCATCATTCAGGCAGGCATAAACTGGATAGTTACTGATGAGGCAATATTATTTAAATCCTTAAAGAAAAAAAGAAGAGATACTCAAGCTTTATACCAGCCTCACCTTTTAAAAAGGAAGGACGGCAATTTAAACATTATCTTTCGCGATAGAGTCCTCTCGGATTTAATAAGTTTTGTTTATCATAGCTGGAGGACAGAAGATGCGGTTGGTGATTTAATGAAGCACTTAGAAAATATCGCGGATGCTTTTTCCGCCGTAGGCGGATCCGCCTTTGGCGGAAAGGGTAAGGATATACTGGTTACGATTGCCATGGACGGCGAAAATGCCTGGGAATATTATCCCGGTGACGGCCATGATTTTTTAAATTCTCTGTACCGCAGATTATCAGATTCAAAGCTCATCAAAACTGTTACAGTGAGCGAGTATTTAAAAGAGCATCCGGCAAAACAGAAGATTAAATATCTGGCTTGTGGTTCTTGGATATATGGGGAGTTTGGTAAATGGATTGGCAATCATTATAAGAATAAGGCCTGGGAGTGTTTGGCAAAAGCAAGGAAAGAGTTAGATAATATTTTGGGTTTAAGTGATGAAATTATAAAAAAAGCGTATAAACAAATTTACATTGCAGAAGGCAGTGATTGGTTCTGGTGGTACGGAGAAGACCACGGTGATTTTGACCGGCTCTTCCGTATGCATTTATCTAATTTTTATACAATAATCGGCAAAGATACCCCAGAATATTTAAAAGCCCCCTTGTAATCTTAATGAGCAGACGACTTATGGAACGTAAGTGACATAAGTCGTAGGCGAAGCCGTCTGCGAATTAACCCAGCACTAATTTTTGTAATTAGGCTGGGCTTATAGATGTGGGTTTAATACCAAGATACGCCTTTTAATTTTAACTCAGTACATTTTCAAAAATTAGTGCTGGGTAAGTTCAGCCTTACAACTTATGTTCGCTGTCCGTTCCATAAGTTGTGGCTTCACTTACCTATTGACAGACAAAGGGTTTTGTGTTATAAAAATATAACAAAATTTGAATATATATGAATAAGAAAGATATTTACGAACATCTCGCCAACATCTATTTGGATGCCTCTACGAAGAGAAAAAACAAAAAAGCGCAGAAATATCCAGATATTTTTCAAAACCTATTTTTTATAAGTACGCTTATTATTTTTGTACTTATTATTCTGTTATTTAACGTTTTTCATAAGAGCAGCCTTCTATTTACTAGCCTGAATGGAAAAAAACTTATAAATTCTGAACTTGCACTTGTTCTTCAGCCGGACATAGTAAAAATAAATTTTAATTTTAATCCAGCCAAAGAAGAAATATATTCTCTAAATTTGAATGGGTTAGGTTTGGTTAAATTTAAGGCATTAGGGTTTTCTGTAAGAAAGGCTAATTATCAAGATAAAATTATTTTAAAAGTTGAATTCACAAACAGCTTTAAAAAGAGGTCAGAGATATATCTTAATGATATACCAGCGTATAAATGGCGGGATTATAAGATTGGCTTTGACGAATTTAAAGATATCAACGACTGGTCTTGTATGTTAAATCTTGCTTTTATTGTTGAGGAAGGTAATACAAAAGATAAAAGAGGCGTTGTTTATATTGATAATATAAGGTTTTTACGATAAGTGAGGCCAAAACTTATGGAGCGCAAGCGAACATAAGTTTTAAGGCCGAACTTATCCCCCATTCTTGCTTTCGCAAGAAAGCATGGGGGATTAAATTCGCACTTATAACTTACTCGCACTTTCAGTGTTCGTAAGTTATGTGCTCATTAAAGGAGGAAAAGGCCAATGCGTATTATTTCTATTACTAATCAAAAAGGCGGCTGTGGTAAAACTACCACCGCAGTAAATTTAGCGGCAGCATTATCTAATAACAATCGCAGAGTTCTCCTTATAGACCTAGATCCTCAGGCGCATGCATCTTTAGGTTTAAACATAAAAGCTGATTTGAGCATCTATAATGTCCTTTCTAAAATAACTAATCATAAGGCCAGATTAGATGATATTATCCAGAATGCAGATGAAAACTTTGATATTGCGCCTTCAGGCATTGTATTAAGCACGTTAGAACAAGAGTTAGCCGGCGAGATCGGCAGGGAATCGCGGCTATGGGAGACGATAAATAATTTCAAGGGTAATTACGACTATGCCTTAATAGATTGCCCGCCTAATTTAGGTATTTTAACCATCAACGCTATACGGGCAACCAATGAAATAATAGTACCTGTTGAGGCGAGCAGGTTTTCCCTGGAAGGATTAAGCCAGCTAGTCGATATAATAAATTTGGTTAAAGAGCGGCTCAATCACAGCGTTGATTACCGAGTTTTGGTGACTAATTTTGATTCGCGCCTGCGGCATTCTTTTAAGATGTTGGATAAGATAAAGTCAACTTTTGGTGACAGGGTGTTTAGCAATATCATACATGTAAATGTAAAACTTAAGGAAGCGCAATATCAGGGAACACATATTTTTGATTATGATAAGTATTGCCGGGGGACAAAAGATTATTTTAGTTTATCCCGTGAAATTATTACACAGGAAAAAACGCCGCTTGGAAGCCTGGATCTAAAAGGGAAAATGGAAGAGATTTTAACGCAAGAGCTTCCTAAGATTAACCTTGCAGAGGTGGTTTTCTCCGTATTTGCTCCTGAAGCAAAAGAAGTGTATGTTGCCGGTGACTTTAACGGTTGGAAGTTAGATGATGATAGCCGTATGGCTAATCATAATGGCACCTGGAGCAGGAAAATAAATATTAATTCCGGACGTTACCATTATCGTTTTATCATTGACGGAAGGTGGATAGAGGATTTTAATAACCCTAAAAGGGAGATGAATCCCTTTGGACAGTTAAATTCTCTCCTTGAGATAAATTCCTGGTAATCTATGCAGGCAATACAGGCCCTTAGAAAACGCCGCAGTGTCAGGATTTTTAATGTAAAGCCGGTACCGCGCAATCTGGTAGAAGAGCTTATTGATTGTGCCAGGCTTGCACCTACCGCAAAAAATGTCCAGCCCTGGGAATTTGTCGTAATTACAAAAAAAGATACCCTTCAAGAATTAGGTTCTTTAGCTGATAATGGGCGTTTTATTAAAGACAGCAACTGTTGTATAGCCGTATTCTCTCAGGACACAAAATATTATTTAGAGGATGGTTGTGCTGCCACCGAAAATATTTTAATCGCAGCCTATGATTTGGGTTTAAGCAGTTGCTGGGTGGCGGGAGATAAAAAACCTTATGCGGATAAAGTCAGGGAATTATTAGGTATGCCTTCTGATTTCAAATTAGTTAGCCTTATTCCGTTAGGTTATTCTGATGCAAAACCGCCACTACCTTCTAAAAAATCTTTAAATGATGTTCTGCATTGGGAAAGATACGTAAGCCAAAAAGTTTAATCACTTGCCACTCTAAAATCGCACCTTAAGGTTATCTGCCTGAGGCGATTTCTTGATTTGGTATAGAAAGGAAGGTGTAAGATGGCTGTAAAGAAAAAGAAGAAAATAATGCCGAAGAAAAAAGCCCCGAAGAAGAAAACCCTAAAGAAAAGAATGGTCAAGAAGAAAGCATTGAAGAAGGTATTGAGAAAAAAACGTGTTGCAAAAACACCCGGTATCAAAAAAGCAAAAGAAAATATCATTGGAGAAGTAACGCATTATTTTCCTAAAGTAAGGGCAGCAGTAATAAAATTGAAGGCGGCCTTAACAACAGGCGATGTAGTTAAAATTAAAGGCCACACAACGGATTTTAAGCAGACTGTAACTTCTATGCAGATTGACCTCGTTCCGATAGGTCAGGCTAAGAAAGGCCAGGAAATCGGCCTTCTGGTTGATTCACGGGTCCGGCAGCACGATATAGTTTATAAGGCGTAAAAGGAGGGAGGCCATAATGAGGCTTATAGAAATTGAAAGAAAAGCCAGGGCATTGGAGATAAAAGATACCTGGAAATATTTAAAGAAAGATCTGATTAAGGCAATTCAACGCAAAGAGGGCAATTTTGACTGTTTTGGCAGTGCCGGTGACAATTGTGACCAGTTTGTGTGTTGTTGGAGAGAAGACTGTTTAGGAGAATAAAATTAAAGGGGAAATTATGAGTAAATACAGGTGCCAGATCTGCGATAGGGATATTGATGATTTTGTAAGTATAGCGCATATTAAAGCAGAGGAATACATTATGGATTTAATCCGGCATGACCATCCTGAATGGAAAGAAAATGGTAAAACCTGCCATAAATGCGTCGAATATTACCGTAAGCTAGTAAAAGATTCAGAGATTTAATCCAGATTCTTAAACAGTTACGTTTGAACAAAGAGCTCTCGAAGGAGACTTCAGCCGCTAGGTTACTTAATTGGCGCCGCTATTATTATAACAAGCACCTTTGGCATCTCAAGTCGCTGCGGGGTTTCAATGCACCAAGAAATAAACTTTAAACTTTAAAAATAAATGGCCTGTTGCCTGGCAGGCCCTTTTTCTTGCCCATATTATACAAGGTAAGAGTTTCCTGTAGCTTTATAACTTAATCTCGCCTCTCCCTACACAATAGGCCATCCGTTAGCCCAAAAAATAAAATCCCCAGGCTCAGCTGATGTTTGGGTGTTATCAGCCCTTTCAGGAGAGGAGAGCGCGCTTTCGCCAGGCAAGCCATAACGATATGGGTAGGATGAAATATGCATGGGTATAATCAATGGTGCGCCAGGCGGCTGCGATAAAGCTCGTAGAAGACAGGGGATTCGATTTAGGTAAAATTTACTTGACAAATAGGCGAATTTGTGGTTTACTCTATAGTGTAGTTTACAATGTTGTAAACTCAATAAAATAGCAGAATAAATTACATGTATACTTCCGAAAGAGAACTTATTCGTTGGCTTGAAACGGCATTTATTGAGAAAATACCTTTTCTTAAGCTTGAGAAAATTGAATATCCTCATTCAAAAAATGAAAATGTCCCGGATCTTATCCTAGTAGCCACACACGCAAGCCGAAGGTACCATTTTTGTATTGAAGTCAAAAGGGCTGGGTATCCGCAATATATCCGCAGCGCCATAGCTGTGCTGGAGCAATTCAGGAAAAATAATCCTCATTGTTATCCGATAGTCGTTGTCCCGCGTATCGGCGAGCAAGGTAAAATGATTTGCGATGAGCATAATGTTGGTTATATAGACGCAGTCGGTAACGCGAAGATTGTTTCGGGCAGTATCTTTATAGAAAAAGAACGCTCAAACGATAAAACGGTCCCGCATTTCATCAAAAACGAAGCCTATGGGCAGTCTATCTTTTCCCCTAAGGCAACCAGGATCACAAAATATATATTATCCGAGCCGGAGAAAAGATTGTTCCAGAAAGACATTGTCGCTAAGACAGGCTTAAGCAAGGGGATGGTCTCCCGCATCGTGAAACGCATGATTGACGCGGGATATGTGGTTGAAAAAGAGCATGGTGTGTTTCTTTCTAATTTCGATGATTTATTGTCAGCGTGGGTAGATGCATCTGCCAAGCGAAGGCAGGCAGAGAAGCGTTATTACGCATGGACGCGAAATCCTCAAGAGTTAATGCATCGTATCTCTGAGAAACTTGAACAAAAAAACGTGCAATATGCTTTTACTCAAGAAGCCGGTGCTTCTCTGGTGGCGCCGTTTTCAATCTTTGAAATAGTCTCCCTGT
>Ga0315280_10006624_pt1 | contig 15913 bp, 16 predicted proteins | sample YL17G06_40_MG_FD_203697 | JGI IMG/M metagenome (GOLD analysis project Ga0315280, IMG submission 203697) | Sediment microbial communities from Yellowstone Lake, YNP, Wyoming, USA - YL17G06_40 | ecosystem: Environmental > Aquatic > Freshwater > Lake > Sediment | place: USA: Wyoming | collected... | reverse complement strand
AGAAAATGGTGTGACCGTAATCTCCTATCAATCGAATAGACAGTTCATTAGCAGCGAAGAAGACGACTAGTCCAATGCAGATTGACAAAATGAGGTTTGAGCGAAGGGCTTGATGAAATATCGACGCAACCTTGCCCCCTCTTGACGATTCGTCGGCCATGAACGATACTGCCAAAGTGATGTCCGTTATGATTGACTGGCTTATCATGTAGGTTGTTCCTCGAGCTACGTCTACGATATTAGGCAGAGTTATTCTCCCAGCATGGACCTGTTTTCAGAGCGTTCGGTTGTCCCTTAATCATCGGTTGCAGGTGTACAACCGCGGAATAGGACTTAATGTTTCCGAAGTTCTCGAATCTTCATGTCGGTATGGAGTATTCCTGATGAGCCCGTTTGGCCTATTCGCCTGTGCCTCCATCTTCTGACGACCCCTAAATTCATATCACAGAGGGGAGCGACTGTGCATCTGGTTAGTTCCCATGAAGAGCTATGTTCCACCATTAATTGGGTTGCTTCTCCTAATCATGGGCACTATGGTTTATGCGAGATCAGTGCTGCTGAGACTGCTTGAAGTAATACCGAATCCGAGTACATATGAATTCGACCTGACAATGTTAATCATTTCATTTGGGGCAGTTACGCTCGCTATCGCTTTCGGATTGGGGTGGCTACTCTTGAAATTGACGGATCTGAATGAGAAGATCGTTGGCATAAGATCTGCAGTCGACTCTATTGAGCTCAAGTTGACATATGAATCGAGGGTCCAAGAGCTCGAAAACGACATCGCAAGGCTCAAGGAAGAATTCTCCCACCAGCGCACGTGAGTGCGAGCGATTCGCCAATCGCAGCGTGCCGATCAGTCAGTAGTAGTAGATTTCATACCACGAGAAAGTAGACAGGCCACCCGTAAGGCAATGGCGAAACTGTGATCGCAGAGTATCGATAACACCACTACCAACAGGTAGCCACGCGGCCCGCGCGTTGTGCACTATGACGACGGCGGCTATGCTCTTCTGCGCTATTATTCTGATTACTGTTGATGAATTGTAGTCCGGCGGCAGGTAATACAACTTGGCATCAGGGAGATAATATTGGATCTGCGGAGCATTCGACAGTATGGACGCTGATCCGAGATTCAGAGTCTGCAGGTCGTGGCTGGCCTCTGCGATTCCGGAGCACTGTTGCTGAGCCACAAAGAGGGTTATCACGAGGAAAACCACTATGAATGCGAACATGGCGGACTTCAGATAGCGGCTCAGATTCACGTTCCTGACCTTTGAACCAAGTCCACCAAAGTAGGCTACGGGGACCGAGAATAAGAGCAGGTACCTGATGTCCCTAATCCCCGGAATCATCGCTATTAGCGGAACTATCGCCCACAGAAGCAGAAGGAAATCACGACGATCCCTCCGTATGAGAAGTCGCGAAATGCCGACCATGGAGAGAAGAAGGACGAGGGGCGTAAGCCAAATGGGCAACTGGACTATGAGCTCCGCGTAGGAGATGCTACTTCCGCGAGATTCAGTCAACGCCGGGAAGATTGACTCAAGCGATGAGAAAAATGGGGTATTGGCAGCCGTCCCAATTGCAGAGGTTATGGTACTTGACAGGATACTTGTTGCTGTGATTCCTGATGTCGTGACTACAGTTGTGACCTGACTCACCGTAGTAGCCACGCTCGGGTTAGGGATATTGGTCGATATCAGACGATAGTTCTCTGGACTAAGAACTACCATCAAAAGGTAGTTCACCAAAGGAACAAATCCAATTGCAAAAGCTATCGGGTTGACTAACCACCAGCAGAAGTAGACCGCTCCGCCAACAAGCAGGGCCAACGCCAGCCTGAGCATTCCTGCTCGAAGGCCTCTACCATGAAGAACAAATGTAAGAATGACCATCGCTATCGCCCAAAAGATTCCGAGACCTTGCTTGCTCCAGAAGGAAAGCCCAAGTGCCACTCCTGATAGAGCGGCGTTCATGACAGAAGGCTTGTTGACAGCTTTTAGATACATGAGAATCGCGACAAGTCCAAAAAAGTTCATGTAGACATCCGTAAGGGCCATGCTCAAGTAGAGTACTGTGTGGGGAATCAAGCCGTAGATTGCCGCAGTAAGCGTGGCGTATTCACGTTTACCCAACTCAGCCATTATGAGGTACACAACAACGATTGTCATCAATGAAAAAGTGACCGAAACCGCTCTGGCACCAAGCAGCGAAGGCAGGAATATGTATCCGATGCTCATCAGAATGAAACTCAAGGGCGGATGAGATACCTCGACGCCTGGAAAGCTCTGGTAATCCTTAAGGAATAACGGCAGATTGGAGAGCGGTCTAGCCTGGAGAATCTTGAGAATGGTGTACTCATCTGGAAGGATGCTGGCGTATACCACGAAGATTAACCGGATAGCAAACGAAGCAGCGATTACTAGCGCTAGGCCACTGAGTCCGCGACGTTCAAGTTTTGACGTCAACAGACTGAGCACTGAATTCATTTTTCTTTCCCCAAGAACGAACACCGACACAATGATCGCAATAGCCGGATATAGGAGAGTCGCGTGTAGATCAAATCCCAAATGCGTCGCGAATACAACAGTCACATAGGTTGCTAGTAGACCAAGAAACAGCAGCACTGATAAAGCCGAAAAACCTCTGGAACCGAGATACGCCCCAGTCGGTCTAGAGGCCTTATTCTTGGTGTCGCGCATGCGATACAAGTTCCGAACCGGGTAGATAAAACTTGGCGGGCTCTCCTCCAGAATGCGCTGGCAGGTTTTCTGCCTTGATGGAGCGTTCTGTCGGAAGAGTTTCGCTGTGGATCTCTTCGAATTAGCTCGAGAACTCGACAGGACTGCATCTGTGATGACACAGAAGTCGGCGCCAATGTGTCATGTAATTGCCATTCAAGATTCCTGTGCCCCGATATGGGAAGAATAGCTACTAGCCAAGTTAGTAGTCATCGGACGCAGCAGGGTCTCCGGCTTTCTCCGCAATCAGCAGTATCGTTGGGGAAAAGAACTCCGAGCGAAGTGGCAAGGTCAAATAGCCTATGACTTGGTTGCACAAATGTAGAAGCCAAAGGGACTTACGCCAGGTCACGCCGATTGGTCCAATATATCCCAATAACCGGATATCGAGTCTGAACTCGTCCAAGTACCCTCTGAAAGTAGGGAGTTACATCAGTGCAAGGTTGTGCGTCCTGGCCAACCACTTCTCCCCGCTCGCAATTGTCTGCAGCTTTCCATATAGAAGATGGGTGGAGGCCATTCGGATGTTGCTCGACGATCCACAGTACGCCAAGCGAATAGGCTCTCGAGCACGTGAATTCGTGCTTGAAAAGTTCGACTGGAGCGTGATCGCACCTAGGGTGGCGGCTCTCGCAAACATCATTGTTCAGAGGTAGAACTCTGAGTAGCCGAACACGCTGCCGGCTCTCGTGACACCTGTCCTGATCGAATTATATGGCAATAGTTCGGATTCGACTTGTTTGGAAAAACTTGTAAGCTACTACAGGTGCAGCAAAGCCGTGATATACCATGGAGACTGTCGTCTGTAATCTTTGCGGTTCTGACGCGTACTCCTTGGTTTACGAGAAGCCGGACAGCCGATATTTCCCGCAAAGGTTCTTCAAGGTGGTCAGATGCAGTCGCTGCGGCTTGGGTTTTGTTAACCCGCGACCGACATCTCAGGAGATTTGGGAATACTATCCGCCTGTATACTATGGAGATTTTCAAAGCAAATCCAATTTCAGGCGATACGCTGCAGAAGCCGGCTATCTGAAAAGAGTTGAGGACGTTCCGGGTCCTCATCGCCTGCTTGACATTGGATGCGCCAACGGAGATTTTCCTCGGTTCATGAAATCTCGAGGCTGGCAAGTAGAAGGGGTCGAGGTGTCCCCGGCTTCCCTGCAAATCGATGACTTTAAGGTGTATCGAGTGCCATTTCCAGATATACCGGTGCACGACGGCAGATTCGATGCGGTGACGGCGTGGGCGGTTTTAGAACACGTCCACGACCCAGCGGCCTACTTCAGAAAGGCAGCTGAAGTGCTGAGGCCTGGAGGACTCTTTGTGTTTCTGGTGACGAATTTCGATAGCATGATTTCTCGATACCTCTTTGGGGAGGACATCCCTAGACATTTGTACTTCTTTACTGAGCCAACAGTTAGGTCATATCTAGCCAAGGTCGGCTTAATGTTCGAAAGGTCCGATTACACGAATAGAGTCTACTCAGCGCGCCCTCGTTTTTGGTTGTATTTCCTTATCAGCCGTATTAGGAAACGCGGTCGGACATGGCCCCTGCCTAAGGATTACGTGGATTTTCTGCGAGAAGGTAGCTTGGAGCGCGGACTTTCGTCGTTGATTAAATGGTGTTTCCACTCACCCTTCTCGGCGCTAGATTATCTATTACTCCCACTGTTAGAGCAAGTGCAAATGCTGCGACGCACCTATGGCAATGTTGTCTACGTGGCTCGTAGGATTGAATGAGACGACAAGCTTTATTCTTACTTAGAGGTAACTTGATTTGCCCAGTCTTTGCTGGTTCGGCAGACCTGCAAGCTAGGTGAGATAGTTGTCTAGGCATACCGAAATAACCGGCAGACAGTATTGGGATGAGTTTTGGGACAAGGCAAAAAGGCCAAGACCAATACTTAGCTACAAGCTAGCTAGGCTGTTTGCGACAAATCGAAGATTGCATATGTTATTCAAGAAACATCTTCCTCGAGGCCAGAAAAAGTTGTTCGAGATAGGATGTGCTTCGGGGACATGGTTAATCTATTTCCGAAGGGGATTTGGCTATCAGGTCTCCGGTGTCGACTATTCCAGAGCCGGTTGTAGTGCGGCTAGAGAAGCACTCGGGAGAAACGGAGTCATCGGGGAAATCATCTGCGACGATGTGTTCAATGACTCCTTTCAAGAGCGATACGAAAAATCTTTCGACATAGTCTGTTCATTCGGATTCCTCGAGCACTTCCGTGATACCATGGAGACAGTCGCGATCCACTTGAGCCTACTTCGCAAAGGCGGGTTCATTATTATCACTATGCCTAATTATTCTTCGAAGAGCCTGTACAGAAAGATGCAAATTGCTGGCGGTCGGGAGGAGGAGTTGGTTGGCACTCACAAAGTGGAACTAATGGAAATATCTAGGCTGAGGAAGTATGTGGAGAAGTCCGGACTCGAGATTTGCTTTCTGGACTATGTCGGACCAATTGATATGAGCTATGGGCCCAACTACGTCTGGCCTTTCCACTTGTGTAATCAACTCATAGGCTATCTGACCTTTTGGTTTCATTCCAAGACCTTTTCCCCAAACGTAGTCTTAATCGCAAGAAAGTTGGTTTGATTGTCCCGGACGGCGAACGTCTAAATTGAGGGGTGGATGATCAGATGACAGACCAGTTTCATACCGCTCTGGACACTACGTGATTCCGGTTTCGCTCGTTGGTCTCGCGCTCAACATCGGTCCCAATCTCCATTCTTTCGCCCCAATATTCTCTGCAGGTCACCCCAGAGCCCGCAGAACGAGACTTTAGTTCTGTCTGGATCTTCTGCGACGCCGACTCGATTTAGTCGGTAAGGATCCGCCCCCGGAGTTATCCACATGGGATCGCCTGATACCGCGCAGGAAAAACCGCTGTTCTTGACGCATTTGACTATTTGGCGGTGGAAACTTCCATTCGGATATGCGAAGGAAGTGACTTCTACTCCAAGCCTTCTCTCAATATCACGTTTGGACTGCGATATCTCCCATTCAGCTCGAGCCGTGGGCAACTTGTCCAAAGCGGGATGCGTCACGGAATGAGCACCAAACTGAATTCCGGCCCTACTCATCTCCAATACTTCCTGCCAAGATAGGATAAGCTGATTAGCCAGGTCGGCGGGTACTTCAACTCCGGAGATATCGAACAGTTTCCGTATTAGAAAGTTCTTCCTGTCATAAGGCAAACCAATAAGTTTCTCGACTATAGTGGCCCCCTCAACAGCCCTCTCAGATGCCGATTCGAGTCGGTAACTGCCTAGCTCTTCCAACTCCAAGCGCTTGACGTCTGTGTGGTGAACGATATATCTGACTTTGTCAAACCAAAAAAGCTCTCCTCCTCCAATATGGCCGGTGATAAGAAAGATCGTTGCCGGCGCGCGGTATTTTCTGAGGATTGGGAAAGCGTGTAGGTAGTTGTCTCTATACCCATCATCAAAGGTAATTACGACGGCCTTCTTGGGAGGAGATTCGCCCCGTCGCAGGTATCGCGCAAGTTCATCAAGAGATAGGATTGCGTAACTCCGAGAAAAGTACCTAATCTGCTCTTCAAAGATTCGAGGATTTAATGGCCGGAGAGACCAGCCTTCATCGTAAGGAGAGACCCTGTGATACATCATAATGACCACCTGCGATCCGACATACATACGCTTGAGGAATGCATAGGCATCGAAGAAACCCAAGCGATTTACTGCAGTAGCAGCTGTTCTCTTCATTTCCAGCGCAAGGCACCTACTCTATGTGCTCACGGCAGATTCGGTCTATCAGTATTATCAGTCAGCGCAATAGGTGTTGAGTCTACAAACGCTATACGCGTTAGGCAGGTGCATCATGGTCGCTGTCAGCCATCGTCCAATGGTACTTGCAGGTTGCCAGAGACTCCATGATTTCTTGGGATTTGCTGTGCCAGCAGAACCTCACCTTCCCGGTTATTGGAAACCCGATCGAACGCAAAGTCGAGTAAACCCTTGGCTCCGAGGCCAAGGCCGCGATTTGACATGCCCCCCTTCGTACGGCGTCTCTTACTGCAAGTCTCAAGATGTCGCGCAACCCGTCTGTATCACCAAAATCCCCGAACACATCTAGTATCCGCGCAGATATGACTCCCTTATCCCTGACACAGCGCAAAACTACGTAGTGGTCCGGTGATTGAGGAGGACCGGCAACATAGAAGACAAGTTCGGATCGGTACGGGGAAGTATGGTAGCGCCATAGAATAGAATCTGTGTCGCGAGAGGTGGTGATGACTCCTAATTTGCTCCTGTACTTTCCATATACACTCGCCAGAAGTTCTGGGTCGAGCGATTCCATCTCGCGAGCGGTGAGAGGCTCGTAACTACCTAGACGTTTACGTACAATTGCTGTTACAGGTTTCACAAGTTGTGCAGCAAATCGAAGGAACCTCCCCCGCGTTCCCGTGGCATTCCGGATAGCTCTCATCTTTGGAGGTACAAGAGGCAACATTAGGAAACGACAGTCATCTCTTATGCCCCAGCCGTGCTTCCGATGAATCTCGGCGGCCACCTCGTTTGGAAAACCAAGCTTGAGATCGCCTGCTTCTCGAACTTCTCTGTCTAATAGTGTCTGGAGGCCGCGACCCCTGAATTCGGGTGCGACAACTAGATCCACCCACCACTTGGCAGGGTATTCAACTGCATTGATAAGACACTTGGTCGGGATAAGGCCACAGTAGGCCGCAATCTCATCGTTACGTACGACCGCCAAACGATTCTGATTTCCATGATACCACCACGATCCGTAGCTGTGCATGAACTCGCCTCTGACATCACCAAAAACTCTCCTGAGGAATTGATCCAGTTTTGCCTCGTCTAACTGATCAACACTAACAACTCTGTAATCCTCATGCGACAATTGCGCCATGGTTACTCATCGGCCATTCGACCTCGGATCATAGACAAGTCGCTGGCGTGCTCAACTTCACCGATGACTCCGTTGGTTTTCTCCCCCACTCGGGCAAGCCGAGAAGGTTAGTTTGAACGTCATGAAGATCCATCTCTTCAATTGCTCATTGACTAGAAGTGGCGGGTTTTCGCGCATCAAATAAGAATCTCACGATCTAGACGACCGTCCTAACAATGGAGGCGGTCCTGCGTCCGATTACGCTCCAGTCAAAGTTCTCAGTGACAAAATCTCGGGCCCGGGCGCCCATTTCCCTCGAAAGTTTCGGGTTGCTTAGCAACATCTCAAAAGTCTCCACCCATTTCTGTTCATCATCGTTTTCGATACAGAAACCCGTTTGCCCATCAAGAATCAGTTCCGGTACGCCACCAACTCTGCTGGCTACGACAGGCTTGCCAACTAATGAAGCTTCCATAACGGTTGTCGGGCAACAGTCTAATCCTGTAACAAGCGCATACACATCACAAGCCGATAAGAAACGTCTTACCTCATCAGGGTACGTCAAACTGGGAACGAAGATTACGTTGTCAATGTGACCCAATGCGTCTTTTGCTGCCTTGAAGTACTGCGCACTTCCGGTAATCTTTCCCGGCTTACCTTCGACGATGTAGAACGTAACGTTGGGCATCTTCTTAATGATTTTTCGGAACGCGATGAGAGCCGCGACCTTTGGCTTGACGTTGAAGCTCTGCATAATCCCGACACTGGGATGCTTGAGCTCAAGCCCTTTCTCTTCGAAGAAAAGGGAGGAATCGACTCCCTGGTAACAAACCTCCGTCCTAACAGCATATCCGACTTCTTCACGAACCCTGCCTTCGAGCCATCGGCAAATTGGCATTATTATGTCAGCTGATCGAAACTCTCCGCGAAGAATAGTTTCGAACGCTCGCGTCTGCAAGTAGGAGGCAACCTCTGACAGCGATAACTGCTTTCTTAGTGCAACTCGCTTCTCATCCATAAGTAGTCGGAGTTCCGTCCAGATATCCCCTCTCAAATGAATAGCGTAACGGCAGCGCAACCCTCTCAGGCGACGCAAGATTGCGAGGTGCCGTGCCTGCGTTAATGGGTAGTCTGTTAGAAAAAGATCTGGTTTGAATTCTGTGACTTCACTGTAAAACTCGCGCGGCCATAGTGCCTCTCGTACTGAGATTCTTCCCTTACTCCAAGTAGGAATGAGTTTGGTCTCGAGATCTGGGGGGAGGTATTGCAGCAGTCTCTCCCAGAAATGGCGCTTGTGGTCGGCCGCCATAATCAGAACTCTCACGACTTCATTCTCCTCTTTGAGACCTCTCGGCAAGGACGGGAGAACATTTGAGGTGTGATCCACGTGTAAAGATGAAGGCCCGAGTAGCCAAGCTAGGGGTCTTCGTTTCCATCAATTTCTTGCCAGACAAACCTTCTTACGCGCCCGGAGACCCGGTGGTGTCTTCCTCGAGCGCTTCCTCGTTACTCTTTCCGAAGTTTCTCACAAGGACTCTTGTGCGCATGCTCTTTACCTTGCCTGATTTGCCGGATGGCACCCACCGTTCGTAGGTGATCAGGGCGTGATCTCCGGCTGTTACCATGTTTTCTTGAATGATCGTTACGAAGTCGGAGCTTTTCTTGGTCTTTTCAAGCCATTCACTCAACTTCACAAGACTCACCCCCCTCTAGACAGGGCCGACGATCTTTGACTGAGCAGGATCGGCGTAATGAAACGATGAGACATCGACGTAAAGTGTACCGCCTGTGCTTGTTCGCTGCAATAGCCTGGCACCTATCCGAAGCGATTTCGAGAAAAACCAGCCAGGGTGCGGAAAATCTCCCCAGACAACGTATGCGTCGTTCGCAGTGTCATATTTGAGAAGTTGATGAGGCATGTTCGAGCCCAAAGCCCCGGACTGACCTTCGGCATCGCTGAGCCAAGAGGGAGTCATCCCTCCACTGGGCCATTCATAGTAACCACTGCTAGGCTGGCCGTCGATACGTACGCCAGCGACGCAATATTTCGCATCCGGTAAGCCTTCTGCTCTAAGAAGCAGACCCCTCAGGTAGCCGCTTCCCAGTAGTGTATAGAGGTTTGTGTTTGAATCCAGCGGCAAGTCAATCCAATTGGTTGTAGGGTTGCTGAAGCCTCCCACCAAGAAATAGTCAAGTTGACCAATTCGAGCATTTGGAAGTGGAGGCCTGTAGCGAACAGGGTAGTATGTTGTGGGTTTGAGTGACATTCTGCTTTACCTTTGCGTGGCTCCTAGTTCAAAGACGGTCTGAGCTATGCCTCCGTTCCTATATCTCAACCGCATCCAGCGCGTCGTGACCGAATATACGCGATTAATCGGAACGGCTGACGCAACTTGAACCGTATCTACTACACGCCAACTGCTATTGTCTATACTCGTCTCCACATAAAGAGTCCCAGGTTGATCCGCGTACACGGCAACGCCTACTTCGTCCGAGCTTGTGCAGTCCAACGGTCCAACAATATCGGTCGAATTTGCTAAAAGCGGGGTCGTGTGAACATTGAACGTGTTCCCAGAGCTGCTTACAATGTCAGGTTGCAGCGACGCTTTTGCCGGCTGGTCAACGAGGGTTGTGGAAAGAACGGCCAGTGGTGTTAGCCCGAAGAATTTCAGCATCGATCTCCTGCTCTTTTTCTTGCTTAGTCTGATATCATCTCCCATGAGCGTGCCCCTTCAATCAATTTATGGAGTGACCTGCAGCGGAGTGACGCTACCGAGAAAGGCGGTTACCGACACAAGTAGAGTCCCTGAAGTTCCACCTGCCTGGAGCCTATAGCCAAGCTTGAAGCTACTCTGGAAAGGCCAGCCAGGATATGGAAAGTCGGCCCATACAACAAACCTGTTGTTTGCAGTATCGAACTTTAGCAATTGAAATGGAAAATTCGAACCCAAAGACTTGCCAGTACCTACAACAAAATTCAAGAAATAGGGATTCATTCCTCCACTCGGCCAATCAGAGTAGCCCGCAGATGGGACACCGTCTACTTTGATACCAGCACAGCCATACTGAGCGTCACCGATCCCCTCTGCCCTGGTTAACAGACCGATGAGATGTCCCTGGCCGGCAATTGTGAATTTGTCTCCCCCGTTTATGGGGAGATCAAGCCACGCGGTTCCTGGATTCACGAACCCTCCATATTTGAAGGAGACTATCTGATTTATCCGAGTCGATATGTCATATATCCGCGGAGCATACTTGATAGCCAACACAACAGCCTCCATACAAAGGCGGTTTGTCACCAGAAATCAATAATTAGTACTTAATCGTTTCCGTACTGACTCAAGATACTCAAGCAGATTCTCGGTTTCGCGTCACGCGTGGACCGCAGTCGGCGAATAACAACCAAGGGAGAGAACTTTAAGGGGGAGGAACAAGTGAGCAGACTGCCGGAAATCGCCAGTTATTGCTGACCGTGACTGGTGCCCCGGCTGTATACTTTGAGTAGAACCTGATCTGAATCATGTGCCGACCAAGAGCGATATTTCTGAAATAACCATTATCTGCATTGGCAATTGATATGCTTCTGAGGTTGTTGAGGGAATTCATATGAGCAGTTCTGGAGAGCCGACCGAGCGCGTAGATAATGACCGGAGACGAATTTTGGAATTACTGGGACTGACACCCCTGGCTGTGCTGGCGCCTTCAGTTTCTGAACAGCTGGCGAGTGCCTCGCTGCAGCCCGACCTAGTCAGTAGCACATCCAACACATTCGCAATTTCCACCACTCCTCTCCCGGCAAACGGATCCGTTATCCTTGGGCCCTTAGACTCTCAGAAATCGGACGAAGTAGGAGTCAGCGTGTATGCCAATCAACCTGGGACTTTAAACGTGGAAACCAGCCTAAATAACAGTACTTGACGCCTAGTTGACGTAGTTCAAGTCGCCTCAGCCGTTCCCATAAATCGAGTCTATTCGGTTACGACACGGTATATGCGCTTAAGGTACAAGAACGGAGGCATCGCCCAGACCGTGTTCGAGTTTGGCGCGGTGCAAAGGTAAGACAACTGCACCATTCGGTAGTCGCCTAACCTCTCTTCCTAGTCGCATTTTCGAACAACTCGTTAACAGAGCTGACGACGACACTATTCCAATCATAATACTTGACAACTCTTTCCCCTCTCTGCCGTCCGAGCTCTACTCCGAGCTCCTCACTCTTCAGAACCATCATCGGTTCAGTAGACTGACGATTTCCCGTTGGGTTCTCGGGCCAAGGAATATTACGTTATCCCCCAACCTCAAGCGATAAGGATTCTCATGCTCTTTTTCAACTGAAGAATTTTACAGATACGATACTTCCATAAATGTGGCCTTCATAACATCTCAGGTTCTGAATCCTGACCCCTACCCTTCATGGCTGGCAATATTTATGCGAATTCTCCGAGTTGCCCATCGGATGTACCCGCCGAAGGTCGGAGGACTCTCTTATCACGCGCATCAACTCTCCGCCGACCAAGCGAGAGATGGCCATCAAGTGACGGTCCTCACCTCGCTCGAGGGGGCCTATCCTAGGCACGAGTTTCGAGATGGTTACGAGATTTTCAGGGACGAAGCACTAGCCTGGCCTCTGGACAACCCGATCAATCCCAACCTGCTCGCAAGACTACTACAACGCTCAGACGGCGAGTACGACGTTCTTCACGCTCATTCGCACCTCATGTTCACAACAAATGCGTCAGCATTGAAAAGAAAATTATCGCGCAAACCACTCGTCATAACTAATCACGGGTTTCGTGTAAGGAGAGGCCCTCTCCTCAACCTGTTCCAAGATGCGTACCTGGCGACTTTGGGCAGGTGGACTCTTCAGACGGCGGATTGGGTAATCAGCTTCACAAAACGCGAAAGGGATCTAACAGTCACCGCAGGCGCTTCACCAGAAAGGGCTGTAGTGATTCCGAATGGTGTGAACACGAAACTGTTTCGGCCAATGGCGCGTGAGCCCATCCCTAAGAGCGTTCTGTGGACAGGTCGATATGTCCAAGAGAAGGGGCTACCGTATCTTCTCAAGGCAGCTGAACTCGTGCTCCGAGATGTCCCTGAGGCAAAATTCATCCTTGTCGGATATGGAGAGCAGCTCCCGCTCTTGGAGCGGTTTTCTGAGCAACTTGGACTGCAAAGTCGAGTGACTTTCATGGCTCCGAAGCCACAGGAAGAGATCGTGGCCATCCTCAACCAGTGCACCCTGTTCGCGTTACCAAGCCTTTCCGAAGGCTTTCCCAACACCGTCCTCGAAGCAATGTCATGTAGGAAACCAGTCCTTGTTACGTCAGGAATCGGCTTAGAAGAAATAGTGGGTGATGCGGGCCTTTACGCTAGGGCCGGCGATCCGCGATCCATCGCAGACCGAATAATCTCAATCCTGAAAAATGAAAGATTAGCTGAAGATCTAGGAAGTCGCGGAAGAACGCGAGTCCGCGCCATGTACGATTGGGAAAAGACGGTTAAGGTAACGACGCGTCTCTTCGAACGCGCAATCAAATTCTAGGCTAATTGCTCATCTTTTCTCTCTGAGCACCGTAATCAGCGTGAAGAGAATTAGCGCCGTGAATAGTGAAAGGAAGGCAAGCAAACCAGCCGATATGGAAACCAAAGCTAGGTTCGTGACAACTTCGTGGTATTGCCGATAGTAGTCAATTGTCTGGATGCCGAATGAAACCGCTACTGAAAACATGATTACTGCAAATCCTCCATAGAACAAGAGAGCATGCCTGATCGAGATGAATTTCAGAGCGGTGAAGAAGACGTCGAACCAATGGTAGAAAGGATTGTGAGTCGAGGTCTCAAGATCTTCATATTTCACTGAGATAGGCACCTCCATTATTCGCAACGATGCCTCTTTCGCACGCATGATCAATTCCGTGTCGACACCCATCCCGTACTCTGTCACAGACAGCTCACTCAACGCAGTCAGGGAATAGGCACGGAATCCACTCTGGGCATCCACAATTATCCCCCCCGCCTTAACGTCAGTAACGTAATCGAGAAGCCTCGCGCCGACTCGGCGGAACCTTGGGATTTCCCTACCCATTCTGCTCCCGATCACCACATCAGCTTCGCCCTTAAGGATGGGTTCTATGAGGGCCGGTATCTCATCGGGATCATGCTGCCCATCCGCATCAATCGTCACGAAAACATCAGGTCGAACCTTCATCGCTACCTCTAGGCAGGATCGCATTGCCGCCCCCTTGCCGAGGTTCTTCTCATGCTTCACAACTACGGCCCCGAGCTTCTCAGCGATGATGGCCGTGTCATCATCTGACCCATCGTCAACAACTATGATCTTGTCGACATGCTTGGCGGTTCGGAGGATTACTCGAGCTATCATTTTCTCTTCGTTGTAAGCTGGGATTCCAGCAACTATCCTTGGCTCAAGCGCCATCCGCATTACCTCTACAGACCATGGCAAGTGAAGACAACGATAAATGTGCTCCATTAGGACTGCATACGTCACTTGCCTTAGTGCATTTATGATTATAAACTGTGAGCGAAAAGGAAAAACGACTATCCTCGCGAATTGCCACCGACGTCAAGCCGTGTTCTGACGAAGGGGTGAACACAACAGTCATAAGACGATGCGGAGATTGAGGGGGCTGCAAACTTCCCCGATGAGTTCGCAGGTCGCTATTCGCTCAATCATGGCTAGGTGGAGACTCGAAATAGCGATTTGATGTTTCCATTGGATTGAGTCACCAGTGATTCATCTGAGACTGACAACCAGTGGTCGACGATTTTTCGTTGCTGTGATGGTTATCGTTGCAGCGAAGCTAATCTTGGCGACTGTAACTCCGTTTGGATACGACTTTGTCCTCTACCTCTCCTCCATCATGCTAAATGACAACACCCTTGCGTGGTCTCCGTGGATCATCTTTGTCAGCGGCATCTACAGCTTTTGGTTGTGGCTACCAATCCATCAAAACGATATTCAGGCCTTAGTCCCAGTCATGCTTGCGGCGAAACCCGCTTTCCTTGTGGCAACTCACTATCTTCTTACTGCCATGATCAAGACTCCGCTGCTTCTTTGCGATCTTGGCACGGCATTTTTGGTTTACAGGCTTGGCACGTCTCTGAGTGGTTCTGTAGTGTCGGGGCGACGGGCGGCGTTGCTATGGTTCACTAATCCTTTGGTAACGTTGTTTGTGGAGATGTGGGGATCAATAGACATCATAATCATAATGTTGAGCCTCGCGAGCATCGTCTACGTACTTCGAGATCGAACGCGTCTCAGTGCTCTCACAATATTCTCAGCGATTGCTATACGGTTGAGTCCCATCTTGACGTGGCTCTCAATGATGTCTTGGCTGATTGGGCGAAGTGATGGTAGCTGGAAGAAGCTGACCATTGGCATCAGTGGGGGTCTTGGTTTGATAGCGTATCTCTACTGGAGCAGCCAAGGACAATTCTTCTACAATTTCGTCAGCTTCATGGGCTCGACTTGGTTATTCTCGGCGTATACTCCGGTAACTCAGACATTCTCCGAATTCACAAGCTCAGAACTGTATCAGCTATTTGTGACCCCTGGATTTGCAGTCATGGGAATAGCGACGTACTATCTGATCGCTCAACAAGCGTTCAAGAAAGATTATTGGGCTCTTGTGGCGATGACTCTTTCCGGAATTCTACTTGCCTATGGGTTTGCTGATTGGTTCCCAACAGCCTTCCTGTGGGCAATGCCGCTCCTCGCGATCCTCAATTCATGCGAACGTAAGTACGGCTACACGGTGGTCTTCTACGGCGTCTTAGCCATCTACCTAGCTACATTCTACAATTCTCTGCTGACATCTGATGGAATAAGCGTGCTTTTCATTCCGATAAACCTGGTTCCGTTGGGCAGAATACTGGTTGCTGGGATTAGATCGGCGAATGTCGTAAGGCAGGTGGGGCTTGACTTTCAGGTAAGGAGTATGCTTGCCGGGGTTTCTATTGCCTACTCGATGCTCATTACGTGGAATATTCTGGCTAGGCGGAGGGAGAATTAGTGCTTCATTGGCGACTGGGAAAATGGCCTACACTCATCCTTGTCGTGGGGTGCCTTGTGAAGGCTCTTCTGATGACCCTATCGCCCATGAGCGTGGACTTGGCATACGCAATCAGCCGAACACTCACCCATGCCACTCAAGGAAGAACCCCCTACGGTGCCTTCATCGGAGCGGTAATCGCCTTCTGGGGAACGCTTCCAGTCGACCACCCGTCCATATTGACGGGTTGGACCGTTGATTTCTTCCAACCGTCCTTCGGGCTT
>Ga0315280_10006623_pt1 | contig 15913 bp, 13 predicted proteins | sample YL17G06_40_MG_FD_203697 | JGI IMG/M metagenome (GOLD analysis project Ga0315280, IMG submission 203697) | Sediment microbial communities from Yellowstone Lake, YNP, Wyoming, USA - YL17G06_40 | ecosystem: Environmental > Aquatic > Freshwater > Lake > Sediment | place: USA: Wyoming | collected... | reverse complement strand
CTGACTATGGTGGATGGGAAGATCAGATATCAAAGAAAGGCCCAGGGATGGACGTAAGGAAAGGTCGGGGCAAAAGTGGGAAAAAATTTTTGAGGGTAGATGTTCGATAATTTGGAGGAGTTTATGGCCACTATGAATTCTGAAAAGCTTAAAATTACCAAGGCTGTAGAAGAACGGCAGGAGAGGTTCTGGAGGATTTCGGATGCCATATGGAGTTATGCTGAACTGGGGTTTGAGGAAGTTAAATCCTCCACCCTCCTGGCTAATACCTTGGAGGAAGCGGGGTTCAAGGTGGAACGGGGGGTGGCCGCGATGCCCACTGCTTTCGGGGCCACCTGGAGCCAAGGAACTGGTAAGCCGGTCATCGGTTTTCTGGGGGAGTACGATGCCTTGCCCATGCTCTCGCAGAAGGATGGTTCTCCCACAAAAGAGCCCGTAGTCCCGGGCGCACCGGGCCATGGATGCAGTCACAACACCATGGGTACTATGCAAGCTCTGGCGGTCATTTCCCTTAAGGAGTTCATGCGAGAGAAAGGACTGAACGGGACTCTAAAGGTTTTCGGTTCACCGGCCGAGGAGATTCTGGCCAGCCGTCCTTACATGGTGCGAGCTGGGTTGTTTAAAGACGTGGATGTGGTCATCGACTGCCACGGCGACAGCACGTTCAAGGTAGCCTACGGGATGGAAGGCACGGCCATGTATTCTTTCACAGTGACCTTCCATGGAAAGACCTCTCACGCTGGGTCATTTCCCTGGATGGGAAGGAGTGCGGTCGACGCTGTCGAACTCATGCACGCCGGAACGGAACGGATGCGGGAGCATCTTCCGATCACTCAGAGAACTCACTGGGTGACCATCAAAGGGGGGGAAACGCCCAACGTAATTCCCGACCGGGCCAGCACCTGGTACTACGTACGGGATTTAGACGAGAATGTGGAGAGCAACTTTAAATGGGTTTTGGATTGTGCCAAAGGAGCGGCCCTGATGACCCAAACCACATACGAAGGTAAGGTTATAGCGGCCGTGCATCAGCGGTTTGGCAACAAGGCACTGGCGGAGCTGGTTTTTAACAACATCAAGGCTGTGGGAAAGATCGAGTACACCGAGGAAGAAGAGGCTTACGCCAAGGCTTTGCAAAAGGAGGCAGGCTTTCCTGTCAAGGGAATGGACTATCCCCTGCAGTTGACCTCTCCGGATACGGAACCCTTAAGGGGTGGCTCCAGCGACGTTGGAGACGTAACTCTGGTGACTCCCACAGTCAGCATGCGCTTCCCTGTCCGGGTTCCCGGCTCCCCCTCCCATCACTGGACTGTGGTTTCAGCAGGGGCCACCTCCATCGCCCACAAGGGAATCACCGCCGGTGCCAAAGTTGCAGCCTTTTCGGCTTATGACCTGCTCACCAACCCAGCAGAGCTGGCGAAGATCAGGGCCGAATTCGAAAATCTGGCCAGAGAACGACCTTATAAGACATTCCTTCCCGAAGGCGCTCAGCCGCCGTTGGAGGTGTATTCCCAGCTTATGGAAAAATACCGGGGGGCCATGCAACAATTTTACCTTGATCCTTGAACGACCTTAGAAACAGAAGGGAGGGTTCAGAATACATCACTGGAGAGACCATAAGGGTGGATGGGGGAACTCTAGCCGGTCGGACCTTCCTGCCCAAAAGTGGCTAAAACTCCCTATTCCATCCATGGAAAGGAGGAAAATCATGTCCTATGAATATTTGCCAGAAAATGTTATTCCCGTGCAACTTTGCAAAGTGGTGGGGAGAATCGAAGAACGGGTAGTGGAACTTTCTCGAAAAGACGAAGAAAGGGCCCTGCGTCTTCATCAAGAATCCATCGTCATTGATTTTCACAATCATTTGACGGTGCTTCCAGAAGACATGAAAAACTTTGAGACATTGGCTAGGTCTGGCAGACCAGCCATGGGATATGAAGGGATCAAGAGATCTGGAATGACCGCCTGTCTTTGTGGTTTTGGGGGATCCATGGGAAGACGCTCTTCGCCCACTCCCTGGCAATTGAATGATATGATTTGGGATCTGGGCATCCGGCAGGCGGATATGGATCATCATCAAGATGCAGTGATCAGGGGATATTCTGTGAAGGATATCCTGGAGGCCAAGAAAAGCGGCCAGACGGCCATCATTCCCCACATCGAGAATGCCCAGATGATTGACAACGACTTGGACAGGTTGGATATGCTTTACGGCCTGGGGATCCGATGCCTGGGGCTTTCGTATAATTCCCGGACAACGGTTGGCGACGGGTGCACCGAAAGAACCGATAGCGGGCTGAGCAGCTTTGGTTTCAAGGTCATCGAAAGGATGAACCGCCTGGGAATGCTGATCGATCTTTCCCACAGCTCTGACCTGGCTACGAAAGAGGCTGTCGAGGCTTCCAGGGCCCCTTGCGGCTGTACGCACACATTTGCCCAGGGGTTACACAAAAATCCCCGGGGCCGATCGGACACCCTCCTAAAACTCATTGCCGAACGCGGCGGTGTGATCGGGGTGGCCGCCGTCCCAAACCTGATCAGTCATAAAGAAGTCCAAACCATATTTGATGTTCTTGATCATCTGGATTACTTCGTAAACCTGGTAGGCATCGATCAGGTAGCCATTGGAACCGACGCCATGTTTGGTGACCATGTAGGGTTTCATAAATACGTTCGGGGTTTCATGGATATGACGATCGCCCTAAAAGAATTACCGGCTACTCATATTGAATTTATCGAGAATCCCGGTCAATGGCCCAATATCACCCGGGCTTTAGTAGCCCGAGGCTACTCGGATGAGGAGATTAAAAAGATTACCGGAGGAAATGTTTTAAGACTTCTTCAGCAAACGATTGGGTAGCGATCCGTGACCCTTTCCATACTTTTTCCTTCTGAATAAAGGGGGCCAAGAATGAAAATTCGAGTCATCCATGCCATCACGGGCGTGACGACATCCTGGCTGGAGCGGGAGGAAAAAATTCTTCGCTCCTATGCCAAGCCGGACACTCATCTGGAGATCGTATCCATAAGGCAAGGGGCTGAATCTATAGAGTCCTATTTGGACATCTACATCGGCTCCCTGAACACCCTCCGCCTTGTGAAAGAGGCGGAGGAAAAAGGATTCGATGGAATTATCATCACCTGCTTCGGAAACGCCAACCTCGATCCCGCCCGGGAGATCGTCAACATTCCCGTTGTGGGGTCAGGCCAGGCTTCCATGCTTTTGGCCGCCAGTCTGGGGTACCGATTCTCGATCATCGGCACGGTCCGTTCAGCAGCCGACCGGCACAGGGTAGAGGCCATGAAGCTGGGCGTATCTTCCAAGCTGGCCTCGGTGCGTTGCATCGAAGCACGCGTCTTGAGTCTTCATGATGATCTGGACGCCACCTTGAACGCGATGTTGCAGGCCGGCCGAAAAGCTATAGAAGAAGATGGAGCCCAGGTGCTCATCCCGGGATGTTTCGGGATGGTTGGCCTTACAGAAAAGATGCAGCAGGAGCTCGGTGTGCCGGTGGTGGATCCAGCGGGTGCGGCGGTCAAGTTAATCGAAACCCTGGTAGATCTGAAGCTCTCACAAAGCAAGCTGGCCTTCCCGATTCCGCCGCCCAAGAAGCGAGATTTTTAGGGATTCGCATTGGCCCAACATCCGGTTTAGAGGACCTCTGAAATCCTAATGCCCATAGAGAGGACGAGAAGCCGATGGAAGATCAGGGAGTGAGAGAGACAATCTTGAGGGAGTTGTCTTTGGACAACGTCATGAAACACACCCGATATTTAGCCGATGAGCTTCCGGACCGTTACTCCGGTAACCCCAACGAACGGGAGGCAGCCGCTTACCTGGAAAAGACCCTACGGTCAGAGGGGGTCCCCGTTACCGGGCACGAATTAACCGGATACGTAAGCCTTCCGGTGGATTCTCGCTTGCAAGTTCTGGCACCGGAAAAGCTGGAGATTCCATCCATCCCCTTCATGAATATCCCCAATACACCCCCCCAGGGGATTGAGGCCGAGCTAGTGGACGTGGTCTCAGGCAGTGAGGATGAGCTTCAGGCAAGAGACGTGCGAGGAAAAGTAATATTAGCCGAATCGTCCTATTCTCCCCCGAGGCAGGAGAAAATTCGCCTGGCCACAGCCAAAGGAGTCATCGGTGCGGTCATTGCCCATTGGGGCTTGGAGGAACACCGGCTCATGGTCCGAGGCAATGCCAAAGCTGTCTGGGGGAACCCTACGCCTGAAACGATGGAGCAGATGCCCAAGATTCCTGTCCTGGGCATCACCCAAGCTGACCTAAGCCTGCTGCGGCAACTTCTGGCCCGAGGCTCCGTGTGGGTACGCCTGACCGCGCAGGTGGACTGTGGGTGGAAGAAGCTCCTCCTTCCCATGGCTAAGATCGCTGGTTTAGGAAACGACGCGGAACAATTCATTATCCTTGGGGGCCACTATGACGCCTGGGGCAATGGCGCCACCGACAATGCCAACGGAAACGCATTGGTGCTGGAGGTGGCCAGGGTATTTAATAAATACCGCCATTGGCTGAACCGCGGGCTTTGGATCTGTTTTTGGAGTGGCCACGAAACTGGCACCATGGCAGCTTCTACATGGCTGGTAGATAATTTCTGGGATGAACTCCGAGATCGGTGTTTGGCCTACTTCAACGTGGACTCCCCTGGAATGAAGGGAACGGATCGATATACTTTGTATGTTTCGCCTGAGCTAACCGACTTCGCCGCCGACATGGCCAGGGAGGTGCTGGCCGAAGACCCGGATATTCAGCGACTGCCCCACACCGGCGATCAATCTTTCTTCGGCATCGGCATTCCCTCCCTGAACGCCCGCACCATGTTTAGCCCGGAGGAGATACGGAAAATGGCTAAAGCCACCTTAGGATGGTGGAACCACGGCTATCCCTGCTATGATACCATGGACAAAATAGATCCCCGGATGATGGCGAAAAACATGAGGGCTGTGGCAGCCACTGCCTATGAGATATGCTCAAGGCCTGTATTGCCCATGAGCTTTATCCATATGGCCAATGAAATGGTAGCCCGACTGGAAGAGTTGAGCGTCGCTGTCGGAGACCTGCTGCGGCTGGCTCCCTTGACCGAAGCAGCCCGGAAGTTCCGCTCTCAGACCCAAAAGTTGGAATCGGTGCGCCGGGATCTGGAGGAGCAAACGGCCAAAGTTGGACTACCCATCGACCCCGATGGTAAGGAACAAGTGCGCCGGGTAAACCAGCTTCTCATTCGCCTCTCTCGCATCTTAACCCACGCCTTTGCGTCCGTGGCCGGTCGATATGCGTATGACCCTTACGGCCTGAGCCACCTCAGAACCCGATTTCCGGGACTCTATTATGCGCCCCGGCTAGCCAAATTGGACCCTGATAGCGAAGCATATCATTCGCTTCTCACCCAGTGCATCCGAGAACGAAACCGGGCAGCCGATGCCCTCCAAGATGCCCTCCGCAGCATAGATGGGCTATTAGAGGAGTGATGCTTCGTTTTAGCTTCATAGGCTGAATTTCTTAAATTTGAACGGAAATTTGGCGCTCCTTTTCTGTGTAAATCATTGGTCCAGGGAGAAAGGGAGAAAAATGTCAGGCCCGCTGCAAGGCATCCAGGGTCATCTCTATCAGTTCCGAAGCCTCCCTCAATCCATCCGACACCCGGTTGGTTTGCTGCATCAGATGGGTAAGCAGGGCACGATAATCAGTGGATTCCGGGGGAAGAGGCAAAAGATACCGACTATCGTACAGACATGGGATTGGGGTGCTGAGGGCCGTTAACCCATAATGGTCGAAACCATACCGGTTGGCAATGGAGAAATTAATGGGGTGCAGAATCCGGCTCAGTTTCATCTGGGCCCGGTTGGCCAGCAGCACCTTCTGGTTTCCTTTCCACAACGTTGCCCCTTGAGTTTCTTTCCGCAGCTCCTGCAGACGTTGGTCTAAAACCTGGGCATTCTGGATCAGCTGTTCGGTATATTTCCTTGGCCTGGAAAGGTCCAACCTTCCGCCCACCGACTGGGCGATAGCCTCCAGGCGGTCCTTGAGTTCCCGGGCGACGGAGAGATGATCGAAGGGAAGTACCGCTGTGTTGCAGAGGCGCACAAGGTAGGCCACATAAACTTTCATGGCTTTAAGCATCATTGGTGCGTCCATCTTTTCCAGGGTCATCTCGTCACTATGATGCCAAGGACCGAGGTTGGCCCCATGCCAGCTTTTGATCTGGTCGGGCGCATACTCGGTTCGCCCGGAGATGGCCGGCACGCCTATTCCCATAAAAGATTGATCACCCGTATGGGCCAGCCTTTTGCGCCGAGTCTCTTCGCCCAGCACTTGCCGTTCCACGGCCAAGTGGAAGCAGGCCAGCTCCGTTGAGCTGGAGGCTGAATAGTGACTTGTGCCCCTCATGCCCGGGGAATCCACATTGATGTAAGCAATCCCGTTTTGGTCTAAATCGTCCCAAGAGTGATCCACAAACCAGCTGGATCCCACCATGGTCCCCGTTTCATGACCCGACCAAAAACCGATGCGGATGCTGCGCTTGAGTTCTTGTTGGTACAGGGCCAGCGCCCGAGCTGCTTCAAGGACAGCAAAGTTGCCCGTGGCGTTGCAGGTCACACCGCCTCCCCAGGAATCCATATGGCCGCCAAAGACGACGAACTTCTCCGGCTCCTCGCTCCCCTCCAGAAAACCGATTGTGTTCTGTGCTTGTCGCCACTCCTGCGGAGACTCGGCCCGAAGCCACACCTGCACACGCCCCTTCCGGCATAACTCGATAAGATGCTCTCCATCAGCCCGGGAGATGGTTATGGAGGGGATGCGGGGCATATCCGGAAGGGTGATGGGGGTGGGATTCCCCCACGGGGGCTTGACCGATCCATATGCCAAGGTATTGCTGTCTGAGGGGCCCCAGTTGATCATGATCTGGGCTATGGAGCCATGGTCAGCGGCAATTCGCTGCTTCTCTTGACGCGGAGGGGAATAAGACAGCTCCGCGAGGGTGATTTTACCCTTCACTTCTTTGTCCAGGTAATCGTCTACACCACCAGAACCGACAAAGATAAGCTCGCCCTCCATCCCTCCAGGAGTGGTGTTGGCAATGTGCACGAAGGGGCGGCATTGGATGCCCCGCCTTTCCGGTTCAAGAATCATCAACTCGGCTGTCCCCGTGAATCCCACCAGGGCATCGAACTCCTGGATCTCCGCAGGGATGCCGTAACGAACCATCTGGTCTCTGAGGTATTCAGCCATCTGTCTGCATTCTTCTGTGCCAGCCATGCGGGTTGGGATCTCCTTGGAGATTTTCTGGATGTGCCGAAATGCCTGGTCAGCGGAAAGGTCTTGGACAATTTTCTCTTCCAGATCCATGATTATGCTCCTTTCTTCTTTTACTGAGAAAAATAACCTGTCAAACCACCCCTCGAGTGTCAAGATATTTTTTCGAGATCTCTGAAAAACACCCGATTTTTCATTGCGAACGAAGTGAAGCAATCTTTTTTTCAAAGAATTCTTGAGATTGCCGCGTCGCTTTGCTCCTGGCAAAGACTGGAAATGTAATTTTTCAGAGATTTCTTTGAGAGGTCTCTGAAATCTTGACAATTCAGGATCGGATCGATAGTATGCATTTAATTCCCATCAACCTCCCCGTGGCTTCCAGGGAATACTGGGGGGCGGAAAGCGCTGTGGCGGTGCATGAGAACAAGGAAGATATAAATTCCATTTTTGGGGACGAATGAAGTTCGGAGAGCGAAAGATTGAACGCTGACCGTTTAACCGCCATGATCTGGTTCGCCATAGGGCTGTGGGCCATTAGCAGTTCCATCTCGCTTGGCCTGGGAACAACGCGGGAGCCGGGACCCGGTTTTTTCCCCATATTGGCCGGTACTTTCATAAGCCTAATGGCCATAATCATATTTGTCCAATCCCTGAAAAAAAGAGAGGATAAGAAGCTTTCCGATTTCTGGAAAGGCTTACGCTGGAAGAAGACGCTGGCGATTGGATTGATCATGATCGGGTATATCCTGACCTTCGAATGGCTCGGGTTCCCCATTTCTACCTTTCTCTTCCTGCTGATCCTTCTTAAAGGGATGGAATCCGTTGCCTGGCGGAAAGTGCTTCTCATATCCATTATCAGCACTGGCTTTTCCTATCTTCTTCTCAGCATCTCTTTGGAATCGACACTTCCGAAGGGAATTTTTGGCTTTTAGAAGGATTGCTTGATGAATTTCTTCTTAAACCTGACCGCAGGCCTCTCGGTAGCCTTGCAGCCACTTAACCTGCTTTACTGTTTCATCGGGGTTTTCCTGGGTACGCTTATCGGCGTCCTTCCGGGGATCGGACCTGCCGGAGCGATGTCCATTCTCCTTCCTTTGACCTTCAAGATGCCGGCCACCACGGCGATCATCATGCTGGCAGGAATTTATTACGGAGCAATGTACGGAGGCTCCACAACATCTATCCTGGTCAATATCCCAGGGGAGGCAGCATCCGTGGTAACCTGTCTCGACGGCCACCAGATGGCCCTTCAGGGAAGGGCAGGGCCGGCGCTCGGCATTGCCGCATTTGGTTCCTTCATCGCCGGAACGCTGGGCATCGTGGGTTTGCAGGTTTTGTCTCCCCCTCTGGTCTCCATCGCCCTGCGGTTCGGCCCGCCGGAATATTTTTCGCTGATGGTTCTGGGCCTCGTCATTCTCACCTTCCTGGCCCAGAAATCCATGATCAAAGCTCTTTTGCTGGCCGGCTTCGGCATCCTCCTGGGGATTGTAGGACTGGACACCATCACCGGAAAGCCGCGCTTTACCTTAGGGATTCCCAAGTTTATGGACGGAATCGGACTCATCCCCCTCATCATGGGTCTCCTGGGAATCTCCGAAGTTTTCCTCAACGTGGAAAAAACCTTCCACCGCCAGGTCGTTAATACGCCGATCTCCCATCTTCTCCCCTCACTTCAGGACTGGGTCCAGAGCAAGTGGGCCATCGTCCGGGGGTCCTTAATCGGCTTCTTCCTCGGCATCCTTCCCGGGGGAGGAGCGATCCTTGCTTCTTTTGTCTCCTACGCTTTGGAGAAGCGCTTTTCCAAAACTCCTGAACGTTTCGGCCGCGGGGCCATCGAAGGAGTGGCCGCCCCGGAATCGGCCAACAACTCCGCAGCCTCGGGAGCCTTCATCCCCCTCCTCACCCTGGGCATTCCGAGCAACGTACTGATGGCCATTCTCATCGGCGCTTTGATGATCCACGGGATCAGCCCCGGACCAATGCTGTTGAAAGAGCATCCAGACCTTTTTTGGGGCGTGATTGCCAGCATGTACGTGGGCAATATCATGCTCTTGGCCCTGAATCTCCCTTTGATTGGCCTGTGGGTCCAGCTTTTGCGCATCCCCCAGGCCATCCTCTTCCCTCTGGTGCTGCTCTTCTGCGTAATCGGCTCTTATTCGGAGAATTACAGCCTTGTGGACGTGGCCATGATGCTCTTCTTCGGAGCCGTGGGATACTTCATGAGGAAATTCGATTACGAACCCGCACCGCTGGTATTAGCTTTTGTACTGGGACCTATAATGGAGACGGCTCTGCGCCAATCCATGATCATCTCGGAGGGAAGCGTGACCATCTTTCTCAGCCGACCCATCAGCGCCGGCTGTTTGATCATTGCCGCTGTTCTCTTCCTCACTTCTTTCATTCCCTCCTTGCAGCAAAAAAGGAAATTGGTGGTGGAGGAAGGAGAAGAGACCCGTTGAAAAATTTTACTGGCATGGAAAGGGGGACCCCCACGATTTCAGGGTGGATGAAAACCCGGATTTTCCCCCCGAAAGGCAGGGAGAAGAATTCCTTCATTAGAACATGGAGCCCAAGGTGAAAATAGCGGAAAGTGTTTTGCAGGCCATCGGCCATACCCCCATGGTGAAGCTCGCTAAGATGGCCGAAGGGATCAAGGCCAATGTCCTTGTCAAGCTGGAGTATGTCAACCCTTCGGGGAGCCTGAAAGACCGAATCGCTTTGAAGATGATCCTGGATGCGGAGGAGAAGGGGCTTTTAAAACCCGGCTACACCATCCTGGAAAGCAGTACCGGGAACACGGGGATCGCCCTCTCCTTCGTGGGGTCTCTGAAAGGCTATAAGGTGATCATCTACGAGACCACCCCGGGGAAAATCGGGGCAGAAAAAAAGAAGATCATGCGAAGCTACGGGGCCGAGGTTCGTTCACTTCCCCCGGAGGAGCTGAAACGGCTGAGAGAAAAAAGTGTTGCTGGAGCTGAGGTGGAGCGCCCAGGGAGGTTGAAATGCCTGGAGCTTGAAAGGACCCACCCTAACTTCTGGTGGGCTCGGCAATTCAGCAACCCGGCGAACGTAATGGCTCACCATGAGACCGGGAGGGAAATTCTGGATCAAACCGCCGGGAAGGTCGATGTCTTTGTGGCTTCCATCGGAACCGGTGGTACGCTGAAGGGCATCGCGGAGGTCCTTAAAGAGGTGAACCCCAAGGTTCGCATCGTCGGCATCCAACCAGCCTCCTCCAAAATTCCCATGATTCCCGGCCAACCCTACCCGCAGAGCGAGACCAGCGGGGGGATCGTGGCGGAAATGCTTCAAAGCAAGGATTTAATCGATGAGGTTCTCCGCATAACCGATGAGGAGGCGGTGGAGATGACCCATCGGTTATGGCCAGAAGAGGGTCTTTTTGCCGGGGTCTCTTCCGGAGCCAACGTCCTCGTGGCCCTCCAGGAAGGGAAGAAACTCGCCGGGGGAAATGTGGTCACCCTCCTGCCGGACAGCGGGGACCGGTATTTTACAGAAGAACATTACGTTACCTGATCCTTTTTTGCCCCTTATTCCAGCTGAGGAACACGGAAGAATGAAGGATCCAGATCGAAGGATGGAAAACGGAGAGTTCAAATAATTTTGCAAAGGAGGTACGGAGATGCAAAGCATGTTTAAGTTTCTTGTCACAATCATTGTTTCTATGTCGGTGCTGGTAAGTATGGCGGAACCTGTGGCTGGCAAATATCCAGAAAAACCTGTTCAATTAATTGTCCCTTATCCTCCTGGAGGGATTTCTGATCTAACTGCCAGGGTCCTGGCCAGCACGATCGAGCCTTTTCTGGGACAACCCTTGATTGTAGTCAACAAGCCAGGGGGCGGTGGCGCCATCGGGGGGTACGCAGTAACCAAGGGGGAACCGGGATACACGGTGGGCATCTTCGCTCCAGTGCTGGCGTTCCCGGAATACTATCGGCCGGAGGCCGCTTATACCAGTGCCGATGTCCGGCCGGTGGCCCGCCAGTTCATGATGCTCACCACTATCGTGGTCAAGAAAGACGCTCCCCCCAATAACCTGAAGGAGTTTATCCAGTGGGTAGAAAAAAACCCGGGCCTTAAGTACGGTCATACGGGGAAGGGGGCCACGACCCACCTAGTGGGTGTGGACCTTGCGGATTTGGTCGGCATAAAGATGATCGACGTTCCCTTCCAGGGAGACTCCCACGTGATGACCGCCGTTTTGGGGGGCCATGTGCCCATCGGGTTTGCCAACCTTCCCGGGGTTGTCTCCCACATCAAAGCCGGAACGCTCAAGGGGATTGCCATCTATGCCGACAAGCGGATGGAGGAAGTTCCCGAAGTTCCCAATGTCTTAGAGCAAGGCTATAAACTAAGGCTCCCCTATCCTTTTGGCGGGCTCTTCGCTGCCAAAGCCACCTCCGATTTCATGCTCGATAAATTGAGCGAGGCCGTGGGCAAGGCTTCTGAACAAGAATCGTATAAGAGGGATATGAAGAAGATCGGGGCCTACAGCGCTTACCAGTCAAGGGCGGTTTTTGAGAAGGAGCTGGCCATTTACAAAACAGTGGCCGAGGGTTTTTTGAAAAAACTGGGGATTATCAAGTAGGTCAACCAGGGTAGCTTTTCGTTTCGCAGCTGGATCTGGATGCGGGCTCTGAAATAGGTACCTTCAATGGAGGGAAAAGGAAAAGAATGCTCCTGAATAAATCCCGGGCAGAAAGGATCATGGAAAAGAACGGGCTTGAAGCCCTGGTTGCGACCACTCCGGAAAACGTCGCCTATCTAACCGGCTTTTGGATTCTGACTTCCCTTCGTCACCGCGGTCGCCAGGTTTTCGCGGTCATCTGTAAAAAAGAGATGGTTCCAGATATGGTGATCTCCAGAGGGTTGGTGGATCATCCTCTTCAAGGAAACACCTGGGTTCGGCAATTCTATCTCTACGGGGAGTTCTATTTTGCCCGAGAAGACCGGAGCGGGTTGGACGACGAGTCCAGACGCCTTTTTCAAATTTTGCACCGTCTTCCCAACCACAAAAATGCCTTGGAAGCACTGATCCAGTGCTTGAAAGACAACGGAATTCATCAGGGTCGAATCGGTGTTGACCAGGGGAGCGACGTCGTCTTTCTTGGGAATGCTTTGGAGAAACACCTTCCCGGTCTGAAAACCAAACCCGCTTATGACCTTTTTCGAGAAATTCGGACCCTAAAAACCCCCAAAGAAGTCCTGCGCATCCGCCGGGCAACGGAAGTGGCCGAAAACTCCTTATCTGCAGCCATCCAAGCCATCGGGGAAGGGGTCAGTGAAAAGGAGCTGGATTTGATCTTTAAGGAGGCCGTGGTCCGCCAGGGCGGGATTCCCACGCTGGCCTGCATCGGCTCAGGACCCCGGGGGGCCTTTCCCAACGTGGAACCTTCTCAGCGGAGGATCAGCAAAGGGGATTTAGTGCGCTTCGACGTTGGCTGTCTTTTTCAAGCCTACCATACCGACATTGCCCGGACGGCAGTCTTAGGGGCCCCCAATGGCAAACAAAAAAATTACCACGATGCCCTGGTCGCCGGACAGGGCCGAATTCTGGAAGCCTTAAAACCGGGCGCACGAATTTCTGACCTCTTCATGATGGGGATGACGGAAACAAAAGAAAAAGGAATCCCGCATTATCAGCGACATCATCTTGGCCATGGAACCGGAATCGAGGGTTATGATCTGCCCATCATCGGCCCTGATCATGTGAGTGAACTTGAGCCGGGAATGGTTTTATGCGTGGAGACCCCTTACTATGAGCCAGGGTTCGGCGGCCTGCAAATCGAGGACATCGTGGAAATCACCGCCGGCGGGTGCCAGCGGCTTACCCGACTGGAACGGAAGCTGTTCATCGTCTGAGTCGTTTGCCAAGAGGTCGCTTCCTCTTTCCGGCTATGCCCGTTTGGGAAAAACCCTTTCCGATAAATCGGGCGGCAGAGTTTAAACAGAAATTTAAAAAAGGGGATTCTCGATGCTAAAAGCAGAACCTTTCGACCTGGATGTTCTGGTGATCGGCGGCGGCGGAGCCGGGGCAATGGCCGCGCTCTGGGCTGCAAAAGAGGTACCCCGGGTGGGGCTGGCGGAGAAGGGGGTTTTCGGAAAGTCAGGATGTACCTCAATGGGGGCCTTCTCGATTTGCGCCGCTTTTGGATACGCCGATCCGGCCGATAATTCCCGAAAGCACCTGGAGGACACCATAAAAGGAGGACAATTTCTCAACGACCAGGAACTGGTCGATCTATACACCCGTGAGGCTCCGGAAAGAATTCAAGAGTTGATCTCCTACGGAGCCAGGTTCGACATGGAGAATGGCAGGCTAAAGCAGGTGATGATGCCCGGGCACAGCTTTCCCCGGGCCTGCCATTATGACCGGCGGACGGGTCCGATGATCATGGGAACTCTTGCCCGGAAGTTGAAGAAGACCCCTTCGATCCGCCGTTTTGCAGAGGTGATGGTCGTTGATCTCCTGCTCCAGCCTGAGGGTCCCCATTACGCCGTCGGAATCCGCTGGGCCGATTCATCTTTCATCATTTTCCGGGCTAAGGCCATCGTTGTAACCACGGGGGGCGGGGCGCAGATTTACAAGAATAACACCACTTCATTGGACAACACGGGGGATGGGATTAGCCTCATGTTCCAGGCCGGCGTCGAGCTTTCCGACATGGAATTTGTCCAGTTTTATCCGACAACGGTGTGCTCTCCCAAACTGCCCGGGCTCGGTCCCACGGCCACTGCCTTCTTACGAATTCGAACTGGAGCCCGTCTGTACAATGCCCTGGGGGAAGATTTTATGGATAAAAAGATGCCGGGATGGAGATTCCGGGCCACCCGGGACCTGCTCTCCCAGGCCATCTACAAGGAGATCATCGAAGGGCGGGGGACCCCCAAGGGGGGTGTGTACATGGACATCACCCACCTTCCCCCGGAAAAGATCGAGAAGGAATATGCCATCGGAAGTTATTATAAAAAGCTCCTCCAGGTCGGCGTGGACATTTCCAAACGGCCGATCGAAACCAAGGTATCCGCGCATTTCTTCATGGGCGGAGCGCGGGTGAATGCCAGGGGGGAAACGAATGTCCCCGGATTGTATGCTGGGGGGGAAGCCACTGCTGGTTACCACGGGGCAAACCGCTTGGGAGGGAATGCTCTTTCGGAAATTCTGGTCAGCGGTTCCCGGGCCGGAAAGTTTGCCGCCCTGAGGGCGAAAGCCGTTTCGGAGGAAGGAAAGGGGGAAGAAGCGCTGGAAGGCCGACTGGAGGCTCTGAAAGAAAGGATCGCCCGGTGGAGGGCGAGGGCCGGCGGTCTCCGACCGGTGGAAGGGAAGAAAAGAGTTCAAGATCTGATGTGGGAAAAAGCCGGCGTGGTTCGGCAAGGCAGCAAGATGAGGGAAGGGCTGGACTCCCTGCGCGCCCTGAAAGAAGAAGCGGAAAGAAGTCTGATGATCTGCCCGGAGCGCCGTTATAACCGAGAACTTTTCGACGCCTTTGAATTCTTCCACATGATCCGTGTTTCCTCCCTGATCCTCCTGGCGGCGCTCACCCGGGAAGAAAGCAGGGGAGCCCACTACCGAGAAGATTTCCCCCTTCCCGATAATGCCAGGTGGCTGGTGAATATTCTCCTCAAGAGATCTGAGGATGAAGGGGTGAAGGCAAGGACTGAAAAGGTGAAGCTCACCCATCTGAGCCCGGAGAAATGATGAAAGAACAAAATATGAGCATCGTGAGGATCCTGCGGTTGGATCCCGATAAAAACCCCTCTCCCTACTTCCAGGAATTCATCATTCCCTTTGAACGGGAAAGCACGATTCTGGACTCCCTCTATTACATTTACTGGCATCTCGATGGTTCCCTGGCCTTTCGGGGGTCCTGCTTTGCCGGAGGGTGGTGCAACGTATGCACGCTGAAGGTGAACGGAAAGGTTTTGCTTCCCTGCAAGCACTTCATGCAAAAGGAGATGGTCATTGAACCTCTACCAGGATACCCGGTGCTCCGCGACCTGATCGTGGATCTTTCGCCCAGCAGACAAAAAAAATTGAAACCACAAGAATGAGCTCAGAAAAAATCGAACTCCTGGGAATCTGCGCCAGCCCCAGGAAGGGGAACAGCCTTTTCTTGCTTAAGAAGGCCCTCGCTGCTGCCGGAAGACTGCCTTCTGCCGGGCAAATTTCCATCGCCCTGGTGGAGCTGCGATCCCAAAAAATCGCTCCCTGCATGAGTTGCGAAGGCTGTGAGAAGACCGGGGGAGAATGCGTCATCCAGGATGGCTTTCAAGGGATCCGGGACCGCTGGGTGACAGCGGACGTTGTCCTCTATTCCGTCCCGGTTTATCACCTGGGAATTCCGGGGCAACTTAAGTGCTTCCTCGACCGCTTGGGGAACAGCCAGCGAAAAGTTTACCGGGTGCCATCCCCCCGTCGGCTGAAAGTAGTTGGAGCGATTGCTCAGGGATCCCACCTATTTGCCGGCCAGGAACTGGTAATCACCTTCCTGCTGCAGCACGCTGTACTGATGAACTGTGTCCCCGTCTCGGGTGACGCATGGGAATCGTACCTGGGAGCGGCGGGCTGGACTCGGGCCCAGAAGGCGGAAAAGGCACTCGAGGTTGAGTACGATCGGG
>Ga0315280_10006622_pt1 | contig 15915 bp, 12 predicted proteins | sample YL17G06_40_MG_FD_203697 | JGI IMG/M metagenome (GOLD analysis project Ga0315280, IMG submission 203697) | Sediment microbial communities from Yellowstone Lake, YNP, Wyoming, USA - YL17G06_40 | ecosystem: Environmental > Aquatic > Freshwater > Lake > Sediment | place: USA: Wyoming | collected... | reverse complement strand
CACGGTCTTCAATGCGTTCCTCCGTTATGACATGCTCGGCCGCTGGGGAGCGATCATCTCGATTGTCGGCGGATGTTTGATCGCGCTCGTCTCGCCGCGCACGATCCGGCTTTACGAATTGCCGGCGGCGGAATATTTCGCGCTGCTGGTGTTTGCCGTTCTGGGCATGGCGCTGTTGTGTTTGGGCGTGGAATTGCTGACGATTTTTCTGACCGTCGAGACCCTCGCGATCTCCATTTGTATTCTAGCCGGCCTGCGTCGTGGGTCTTCGAAATCCTCGGAAGCCGCCTTGAAGTATTTCATTCTCGGTGCTTTTTCGGGCAGCTTCCTGCTTTTTGGCTTTGCGTTTCTTTACGGCGGAGCCGGCGGCAGCACACTGTTGGGACAAGTCCATCTTTCGGCAGCCCAGCCCAAGACCACCTTTGATCTCGGCTGTCTCGTGCTGGGGCTGGCCCTGGCTCTGGCGGGCTTCTCGTTCAAGCTGACGCTGGCCCCCTTTCACCTCTATGCGGCCGACGTGTTCGAGGGCGCACCGACGCCCGTGGCCGCGCTTCTGGCGACGGGTTCCAAGGTCGCCGGCGTCGTCGCGCTGGTTCATCTCATCTCTCCCGCCGACGGCGTGCGGATCAGCCCGTTCACGCGCGCCCTCTCCGTGGATTTGATGACCCTGCTTTGGATTCTCGCCGCGCTCAGCATTATCGTCGGCAACGTCGTGGCCCTGCTTCAGCGCAACATCAAGCGCATGCTCGCCTATTCCACCATCGCGCACAGCGGCTACCTGGTCATCGGGATCATGGTGTTCGCAGGGGAAACCGAGCCGGCCGGGCGCGCGGACATCGAAAGTGCGCTGCTCGTTTACCTGGCCGCCTACGTCATCATGAACGTCGCGGCTTTCGGTGTGGCCATGACGCTGGGGCGGCGGGGCGAAGAGAACATCGAAGAGTACGCAGGACTGGCGCGGCGCTCACCCTGGTTGGCCGTCGCGATGACCCTTGCGATGTTGTCGCTGACGGGCATCCCCGCCACGGTCGGATTTGTCGGAAAGTTCGTGGTGTTTGCCCGGGCCGTCGAAGCGGGGTTTGTGCTGATCGTGGTTCTGGCGGTTCTGGGCAGCGCCGTTTCTGCCTATTATTATTTGCGTGTGGTTGTGGCCATGTACATGCACGAGCCGGCCACGGAAGTCGCCGCGGAACCGATAGACTGGGTCCAGAAAGCCGGCCTGGTGCTGGCCACGGTTCCGATCGTCGTCTTCGGCATCTTTCCCCGGTTGCTGATGGCGGTGCTGGGCGCAGTTCCGAGAGGCGGATAGCATCTCATGCTCGACTATGTTTGGCTGATCCCGGTCTTGCCTGCTGCCTCGGCGCTCATCTGCGCGGTTTGGGGCAAGCGGCTCAGGACGTGGGCCGGCTGGGTTTCGGTCGCCGCGATGTTCGGCAGCTGCTTCTTCACGGCTGTGGCGGTGCTGGCGTTTCTCGGCCACCCCGAGCGCGCTCCCTTCCGCAAGACCCTGTTCGAGTGGATCCACGTCGGCACGTTCAAGGTCGGGATGTCCGTTCTGGTGGACCCCTTGACCGTGGTCATGCTGGTGGTGGTATCGGTCGTCGGGACGCTGGTGTTCATTTATTCCACCGGCTATATGCACGGCGACCCAGGCTATGCCCGCTTCTTTTCGTTTATGTCATTATTCGCCGCGTCCATGTTCACGCTGGTCATGGCCGACAATTTCCTGGTCCTCTTCATCGGCTGGGAAGGCGTCGGACTGTGTTCTTACCTGCTCATCGGCTACTGGATGGACCAGCAATACTGTGCCGACGCCGGCCTGAAGGCGTTTGTGGTCAACCGAATCGGCGATGCGGGATTCACCATCGGGATGGCGCTGATCTTCGCGGTCTGTGGGAGCCTGGATTTCGAAACCGTGTTCGCGCGGGCGCCCGAGGTCTTTCCTTATGCGGGTGCGGCGGTGACCATGGCCACGTTGCTACTCTTCGTGGGCGCGACGGGCAAGTCGGCCCAGATTCCGCTGTTTGTCTGGTTGCCCGACGCGATGGCCGGCCCGACGCCCGTGAGCGCCCTGATCCACGCGGCAACCATGGTGACCGCGGGCGTCTATATGGTGGCGCGGTGCAGCGTGCTCTTCGCGCTCGCCCCGGCGACCATGGCCGTCGTCGGAATCGTTGGGGCGGCGACGGCGTTTATGGCCGCGAGCATCGGCATGACTCAACGCGATATCAAGAAGGTGCTGGCCTATTCGACCATCAGCCAACTGGGCCATATGTTTCTCGCGTTGGGCGTGGGAGCGTTCGCCACGGGGATCTTCCACCTCTACACACATGCGTTCTTTAAGGGCCTGTTGTTCCTCGGCGCCGGCAGCGTCATCCACACGCTTCATCGCGAACAAGACATGTTCAAGATGGGCGGCTTGCGCAAGGCCATGCCCGTGACGTGGCTGACTTACCTGGCGGCGACGCTGGCGATCTCGGGTTGCCCCCTCACGGCGGGTTTCTTCTCCAAAGATGAAATCCTGTGGCGCGCCGTGTCCGAGGGTCCGATGCTGGGCCGCGTCCTGTGGGCGGTCGGTCTGATCACGGCGCTGATGACGGCGGTCTATATGTTCCGAACGTTGTACCTCACGTTTCACGGCGCGAGCCGTGTTGCTCCCGAGGCGGCCGAGCACCTGCACGAATCGCCGTCGAACATGACCATTCCGCTGATTCTTCTCGCCATCGGGTCCATCGCCGCCGGTTGGGTGGGTTTGCCCGAGTGGATGGGCGGATCGAAGTTCGATCACTTCCTCGAGCCGGTCACCGCTCCCGCTCGCGCTTTGCTGGCCCAGCATGCGGGGGCCGCGTCCCACGAATCGCGCCAGTTCGAATGGCTCATCACGGGCGCGTCGGTGGCGGTCTTCGTGCTCGGATGGCTTCTTGCGCGTCGCTATTTTCTGACCGGTTTTCCGGCGCGGGCCGAGCGCGCGGCGCGCCGCTGGGGAATCCTCTACAAGATCTCGGCCTATCGTTGGTGGTGGGACGATTTCTACAACGCGGTGATTGTGCGCGGGTTCATGGGCCTCAGCTGGCTGGCGGGGCAGTTTGATCATTATGTCGTGGACGGCCTCGTCAACGGGACGGGTCGGACCGTGGCGGCTTTCGGCGAGGAATTCCGGCGCTTTCAGAACGGGCGGGTCCAATACTACGCCCTGGGAATTTTCCTGGGTGTCAACCTCATCCTCATCGCGATGCTGTATGGCCAACTTGGGCATTTGCTCAGACGAGCGATCGAGTTTGTCATGGGCCCTTCAGGAGCGCAGTGAGTGCGGTATTTCAGGATGTGACGTTGCGCCAAATCTACAACTGAAACGGGCCGAACCGTGGAGCAATTGCACGATCTGATCATCAGGATCTCCGGAGAAGTGCTACCCTACGCGCTGACCGTCATCATTTTTCTTCCGATCGCGGGCGCGGTGGCCTTGCTGTTTTTCAATGGGCAGAGCGATCGCGGCAAGGCCGCGCTGCGGTGGACGGCGTTCATCGTGGCGCTGGTGAATTTCCTGATTTCCATTTGGGCCGCCGTGCGGTTCGATTTGTCGCCCACCGCGCCGCAATTCCAGTTCTTCTTTCAATGCAACTGGATTCCCAAGTGGGGCGCTTCCTATGCCGTCGGGTGCGATGGCATGAGTCTGCTGCTCGTGTTGCTGACCAATCTCTTGAGCGCCCTTGCCATCCTGTCGTCCTTCAGCGCCATCACCCGCCGCGAAAAGGAGTACTATATCCTGATGCTCCTTCTTCAGGCGGGTTGCCTGGGCACCTTTCTCGCCCTCGATTTGCTGCTGTTCTATGTCTTTTGGGAACTGATGCTGATCCCGCTCTACTTCCTGATCGGCATCTGGGGATCGGACGAGCGCATTTACGCCACCATGAAGTTCCTGGTGTATACGCTCACCGGCTCGCTCCTGATGCTGGTGGGAATCCTGGTGCTCTATTTTCGGGGCATCCAGGTCAATGGCGGACTGGCGACGTTCGATTACCAGACGTTGGTTCAGGCGGATCTGGGCCTTGGCCCTACGGCCGAGATGTGGCTCTTCCTGGCGTTCCTGGCCGCCTTCGCCATCAAGGTCCCCATTTTCCCGCTCCACACCTGGCTGCCGGATGCGCACACCGAAGCGCCCACCGCGGGATCGGTCATCCTGGCCGGCGTGTTGCTGAAGACCGGCGTGTACGGCATTCTGCGGTATTGCATTCCCCTTTTTCCCGAGGCGGCCGTCCGGGTGGCGCCGGTTCTGGCGGTGCTCGCCATCATCGGGATCATCTATGGTGCGCTGACCGCGCTCGCGCAAAAAGACATGAAGCGCCTGGTCGCCTATTCGTCGGTCAGCCACATGGGATTCGTAATTCTGGGCATTTTTGCCTTCCAGGACCAGGCCACGCGGGGCGCCATGCTCCAGATGATCAACCACGGCATCAGCACCGGCGGATTGTTCTTGTGCGTCGGCATGGTTTACGAGCGCCGCCACACGCGCCTGATGGCCGAATTCGGCGGACTTGCCGTCAACATGCGCCGCTATGCCGCTTTGACGGTCATCATTGTTCTTTCGTCGCTTGGGCTGCCCGGCCTGAACGGATTTGTCGGCGAGTTCCTGGTGATCGTCGGCGTCTTCCAGGAGCACTACCTCTGGGCGGCCTTCGCGGTGACCGGGGTGATCCTGAGCGCGATCTATTTGCTGGTCATGGTGTTGAAGGTGTTCTTCGGGCCGCTCGACAAGCCCCCCAACCAGGTCCTGCGCGACCTCAACGTTCGCGAGGTGCTGACCATTCTCCCGCTGATTCTCATCGCCTTCTGGATCGGGCTCTATCCCAAGCCGTTCCTGCGCTTGCTCGAACGCAACTCCACCGCGACCATTATGAAGGCGAAGACCGCGCACAAAGAACACGAGTCGGTCGTCGTTCATCATCCAACGTTACTCTACAGATACGTGGCCGCCGCTCAGAAACGATGATGGGGGCCTGTGACCTGAAACTTGCTACTTGAAACCTGAAACGAGTACTTGCTTGCGGGAGGTTGCGCATGAGTCGGCGAAAAGAGTACGAAAGCAAGATCACGAAGTTGCGCCAGCTGATGGCCGAGAACCATCTGGACGGTCTGCTTCTGGGCACGCCGGCCAATTTCTCGTGGGCCACCGCGGGCGGGAACGCGGTCGTTTCCACTATCGCGCCTCTGGCGGCGGCCATGCTGCTGGTCACCGCCGACCAGGTCTGTGTCGTGTGCAGCAACATCGAGGCCCCTCGCATCGCCGATGAGGAGGTCGGCGAACTGGGCTGCGAGGTGCGGCCCTTCGATTGGTTTCGCGGCGAGGCGCACAAGGCGGCCCGCAAGATCTGCCGCCGAAATGTGGGCGCCGATCATGCGGCGCGCGGTTTCAAAGATGTGGCCGGCCTGGTCGCGCCCCTGCGCTACAGTCTCACCGAAACCGAGCTGGAACGCTATCGCATGGTGGGCCGGGCGGCGGGCGAGGCGATCGGCGAGACGATGCGCGCTCTCGGACCGGGTGTCACCGAATCTGAGGCGGCCGGAAAGCTGCGCGAGAATCTCTCGGCGCGCGATCTCGAATCGGTCGTCACGCTGGCGGCCGCCGATGAGCGCATCGCAAAGTATCGTCATCCCGTGGTCACCGACAAAAAAACGCGGGAAACGATTATGCTGGTCACCTGTGCGAGGCGCTGGGGCCTGATCGTCGCGGCGACGCGCATCGTGCGGTTCGTGCCGGTCACGCGCGAACTGCGGCGCAAGCACGAAGCCGTGGTTCACGTGGATTCCACCATGATCGCGGCGACCCGGCCCGGTGTGGCGCTGGCCGACATTCTCCGGCGCGGGATCGAAACCTATCGCGCACGGCGGTTCGGCAAGGAGTGGAAACTCCACCACCAGGGCGGCCCCACGGGCTATGCGCCGCGCGAGTTCGTCGTGACCCCCCACGAGACGCGCAGCGTGGTTCTCAACCAAGCCATCGCGTGGAACCCCAGTATCACCGGAACCAAGTCGGAAGACACGATTCTCGCGCTTGCCGACCGAACCGAAATCGTGACCGAATCGCCCGAGTGGCCGATGCTCAGCTTCGAGGTCGAAGGCCAGGTCATTCGTCGGCCCGACCTGTTGGTCTTGGAATGACAAGAGTAGGACAGGACTCAAGACAAAGGATTGAATTACGCCATGGCGCGTTACCTCTGCCAGTACCTCCAGCAACGCGGGAAATTGAAGGACTTCTACGCGCTTCTCAAACGCAACCTCGCGACCGATCCCACCGGCCAGAAAACGCTGACGGAGGTCCTGGGTTCATCGCTCGACAGAATTGATGCGGATTGGCGCCAGTGGGTGACGACGCTGCGTTTTTCACGATAGCAGTACGACTGGTCCGATGGGCAATCGAGTTCCGTGCTACCGGGCGTCGCGCAGTTCTTTTTTCAGCCACTCCAGGTAGCTCGCGCTGCCTGTGACGATCGGCAGGGCCACGATTTCGGGAACTTCATAAGGATGGATTTCTCGAATGGCGGACTCCAGGTCTTTGTACAGAGCCGTGTCGCTCTTCATCACGCACATCCACTCCTCGGCCGTTTCGATCTTTCCTTTCCACCAATAGGTGCTTGAAATCGGACCCAGGACCTGTGCACAGGCGGCGAGGCGCTTTCCCACGACCCCACGCGCGATCTGCTGCGCCTCCTCTCTCGTTTCCGTCGTGGTGATGACTTGAACGTATTCAGTCACCGCGCCTTCCCCTTTCGGAGTGATGCCAGGATATGTTGGGATGAGATTCGGGTCTGCGCCGCCGCGGCCGCGCATAATTGGAGTGGGCCTGCCGTGCCCCTTCACTCAGCATTCAACATTCCAAATTCAACATTCAAAATTCTCATTTCTTCTCAGGCCCAGCCGCGGCCTTCCCTATCGCGCAGCCGCCCACGCTCTCCGGAACTCCGAGTGTTCGCAGGATGGCCATCATCGGACACCAGTTGGTGAAGGCCGACTGGAACAGGTTCAGGCCGACGAACGCCGTGAAAAACAGCCAGTAAAGCGAGTGAAAATAAGCCAGTGCGACGCTGAGCAGCACGAAGAATCCGCCGATCCCGCGGAGATATCGTTCAACCGTCATGGCAGGGTCTCCCACCAAAATGCTGTGTGACGAGGCATACATTCTCCTCGACGCTACGATTCGATTAGAGCCAATTCTGATTGCAAAGTCAACGGCGATCCCCGCACGTGGGTGGGGGAGAGGAGGGTGCGCTGCCCTTCAAACGAAGCGGCTTGCTGAGCGCATAGAGTAATCCTGCAAAATAGTAACGGACCTGTCTCAGCCGATAGCCGCGCGCTTCGGGCACGCGTCGCCACCAATGCCATTCGAACGGCAGGAATCGGAACAACCACTCGCGCCAGGTGTAGTTGTTCACCAGGAAGCGAATCCGGTTGCGATAGTAGTAATGAAAGAATGCGGGACTGTGCAATTTGAAGGATTGCGATTCGTGGTGATAGACAACCGCCCGGGGGACATAGACGACCTTCTTGCCCATCCGCCGCGCCCGGCAGCAAAGATCAACCTCTTCGTAATAGCCCGGCCAATAGTCCTCATTGAACCCGCCGACGCTGTCGAGAAAGTCACGCCGCACCGCTATCGCGCAGCCGGAGGCGTAATCAACTTCGCGCTGCTCGTCATATTGACCGCTGTCCGATTCATCCTTGCCGAGGTGGTTCGTCATCGCATTGGGATGAAGAATGCCGCCGGCGTGCCAGATCGTGCGGCCATCGGGATAGAGAATCTTGCATCCGCAGACCACGGCGTCGGGCCGGCTCTGGAAGGCCTCGACCAGCGCCCGCGCGATTTGGCGATCCACCGTCGTATCGGGATTGAGGAAGAGCACCAGCTCGCCGCTGGAGGCGCGCCAGCCGTCGTTGTAGCCGCCCGCGCAACCGCGATTGCTCGTGTTGGGAATGAGAATATCATAGTGTCCGGTCGCCCGCGCTTCGGCGACCGTCCCATCCGACGAAGCGTTGTCCACGACCACAACCTCGAGGTCGGGATAATCCACCGCCGCAAGCGATTCGAGACAGGCCCGGATGAACTTCTCGCTGTTGAACGTCAGAACGGCGATGCTGACTTTGGGAGGGCGGGAAGCGGACCTGCCGGTTGTCGGCGTTGTTGACGCGATGTTGCCGGTTGCCATTCGTCAAATCCTTGGCCACGCGAAAGGGTCGTGCGATCTTGCCGACTTCAGAAAAGCAGGCGGCGAGTTCTGGTGCAAGCGAAACGTGGAACGGCGGATATCATTGCTCACCTGTCGCCGTGACTGCGCGTGGTTTTGGCGGCTTTTCGCTTTGATCGCAGACCCAGGCAGCCCAGCGGTTACATTTCGATTGATATTCACAAGGCGCGTCTCGCAAAGTCTGGGCGCGGAAGAAAAGATCATTCTGCGCCGAGCGAACGGGGAGGGGAGCGATTCGCCGCGCGAACGCCCGGAATCTCATCCCACACGTGTCAGTCTGCGGAGGTGCAAACATGGGTAGCGCAAGGAAGTCCGCGAGTTTCACGTTCTGGTTGGTGCTGCTTGTCGTGGTCAGCGCCTCAACCTGGGCGGCCGAGGAGTTGACCGACAAGCGCGCCACCGAGTTTCGCAGCAAGGACACGAGTTACACGGTCATGCACTATCCGACGAAGCAGGCCTGGCAGTCCAAGGGCGACTCCATTCGAAAGCAGATTCTCGTGGCCAACGGTCTCTGGCCGATGCCCGAGAAGACGCCGCTCAACGCCAAGCGTTTCGGGCGACTGGATCGCGACGGCTACAGCATCGAGAAGGTCTATTTCGAAAGCTATCCGGGCTTCTATTGCACCGGAAATCTCTATTTGCCGCGCGATCGCAAGCCGCCCTATCCCGCGATGCTCTGCCTACACGGCCACTGGAAGGAAGGACGACTGGCCGACGAGAAGGACGGGTCGGTTGTCGCGCGCGGCATCACCTTCGCGCGCCAGGGCTACGTCGTTTTTTCGCCGGACATGGTCGGCTATAACGACTCGAAGCAGGTGAGGCACAAAGGCAACGAGTTTGCCGCGCCGCTCTGGGGCCTGAGCCTGATGGGACTCCAGACGTGGAACAACATCCGCGGGATTGACTTCCTGCTCACGGTCGAGGGCGTTGACCCCAAGCGGGTCGGGTGCACGGGCGCGTCGGGCGGCGGAACGCAGACGTTCATCTTGGCGGCGATTGAGGATCGCGTCAAATGCGCCGTCCCCGTTTGCATGGTGTCGGAGTACTTCCAGGGCGGCTGCGAATGCGAGAACGCGCCGCTTCTGCGCCTCGACACGACCAACATCGAAATCGCCGCCTCGGCCGCGCCGCGTCCCTACATGATCACCGGCGCGACGGGCGATTGGACGAAGAACATCATGCGAGTCCAGGGGCCGGCCATTCGCGAGATCTACAAGCTGTTCGGCGCCGAAGACAAATTCAACTTCGTGATCGTTGACGCCCCTCATAACTACAACAAGGAAACCCGCGAGCACGTCTATCGCTGGATGGGCAAGTGGCTCCTCAATGAAAGCGATGCCGAGAAACTTCGCGAGCCGCCCTACACGGTCGAGAAGAAGGAAGACATGCTCGTCTTCACCGAGGAGCACCCGCTTCCCGCCGGCTCGCTCGACGAGAAGGGCGTCCGCGACATGCTGATCGAGCGGACCAGGAAACAGTTCGCCTCGCGCAGGCCGAAGGACAAATCCAGCCTCTCCGCCTTCGCTCAAGCATACTACCCCGACTTCGCGGTGGCGCTCCTGCCCAGCCCGCCGAAGCGCGCCAAAGAGAAGACCGTAGGGAAGACAGAGGGCGCGAATTGGGTGGCGGAGAAAATCGTTCTTACACCGTCAGCGGCGGACGCCGTCATTCCCGTCCACCTATACCGCCCGAAGGGAACGAAGACCACACGCGCCGCAGTGCTGGTCCATCCGCAAGGTGTGCGTGGTGTGACGGACGCTCAGACGGGTGCGCCGAAGCCCGCGCTGGCAGCGCTGCTCGAGGCGGGCTACGTTGTGGCGGTGCCGGATTGTTTCCTCACCGGCGAGAAGTATGCTTCATCATCTCAGGCGAGCCGGGCTTTGCCGAAGGAATTCCCCTACACCTACAACCCGACGACTCTTGCCTGGCGGGTGTGGGATATCGCCATGACGACAGAATCCTTCCCCTCCAAGGGCGAAACCGATGTGACGCTGATCGGGCTCGAAACGGCGGGTCCCTGGTGCCTGCTTGCCGCACGCTTTTCGCACCGGGGCCCTGTAGTTGTGGATGCCAATGGTTTTGCCGACGAGGACGAAGCCAGTTGGCAGGGTGACATGTTCCAACCGGGCATTCTGCGCTGCGGCGGATTGCGCGGGGCAGGTGCGCTTGCCGTTTCTCATCGCCTGCTGATCCACAACACGCAAGGCAAGATGAACACCGACTGGATCGCCGATGTCTATCGTGTCGCCGGCGCTCCAAAGGCGTTTCGCGCGGAAGAGGGCCGTTTGTCCGACAAAGCGATTGTGGAGTGGCTTTCCGGTCGGTAGTAGAGGCTCCTTCAGGGATCAGCGTCTGGGTCCTTGTCGGACCCTTGCTATTGCTTTTCCTGTCATTGCGGGAGTGCAATAGAGAGACCGGTGTCGTGCAGAAGCGCGTCATGAGGTGATCCAAGAATGGTGACCAAAGAGACTCTCCACAAGGCGGTCCATCTCCTGGTCGAGGCGGCCAAGCCACGGGCGATTGTTCTGTTCGGGTCGTATGCACGTGGCGAAGCGAACGAGACAAGTGATCTCGATTTCGTTGTTATCGAGGATGAGGTAAAGAACCGCCGCGCGGAAATCGTCCGGTTGCTCAGGGTTCTGGAGCCCCATGAGATACCCGCCGATGTTTTTGTGGCCAGCCGCGAATTCTACGAGAAGTGGAAGGACGTTCCCGGGACCATGCTGTATGAGGCGTCCAGGGAAGGGAGAGTCGTGTATGAAGCCACCTGAATTCTGGGAAGTTCTTCTCCAGAAGGCCGCGGAAGACGAATATACGGTGGATAAGCTCATTGATCTTCCGGACAGTCCGGATGACGTTATCGGCTTTCACCTGCAACAGGCCACCGAGAAGTTGCTCAAAGCTCTTCTCTCATACTTGCGAATCGAATACCGGTACGGTCACAACCTCGGCGAGCTGATCCATCTCCTTGAGAAGGCGGGCCACCGGATTCCGGCCGAATTGGATGACCTGAGGGAACTAACACCCTTTGCGACTGTCCGGCGCTACGATTTCATTCCGGAAGAAGGTGAGAGCCCGCTGGACCGCAAGACGGCGCGGAAAATGGTAGCGTTCCTGAGGAAGTGGGTCGAAGCAGAAATCCACACATCATAAGGATGCAGGAGGTACCTGATGCCCCGTAATAGGGAACGCTCGTCTTTCATGATTGAGGCGAGAAGCGCCGTCGCTGTGGCGTTTCTCGGTTTTCTGTTGGTTTTCCCCAGGCTTTGCACGGGGGCAGGCGAGCGATTTGATTTCGTCGCGACGAGCGGCACGTTGGGTTTCGGCCAGCCCCATCGCGTCGAATTACGTACCGAAGCCGGCAAACCCTTGCTGGTGCGAGCGACGGGCAACGATCCCTACTTTCATTCACCGCGTGTTTCGCTTCGCGCGACGCGGCAAGGCGTGCTCGTCGTCAAGGCGGCTTTCGAAGGACCGGTGCGAAGTCTGGCCTTGTTCTTTGCGACCGACACGTCGCCGAATTTCGGGGAGGACAAGATGCTGCCTGTTCGCGTGCGCGCCGACGGCAAGGAGCACGAGGTGCGATTGCTCGTTGGCCTCCACCCGCTGTGGCAGGGCACGATCACGCGCTATCGGTTTGATCTCGAACCGAACGAAGCGGTGGGCGCCGTGATGCGCCTGGCGAGCGTGGCTTATGTCTATCCGACCGATCCGGTTCTCAACAAGTTCACTTCTTCGGCATCGGTTCTGGGCAACGGCACGACGGCCACGCTCACGGTCGAGCTGGAAAACGCGACGCCCGACGCCATGACCGACCTCGAGGTTCGCTTCCAGCCGTCCACCGACACCCTCACCATTTCGCCCGCCCAAAGAACGAACCTGCGCCTGGCCTTTGATGGGCGGACGAGTCTCACGGCGGTTGTCCGTGCCGAACGCGACGGCGTGGCCGTTCTGGATGCGATCCTGCTGCGCGGCGGCGTCGAGTTGGATCGCCGCAATTTGGCTATTTGTGTCGGAGGAGACATCGCGGCTTCGGAACTTGCGACGATCGGAACGTCGCGGGTGGGGCCCGGCGGCCGTCCGTGGGCAGGCGTTATGAATGCGCAGGCGTTGGCCATTCGCGTCGACGCCCAAAGCGGCTTGGCGGAGTGGTGGGCGAGAGACAGTGGGGGCTTTTCCCGCGTGGCACGCATCTTCCCGCTGGTGTCGCTGCTTCATGGGGAACGGGAACGGCATCTGGAGATTGTCCGCTGGCGAAGCTGGACTAACGATAGTCTGAGCCGTTTGTCCGCGCTCCTTGTCGGCGATTTGGGGCCGAAGGGCCAGGAACTCGCCGAGATCAAAATGAACGTGCTGGGGCAGGAGGAAGAGCCGTTCGGGATTCTCGTCCAGGTAACCCTCGAAGCCAAGCGACCGGTTTATCTTCGCGCTTTTGTCACGCCGAAAATCCTGGCGGGCGACGGGACGTTTGGCGATCGCAGAGACGAAGGCCTTCTCCCCGGTGTCGAATACCTCGAGCAGGGGGAACGCTCCTCGAGTCGGCTCGACTATCACGCGGATGAGTATTTGCGCACCGTTCCCCATCCGAAGAAAATTACTGTCCCTCTGATGGCGCTGACTTGCGGAAATCATCTGATCATGCTCAACTGGGATAGCCCTCGGCCCAACGGCGACGGCTTGCTCGCTCCCGCGGCCGGCTTTGCTTCGCCCAATTTTGTAGAGGGCCAGAAGAATCACCTGATGACCTTGTTCTGGCCATCGGTTCCCGATTTGGTTCGCGAGAACAGCTGGGAAGCGGAGAAGCCCACGCTCCTCAACCCCGGCCAACGTCTCGATTTCCAGTACCGGCTGTATGCGACAACGCGGCCCGGTATCCACGTGACTGAAGCGATTCCGACCTCTTTCGGGCGGATGGGCAAGGAGTGGCAGCCTCCGCTGCCGAAACCACCGCGCGATGTGGACGCCGAACGCGCGCTGTGCCGCATCGCTTACACCGATGTGGTCTGGCGCGAGAACGAGCGCGGCTGGAATCACGCCTTGCCTGCATCCGCCACGCAATGGGCGCCTCAGCCCTATACGTTCAATCTCCAGTTCCTCGAATCCGAGCGCGCCGAAATGACCTCGGGGCCGGAACGAACCCGCATCAGCCAGACCATCGAACAGGCTGCGGCCCGTCGCTGGAAAATGAACGGCGAGCGGCCCACCGCGGACGACTACTATTTTGTGGGCGAGACCTTGCTGGGGTGCATCGAGGCGAAGCAGGCGCAGGCGCGCTACATGATCAAGCAGCAGCGCGACGACGGCTCGTGGGGGTTCGACCCGCGCGATCCGCAACGGTCGGAACTCGGCGCGCAAGGTCAGGCCGAGCTGGGCATCGTCGCCGACCACGCCATCCCGATTCTGCAATATGCGCTGATGACCGGCGACCGCGAGGCCGAAGCTGCCGGTCTCAGGGCGTTGGAGCAAATGAAACGATATGTCATTCCCCGCGCGGCGCAGGTTTGGGAGATTCCGCTTCACACGCCCGACATCATGGGTTCGGCGCGCGGCGCGACGGCCTACCGCCTCGGTTATCTGCTGACGGGCAAGGGCGAGTATCTGGAGCGCGCCGACTATTGGCTCGCGACGGGCCTGCCGTTTGTCTATTCCTGGGGACACCCCAATTGGCCCTATTGGCGATATGCGACGATCCCGGTTTTTGGCGCCACGCACTATCGCGCGCCCAACTGGGAAGGCTTGCCCGTGCAATGGTGTGGTCTCGTTTACGCCGAGGAGATGCTTCGCTGCGCCCCGCTTCTCCACTCCTCCTATCGGTCCAATAGGTCCTATACGTCCCATGACGAACGCGTTGCCGTGGGGATTCTCCACAGCGGCATGTGGCAGCAGCCGGCCGAAGGCGAGTATCGCGGCCTGCTGCCCGATTCCTATCCTTTTGCCTCGAAGACGGGCAACGGGCCGTTCATCAATCCCGAGACCATTCTGCGGCCGCTGTGGCTGACGCGCGGGTTTGATTTCCGCGTCAATTCGGTCGTCCTGCCGCGTGGCGCCGACCGCGCGCTTCGCCTGAGCGCGTTGGTCCGAATCACGACCGCCACTATGGCCACCGATCGTTCTCTCGCGGCGACGTTCAGCGCCGTTCGTGGATTGCCTTTCGGCGTTTCGATTTGTGGCCTCGCGAGCGCGCCGCTCGAAGTCTCCTGGCAAGGCAAGCCCGTAGCCCGGCGCGACAGCCTCAATCGCAATGAATCGTGCTGGAACTCCCTGTCCGACCGCAGCTGGCTGCTGATCAATCTCATCGGCAGCGGCAAGGAAGACGAGTTGGTGGTGCGCTGAAACGCCCGAGCCCGAACTGTCCGACCAGACCAAAAGAACCAATGGGACCCACAGGGCCAACAGGGCCAATAAGTCCTATAGGTCCGACCAGTCCGATCCCTCAAATCCCCGCGATCTTCCAGACCTGGTCGAGCGATTCCTTGGTGGCGCGGATGGCGTCCTGCTCCGGCATTTTCCGGATGCGCTCGCTGAACGGCTCGACCATCACAGGGCCGTCGTAGCCGATCCCTTGCAGGCCGCGCAGAAAGCCCCTGATATCAATCACGCCGGTTTCGCCGGGCATGCACCGCACGTTGTCTTTCTGCTCATCCACGCGAATGCCTTTGGGTGCGTCGTTGACGTGGACGTCCACGATGGTCTTGTTGGTCCACCCGTCGAAATCCCTGGTCGTTCCGCCCGAAGTGTACCAATGCCAGCAGTCGAGGAGCAGCCCGACGTTGCCGGTTCCGATGGCGTCGCACAACTCGAGCATCCCTTGTGCGTTCCAGATGAACTCATATTTCCTGCCCGCGCGAGACGTCTTCGGCCCGACGAACTCAAGACCCAGCCGAATCTTGTAGTCTCTGAGGATTTTCGCTGTCTCGCCCAGCCGCCGCCGGTGCAGCTCGAAGTTCTCCTTGAAGGGGAGTTCATCGCTGGCAGGCGAGAGATACGTGCAGCAGCGCGTACAGCCGAATTGGGCGGCCGCGTCGGCGAGGCGTGGCAGCTCGGCGATCCTCTTGCGAAACTCTTCGTCGCCTCTGCGGAAGTTGACCGGCAGGCCAAAACTCGCCGGCTTGAGATAGTGGTTGGCCAGGTGCGTCTTGGCTTTCTCGATCCCGTAGCTGATCACGTCGGCCGGGCTGAAATAGATGCCCCGGAAACCCGCCTGACCGGCCAGCTCGACCGACTTTTCAAAACCCGTCTTCACGCCAATCGCCGATACACTCAATGCCTTGAACATGCAAAACCTCCTCAAAAAAGTCCACCCCGTCCACCCCACATCCACATGTGCCCGGGAGAAAACATGCGCGGACTTGCCAGACCTCTGGACGAAAAAGTCTAGATCTTCAACGTCGTCTCGAGCTTCTCGTTTTCCTTCATCATCTCCTCCCAGGTCACCATCGCGCCGCGATAGGCGGCGATGCGTCCCAGGACCGACGTCAGAGTGCTCTCGGCGCCCCGCGCGCCGCTGTTCACCGGCTTACCGGTCTCGATCGCCTCGACGAACGCTTTGACGTTTGCCACCGCCCCGTCCTGATAGATGTTTGTGGTCAGGCCACCCTCCCACGGATTATCGCCCGTGATCTTGACCGGTCCGCCGTAATGGGAATCCACCGTTCCCTTGTTCCCGAACAGACGA
>Ga0315280_10006620_pt1 | contig 15916 bp, 18 predicted proteins | sample YL17G06_40_MG_FD_203697 | JGI IMG/M metagenome (GOLD analysis project Ga0315280, IMG submission 203697) | Sediment microbial communities from Yellowstone Lake, YNP, Wyoming, USA - YL17G06_40 | ecosystem: Environmental > Aquatic > Freshwater > Lake > Sediment | place: USA: Wyoming | collected... | reverse complement strand
ATATGTAGGCAATGCGTCGAAAAAGAGTATGAAAAGTGCAGAACCTGTAAAGTCTACCAATTGGTAAACAAAATAGCGGGACGATAGAAAAATTACGCCATATTATTATCTATTTTACTTGCTATTTCGTCTAGAATTTTTGCGAAGGGATGCTCTGGTCTTTCTTGAGCGAAAAGGATGCCGCCTTCTGCCTTTAAAACATCGCAGAAACATGGTATTATTCCCAAAAGCGGAACTTGGTATAAGTCCTTAATCTTTGCTTGCAATTCCTCTCTTCCTGGCTGCGAATAAACGTCATGCAGAACTTTGTTCAAAACTATGTCGGTCTTCTTTTCAAATAAGTCGTAAAGTTCGTGTAACATACGTTTTGTTCCGTCAACATCTGATCTGTCAAGAGTCGTTGCAACAATTACTAAATCAGCACCTACTATAGCGTTTATAGACGAATATTGCAGTCCTGGGCTTGTGTCGAAAATCAAATAGTCAAAGCCTTTATCATTTAAGAGGGAATTTCTAAGAGCCAAAAGTCTTCCAAGAGCCCGCATCTCCCATTTTCTATCCTTTGCAGACATGTCTCTCATCGCTTCTGTTGCCGGGTTGGCTAGTCCGACAAAGAATTTACCCCTGTTTTGAATTCTGTCGCTTAAGTCTATCAACACTTTATCGATTTCGCATGTCCCGTTCAAATATTCATTCAGCCAACATTCTACCTTTTCAATTTTAAGAACTGTGGAAAGGCTTGGAGCTCGGAAGTCAAGGTCAAACAAGCAAACCTTTTTGCCGTGCTTAGCAAAGGTTGCTGCCAAGTTTGCGGAAAGGAGAGTTTTTCCTGTTCCGCCTTTGTACGAATGCACAGCTATTATTTTGCCCAAAGTTGTCACCCTTGACTTTCCTTTTCTGTATAGAAGTAGGCTTTTCTTCCTTTCCTTTCTTTTTTCAAATGTCCCATAATCACAAGCTGGTTTAAGTAGGCGCTTTCAACAGCCCTGGCTCTGTGCGTTTGTTGAGCAATCTCTTCGGCTGTGGCGCGGCCAAGTCTGCACAGGGTCATGGCTGTCTTTCTAAGGTGATCAGGCATGGAAAGCAACGTCATAACGTCTAGTGGTGTTTCTGGAAGTGGCTGAATGTCTTTTCTGCCATGTTTCTGCAACTCAATCATAACTTCCATTTTTTCATTTAGCCTCTCAAGGTTTTCTCTGATTTTCTCCAATATTTGCAACGGTCTTTTCCCTAGAACCTCTTGTTTAGACACCATGGTTCCCCAAAGTGTTTTACGTGTGCACAATAATGTAAAGAAGACAGCGTTTATTAAGTCTTACGAAACAAACATAATGATTCGTAAAATAAATACTAACTTACTAAGAAGCTCTATTTCCTGTAAACACCAGTCTTGGCCCAAAATATGCTCAAGAATATCATTGCTGATATCATGAGGATGAATAATGTGGCAGTGTATCCTGCGGCGAATGTTGCCATTTGTTCAAACATTTTGGTCATTAACAATAGAAGCGTGTAATAGGATAAAAGACGTGTTTCGGTGTTGAAAATATTACTAGGTGTGTAAGATAGTTTTTGTTAAAAAGTTGAAGGTGGTCAGTATGGTACTGGTATTCTGTTTCTTGCTTCTTCCACTATGGGTAACACTTGTTTTAGTTCTCTGAAGTATTTGAGTACTGTTATGCCCCTTTGGGTTACTGCGTAAACAGCCCTTCGCTTTCCAACGGTTCTTTCCTCAACTAGGCTTTGTTTTATTAGAAAGTCTAAGTATTCCTTTAGTACGCTGCAGTTTACGTTAGCCTTGTACATTATGTGGGTTAGCTTTAATGGACCACGGTGGGCTAACACTTTTAGGATATCTATATACATTTCTAGTTTGGAACGTCTCATTAATCCAAACCTCTTGGCATATTTTCATCCTTTTTATATAAAGCTTTTATGGATTCAAACTACGTCTTATTCCTATTTACTCTGCGTTAGTAGCTCCTTTTCTCTTGTGCTCGGATTAACACGTTTATTCTATTTTGGAAGGCTGTAACTAGGTCATCTAGCAATATTTTTTGCAATTCTGCCGAAATTCCCTTCATGTTTTCTCTGAAAACCTTAGCCATTTTAGATTCCAACTCTTTTCTCTGTTTAAGGGTGATTTTTGGATTCAACGGTTTTCCTCCACTTCACGCAAGGGAATAGGTGGGGGATATTTAACTAACTTATGAATAGAAAATATGAATCCAAAATCCACATTTTTTGCTGGGTAATAATTGTTGGAGTTGCCATGGCTTCTTTTGGCTATGTAGCCTTTGCGTGGTTGTCTATTTTAGGAGTAAAAAATAGCCAATACAGATAGACCCCCCTAGGTTTTCTGCCACGTTGTTGCTCTGAAGCGCCTAGACCACCCTTATATATAGGTTGAAGTTTTGGTTAGGCTTATGATGTTGTAAGCGAAGACTGGTCTCTTTGGGTGGTCTAGCCCCTCCCTTATATATACATTGAACTCCAAACCTCATGTTTTATGCTTCAGTTTTTATGATTTGTGGAAGAATCTGATTGAATCCTAAATAACTTATCGCTAACTTTTAAGAGTCATTTCGCCAATAATATCCGTTTAGGTGACAGAATGGTTGACATACCTTCTATTTCGGCAGTAATTGCATCTGCAAGTGTGGTGGCTGCAGCCATCTATTATGTTCTACAGCTTCGACATCAGACCAGAATGAGACAAACAGACCTCATCATGAGACTATATTCAACTCGAGATAGCAAGGAATTTCAAGAATCATGGAAAAAAGTCATGGCAAAGGAATTTGAAGAGTACAAAGACTATAAGAAATGGTATGATTGGTCAGACTTCATAGTAGTTGGGTTATTCTTTGAAGAAATAGGCATTCTCCTACATAGGAAACTTATAGACATCGGTCTAGTTGACGACCTCTTTAGTTACATAATCAAGACTACTTGGGAAAAAATCAGGCTAGTAGCAGAAGGCGTTAGGAAACATAATAATGCACCGCAAATATACGAGTGGTTTGAACACCTCTACAATGAAATGGAGAAAAGAGAGCAACCACTGGCAAAAATCCAGTAGAACACTCTTCCTATTCCCTTCTCATGTTACGATTCCAGAACTAGTATCGGGGTTTCTAGCGTATGGGCTAAGCTATTCAGAAATGCGCCACGGAGAATGTTTTTATTTTTGGTTTCGCTTATTGATTTCTTGCCGGATGATGAGAAGGCATTAGCTTGACACATGGATGAAATCTCAGAGTTACTCAGACGGCAAAGATTGAAGGAATCTATAAACTTTAGTATAGGATTGACCCAAATGAATGTGAAAATCATCTTATTATATCTCATAATGGGCGCACTGTTTTTTTCCGTAATCACCACAGGTTTGTTTGGCTTAACAATCCTTGCAAGCTCAACCGCGCGCACTTTATACGTTCCAGATAATTATGCTTCGATACAAGAAGCAATAGATGCTGCACAGGTTGGAGACACAATAAAAGTAAGAGCCGGACTGTACTATGAAAATCTGATTGTGTACAAGCCTATTACAATCCAAGGAGAGGATCGGACTAGCACGACAATTCAAGGCGATGGAACATCAGCTACTGTTTGGATACAAGCCAACAACTTAGTTGTAAGCGGGTTTACAATCAAAAATGCGGGAGAATATTATTCAAGCATAAGCATCGGCATGTATTGGGCTTGCAAGAACATCACAATCTGCGAAAACATCATAAAAAATACTGTTGAGGGCATTACAGTCTGGTGGAATTCAAGCTACGTTACCATTAGTAGAAACACTATTAGTGGTTGCGATTGCGGAATCGGTATCGATAATTCTACGGACAACACGATTAGCGGCAATGTTCTTACAGATAATACACACGCTGTTATGATGACTTACTGTGATAACAACACAATAACCGAAAACACATTCAAAAACAACGAACATTCCGGAATGGATAACGATTCTTGTTACAATAATACGGTGGTGCGCAACAACTTCATCAACAGCCCAGTGGACATTGACGAGACAGTTAACATTTGGGATGATGGTTCCATGGGCAATTATTACAGCAACTACGGAGGCAAAGACCTAAACGGAGACGGCATAGGAGACCTCCCTAATCAAATCGACGCCTCTAACCAAGACAATTTCCCCCTTATGGAACCTTGGAGTTTGGTTAGAACTTATGATGCATTTGTTTGGAACGAAAGGACCTACAAAGTCAACATACAAACCGATTCTATAGTAGCTGCCTTCAACTTCACGTACTCGCTAAGGCAAATCAGCTTCAACATTACAGGATGCAAAGGAGAGGCTGGATTTTGCAACGTCACCGTTCCAAATCTCCTTTTGATTGGTAAACCTTGGCAAGTGCGAATAGACGGAACTTCCATAAGCTTCAACAAGGTTGAAAACGAAACTCACACTTCGCTTTACTTCGCCCTTACTTTCAGTACTCACATGATAAAAATTGCAGGCACTCAAGCATTAGAAAAAATTCCGCCACATGCAGACGCTGGTTCTGACCAGATTGTTAAGGAGGGTACCAAGGTAACCTTTGACGGGTCGAGGTCAACTGACAACATAGGGATAACAAACTACACTTGGACTTTCGTTGACGAGACTCCCAAAATATTGGTCGGAATATTTTCAACTTATACATTCAATAGATTTGGCAACTACACAGTCACCTTAACCGTTATGGATGCTGTTGGAAACATGGACACTGACACAGTTACAATCACCGTACTCGAAGTCCCGAAAGGGCTTTCCTTGTGGCCTTTAGGACTCCTAATAGCAATAGTCATAGTTATTCTGTTGGCGATTGTATGGTGGAAACGAAGGTCAAGTTCAAAATAAGGCTTTTATCTGGCCAAAATAACCGCTCTTGAAACTTTCATATGTTTTGCAGGTGTTTAGATTTTTTGGGTTTTTCATTCTGGAATAACTAAAGCAAGTTTATCTGAAATTTGAACGCAAGAGAAAGTGCACGTAAGCATTAACAAAAACTTAAATCAATTTCATCTCTCTTTTATTCTGTGAAGTTTCTGAAAAGCGATAATCTAAAGAAAACGAAAATAAAGAAAAGAGGGAAATTAATGAGCTCGTCATGTCTTAAGAAAAAGAATATTCCTTTACCAGAACCAGAAACTGTGGATGGCTTAACCGCACAAGACATTATTGATAAGATAAACAGCTTCACTAAAAGAGCTGATCTTGCAGGCTCACAAGGCGAATTTATGGAAACCGACTTTATAGAATTGCTATGCGATTATCCACAATCCATGTGCAACCATCACTTGGGCGATAAACTTCAGATTATAATAACTCTCATATATCTTGATGGACAACCAAGTGCAGAAGACTTACAGCAATATGAACAGAATCTTAGGGAATGCGAAAAGGAACAATGGCGTTTTAACTCCAAACCAGAAAAACACAACCAGTTTTCTCATATGAACACTTGAGCATAATGTTTGATTGTTCTAAGGCAAGTATCCATGAAGCGATAAAACGGAAGGAAAGCCAAGCCAAGCAATTACTTAGCCAAGCATCCTTAAAAAACCAAGCGAAGGATATAGCCTTACAACAATTTATAGAGGAAGAAAAGCAGAAACTAGTAGAAACGAAGCAAAATAACCAAAGGATTGAACAAACAACCGAACAAACGTTTACTTAACATGCGGAGAGGATATATGTTACCGAGAAAACTTTTCTGTGTTCACTTCTTTGCTATAACAATGTTCTATTACCTTTTACAGCTTTATAGGAAATAGATTTAAGAAAACTTTGCATAAAATGGGTAAGCTAAGCGACGCACATTACCTAGTTAGGGTTAAGTCTATTTGCGCGCGCTATCTGAAGAAGAAATTGAAACACTGGCAAACAGTCAAGCTGAAAAAGAAGCTTTCATGAAGAGCACAGTCGCCTTTGTCTTAACATGGCTTGCTGGGTTCCTCGTCATCGGGTTCATTCCTAGGCACTTCATTCGATACAATTACGTTACCATTTCCTTCATTGTAGCATTTGTTGCCGGGCTTATAACACGTTGGATTGTTAAGGAAAGCGCCTATAAGAAGTATTATATACTTTACAAGGAACAACAGCAGACAAGTTCTTAGATGTAGATTGATTATAGATGGAAACTCGAATCTTTATTTTTTCTTGGCGGTTTTCCTAATTTTTGCGAAATAGACCAAAAGCGCAGCTCCAACTCCTGCCAATGTCACTATTGCAGCTACAACCCATATTGGAAAAGGTTCGGGTTGCTGTGTATTTATCATGAAATATATTGTTTCGGAAGCCCCGGTGTTCCATGCGTTATCTCGGGCATAAACTGTCAAGCTATGCACACCGTTAAGCAACCCATATAACGTTGTGTTTCCAGTGATGGTCACGTTCATTTTGCCATCTGAGCTGTAGCCAATCCAGGAAGTTGACTCGTTCACCGTGAAAGTCAATGGAACATCATTTGTGGAATAGACCGTGTTTTTTGGCGAGATAATGGAGATAAGTGGGGGTGAAGTGTCTGGTGGTGGAAAGCCTTGAATTGCCACATCATGTGTTGAATGTTGATAAGCAAAGTATATCCATCTGTAAGTGCCATTGTCATATAGTGTGCCATTAAAGTATAGTACTTCTGTTAGCCCATCGTCAATTACGACAGTATATGGAGGATAAATCAAATCTTTTGGAACATACACTCTGCAAAAACCAAATGTCTGCTTTGAGGTCATGTTGGAGACATGCATTTTAATCGTGTTGTTAGACCTGAAATGCTGAAAGGTTTCCAAAGTTGAGTTGGAAATGACGTTTGCATAATAGCCATAGGAAGTATTGAAGCTTGAAAACATACCCATGAGAGGATAATTGTCTGTATTTCTTTCGTTGATTCTGTTTGATGTGTCTCCGATTCCATCATGATTGAAGTCCGTTCCATTGTAATTGCTCCAGTAGTTGCCTTCGAGTCCGTCGTCCCAGACATGCACACTCTGGCTTCCTAAATCTAACTGTTTTGTGTTGTTGACGAGATTATTGCGAAAGATTGTATATTCTTGCGTGGGACCATACTCTAAATCTTCATAAATGCCAACATGATTGTTTATTATTTGATTACCAATTATCGAGTTATTGTCAAGGCTGATTGATATACCATATGTGTTTTGGCCAATCTTGTTGTTTTCGACATTGTTGTGATTAGCGTGGTTAGACAAATCAATACCACGAGTGTTGCCAAACACGTAATTATCGCTTATCTTATTATCTTTGCAGAAACTTGATAGGATTATGCCAGCATAACTTTCTGATACCCAATTGTTCTCTATCACGTTACTATTGGAGTAAACTGAGTAAATTCCAGAATCATGACTCCTCAAGATGTTATTTTTGATTCTGCTTCCTGTTGAAAGTTCAAGAAAGATGCCAGCAGTGCCTATGGAGCTTTTCTGTATTGTAAAGCCAGATATGGTTACATTCCGCGCCTTTACTGTCAGAATCCATCCGCGGTTTCTGCCGTCAATAATAGTTGTACTTTTGTTTTCTCCAATAAGCGACAAGTTATCCTTTTCAATTTGAAGGGCCCATTCTAGGTATGTTCCTGCTTTTACTCTTATTGTGTCTCCTTCTTTCGCTGCGTTTATCGCATCTTGTATAGTTGTGTAGTTGTCTGGAACCCAAATGGTTGTCTCATGAGCACTTAGATAGTCTAAGCTAGACTTGGAGAAATTCGTCGAAAGTGACCCACCTACAAATCTCAAAGGGAGTGTTCGCGAAAATAGCATTGTCACAATCACCAAGAACGAAACAAGAGTAAAAAGGCCTGGCTTTCTGCTCATATTGACTCGCCTATTATGTCTTCTTTTCCAATTCTTATGGCTTATGGAAGAAACAGCTAAATTTAAACAACGCAACGTCAATAAAGCATCAATTTTTGAGGCCATTAAAATCGTTATAAAGACATTGTTCAAAGGGCTAGCGTGTTGGTTGTAACACAGTCAACGCTGGAGACATCTCTCGAAGTCCAAACTAATAGTCAGCTTTTCATCTTTTTTGATATACCAAATGGCAGGATAGCATTCTTGAATATAAGCCTTATGAAAGTGCAGATATCCCCCGCAAATTCCTCTTTTTTTTGCAACTTGTATATTTGATATTTTCTTGTCTAGTTTCGTAGAAGTATGAATTGGTCTAACGTATAATCTTTATACACTCTTTTTAAGCAAAAATATAGATTTGATTAGTTAGGAAACGGGTATTCCTTGGCAATAAACTTATGACAGGAAATTAAGCATAAAAGCTTTGAAGCTTAACCAATTGGGAGAAGAGGTCGATGTAAGATGAATGGAAAACGATTGTTTAAGATGGCAAATAGAAAGCAAATTCCGTTAAAAACTGTATGTAAAATTGTGGATTATTGGTATAGTTGGATTGAGAGAGAAAAAGAAGAATGTCTTAGGTTATTCAAAAAAAGTTGATTAACATGAAACCTAGATAAATTGTGAACCCAAGTCCGAAAATTTGAATAATCCCAGTCTACCAAATACATCACTTTGACTATTCTAAATGTGTGAAATTGTCACAATCTATTGTTACTGGTCGGTGTTTTGAGGATTCAGAATGGGCCTATCGAGTATATGTAAGGCTTTGAGAATCGCTTGCGTTTTTGGATTTTCTATTTCTAATTCTATCATTTTCATGTGTCCATAAAATTTGGTTTTGATGATGTCTTCCTTCTCTAATATTTGGAGGTTGCGGTTTACTTGACTGTAGGTGCTATTAATGAGGCGGACGAGATTTGTCACGTGAGTTCTCTTGGTTTTGGAAAGGGCTAGCAGTGTCCTTTGTCTACAAGAAGATGCGATTATCTGCTCTAACTTCAAATGAGAACACTAATTATTTCTAAGGAATCAAACCTTATAAAGAAGATGAAAAAGTTGAAAGGGGAGAGTTCAGTTAAACTGTTTCCTCTATAAGAACTTTAACGGGGCGTTAAACAATGTAGAAGGATTTTCTGGAGGTTTTTGCTGAAATTTTTTGGTTACGATTTCTTTTGTTTCAGCAACATACCAGAGAGCAAAGTAGCTATTGCAAATATGGCGAGTGTTATTGTAACGGGGAATTCAGGTATCACTTCTGTTGCAAGAATTTTGATTTGAGAGGTGCTTTGGAATGGAACCATGAAGTATATGCTGGTGTGGGTTTGGTTTTGGTAGATGGCGTAGGGTTGAGGAACATTGTCAATAAGAACTGAGAAATAGCCCCACATCAAGGTTAAGGGTATGGTGACGTTGCAACCGCACAAACAATAGAAGAGGAGAAGCAACTTCTAGCAGCAGGCTTTAATTACGTCAACGAGAAAGACGGTATCACGGTTTTCAGAAAGCCAAAGAGGTTTAACAGTTAGTGTTTAAACTTAAAACAAGGTGGTTAGGCTTTTAAACGCTCCTTCTCTAAAGGGTATTTGGCGATGCTTGTGCCAAAAACTCCACACAAATTTGATATGGCTTTTCTAGAATCCGCATTAAAAGGGAAAACTCTCCTTGTCTATTGGTACCTGTTGCAGCAGCCCACACATGAGGTAGGAGTTCGTGAAGTTCAGCGAGCTTTAGGATTTTCCAGTCCCAGCATAGCTGTGCATCATCTTGAAAAGTTGCAGGATTTAGGCTTGATTCAGAAAAAAGGAACAGGCGAATACGCCCTTGAGGGCGAAGTAAAAGTTGGAATCCTTCGGTTTTTCACTCACATGGGCCGTTTTCTTGTGCCTCGCTATCTCTTCTATTCAGTTTTGTTTTCCACAATGCTAGCAGCCTATGTGACTTTACACATTTTGGGTCAGATAACTCCTAGCTTTTACACTTTGATGTTTGGCATACTTGCAACCATTATTTTTTGGGTTGAAACCTTCAGGTTGTGGAGGGCGAAGCCATTTTGAAGCCAAAACATAGTGTTCTAAAATGTAGACTTAAAAGCCACCAATTCCACCACTCCTCATAGAGGCGATGAAACCATGAAGAAAATTCTATTATATTCCTTGGTTGCCGTGGTTCTGGGGCTATCACTAATGCTTGTTCCGCTGATTACGATTTCAGAGGCTAAAGCTAATAGCTATCTTCTAACGCCAGAACACCTTTCGAGACAATTAGAAAAAATTGAAGGAACATACAGTCCGAATGCTGATGTTGAGATTTTCGCTATTAGTTTCGTGATTGCCTTAGTTGTGTATTTGTTGTTTAAGCACATACTACCTCATCACGATTACGGAAGGATTAGGCCGTATCTGTACTAGTTTTAGTACGATAATGTTCTAAAACATAGCATTAAAGAAAACTATTCACTATGTTTCTTCTTGTGTTGAATATGAAAATAAAAAGAAAGGAAATATGCTTCGGAATAATACTTAGCATTCTCATCGCTCTTTCAGCTGTTTACTTCAACATGAGAAACGAAGAGCCTTACTCACCAGATCTCCTGTCGGCAAATTCAAAGACAATGGGGGGACTAAACACTTACAGCCAAGAAACACAACAACATTTTAAACTAATTTCAGAAACAATTGAAGGCGAACTAAACAGAGGAACATTTGAAAACGTAGTTAATAGACTTGAAATTTTAACAGAAGAAAAGTACGGCTATGTTAAGTCACTGCGCATGACCTATCAGGATCAAGTTTGGAGCGGCTTAATGATTTGCAAGGTGCCGCCAACGAATGTAACGTTCTTCACGTTTGGTGCGAGAGCGATAATTGAGGCTAATGGAACAGTTACCTACATAAACATCAGCGTAGAAGACATAAACGCGACGCAACAGAGCCAAGAAAACACATATTCAACAATTAACCTAAATTTAAAGGAAATTAAGCCAGAAAATGGAGCGGGAATCGGAGTTTCGCTAGCACCAGTTTTATCAATTCTGACAACAAGCTTCCTGTGGATTGCCCAAGGGTTAATCATCGGCATACCATTATGTTTCGCATCCCTCGGCATAGTGATACTCGTTAACAGAGTAATTATCCCCTTATGGAAAAACACGCTAAAGAAGGCAAAACAACCCTACCAAACCTAAGGAGAAGTTGCCAATGGTCTCTACAATTGAAAAACAAATGCCGCCAAGACATTTACAACACTGCATTGAAGAACAAAAAGAAAACAGAGAAATCTCGAATATCCATGAAGCCCACCAAAAAATACTTGCCAAAAAATCGATTATGCGAGTGCAGGTATGTCTCCGTTGCGGAAGAAAGCTTCCATTCAAGAAGGGACGCAGAAGCTGCCCATACTGTCAACGTTCTCTTAGAACTGAGACCATAGTCCTTAAAGTTCTATAATTTTAGTCCATAACGTACTTGAAATGATTTCTTAGCATTCTCGAAGATTTCAGTTTTAACCTATAGTTAATTCGTCTAGGTTTCTTGGATAGTACGTGATTATCTCTGCGCCATCCTCTGTTATTAAAACGGTGTCTGAATGACGGAATCCTGCGAATCCAGTCTCGTAAATGCCTGGCTCACAACTGACAACCATTCCAGCACGTAAAGGCTCGTTATTGCCTATGTCTAACCATGGCGGTTCATGCCCTTCCAAGCCTAAACCGTGTCCAGTGTGATGCTTGACCAAGTGCATCAGACCAGCCTTTTTAAACACATTAATCGTTGCTCTGTCAACGTCGCTGCACTTGACTCCTGATTTAAAAGCTTCAAACGCGGCTTCTTGAGCTTTAACCATAACATTGAAACAGCGTTTCTGCTTGGCCGTTGGCCTCCCAACAATCATCGTTCGTTCCAGTTCACAGCTGTAGCCGCCTATGTCTGCTCCAGCACCCGTGACGATGACATCGCCTCTTCTAATCATGCGCTTTGTTGCAATAGAATGAGGTATAGCACTCATTTCACCTATCTGGCCTCTGAAGCCAACGCTCACGGGAGAACTTCTACGCAATGGTTCATAATCTGGTCCCAAAGCCTTTTTCATTATTATGGATGCTTCATGTGAAGCTGCTAAGGCAACGTCAACATCCCATAAGCCTTCAGCCGTATATTCTTGCAGTAAACTATGAGCTAGATTTGCCCATTTAGCGCTCTCTTTCATGAGGACTATTTCGTCTTCAGATTTTATGAGGCGCATAGAAGGCACCAAATCCTTCACATCAACAAACTTTGCTTCCCGAAACTTTTTTGTGATCAGTGGACCCTTGTAGCCCCAGATTCCAGCAGCCCCAGCTTTGCTGTCAATGCCTATGCGTTTTTTGGCGAAACCCATTTCCTTCAAGAAATCAGCAAAACAATCAATGGGATGCCTTTCTCCAGGATAATCTATGTAAGTCTTGACCTCTTCGATAACTCTTGTTTTTAATGGAACATGATCTTTTTCCAAAAGCGGACCCATAAAGGTGATTTTGCCATTAACTGGCATGATTACTGCTACTGGCCTTTCAGTGGCAATAAACGAGTAACCTGTCAGGTAGAATATGCTTGTAGGGTTCGTTAAATATATGGCGTCAAGCTTTCGCCTCCTTAAAAATTTTCTCACCCGTTCTATGCGGCATTTATATTCGGCTTCGCTAATTGAGAATTTTACCATTGTATCCCCCAAATGACTGTTAAAGGTTATAGTGCGGGAAACGCATAAATGCTTTTCACAGCAAGTACAAAACTTCGGGATGATGATGGAATGACAATCCAAAACTCTGTTTTGTTTCATATGCTGGATCTAAACTCGCTGGATACATCATGTGTCGCAAAGCAGAAAAAGGATATAGAGTGGGACCTTGGGTACGCAATCCTGAAAATCCGCAAGCCGCAAGGGAACTCTTAATGAAGTGTAAGGAAACAGTAGAGGAAAATGGGAAACTCTATGTGAGCGTTCCAGCTGTAAACAAAATAGCAGTTGAAATTCTGCAGGGCTTGGGTTTTGGGCAATATTCAAAGAGCATTCGCATGTACTTCGGAGAGAAACTCGAAACTAAGCGTGTAAGCGGAGTATTTGCTATTGGTGGTTCAGAAAAAGGCTAAATTAGACAGTATGTTTTATCGCTTTGCGGGCAAACGTTATGTAACCAGTATGTCCAGTCATTAATGTTTGAGGTCGCGTTTTTCCTCTTTCAGTTTGCATTCCACGCATTAAACATTCAACCGTTTCCATGTCCACGAAGCCATTTTCATTCAAGGCTTCAACCGTTTTGACTATTTGGTCTATTGTTGGGCTGAAAGAAACTAACGTACCACATGACTTTAGGGCATTATAAGCGTGTGAGACAACAAGCCACGGTGTCGCCAAATCAAGTATAACCGAGTCGATGTCGCTTTCATTTATTCCAGTAGTAACGTCCTTATTCTTCAGTTCCACGAAGTTGAATAAGTCAGCGCGTTTCAGGTTTTTCTCCGCTGTTTTCAGAAATTCCTCTCTGATTTCGTAGCTGTAAACCTTACCGTCTGGCTTAACATAATGGGCTAGGGCTGTTGTTAATGCTCCAGTGCCTGTTCCAGCTTCTACAACACGGCTTCCAGGGCCTATTCCGCTGAACATGACTATTAGAGCTATGTCTTTCGGATAAGTTATCTGAGTTTTTCGCACAGATTTCATAATGAAATCGCGTAGAAGAGGCTTTAACGCTGTGAATTCAACGCCTAAGCTGCTTAAAATGCAAGAACCGTAATCCTTTCCGATTAAATCATCAAATTTTACGAAGCCTTTATGCGTATGAAAGCTTTTGCCAGCCTCAACCTTAACCAAGTAGGTTTTCCGCTGGCTTAAGTAAAGAAGTATGTAGTCGCCTTCCATTATCGTTTGGGTTGACAACTATTATCACTAAGGTGTGTATTTGAAAGGATGCTTCGACCTGTCCTTATTTTCTATCAACTCTTCTATGCTAGGTCTGCCTTCTATTGCCTTGCGGATACCATGACGCATCGCCTTATAATTGTTTATGTAAACGCGTTGCCTATCAACAGCTGTCGGATGAACAAACACGTTTGCAATGATAATTAGGTCTTCAGCAGCCTCCTTAGGAATTGTTCCATCTGCAACACTGTCTATGACTGCTTTCGCTACTGCTGTTTGAGCAGGTCCATAAACCATGCTGGCTTGTCGCATACTCGTAATTGTAACCGTAGGAACGATTAGGGTTACAGGCTTAACAGCTAGATTCGGCTCCAAAATAGCCAGTAACGGTTCATGCCCAGGTGTTGGCGCAGCTTTAGCCTTCGCAAATGCCTCACCTAACGGACCATCTTTCTTGCCTAGAAGAAGGTCTATGTGGGCTACTTCTGCGCCCTGTCCAGCCAATGCCTCGCCTACACGTAGTTTGAGGTCTTTTATTGTTTCTGGTGTTATGTTTATCGCCATGAAGCGCTCTTCTATAGGCTTTTCAGCAATTTCGAATGTTACTGGTTTTGGCGTTATTTTGCCAATTTTTTCCAAGTCAAGGCGCAGCTCTTCCTTGGCTTCGTAGGTTAGTTCTCCGCCAACGCTTAGTGGCTTTCTGACGGGACCAACTTTGATCTTCATCATGTTTAGGGCTTCTTTTGTGCCTACGGCTCCGCTTCCAGCTATTATTCTGGCTATTTTCTGCACTTTATATTGCAGTTCACGGGCTTTTTGCAGTTCGCCATTTTTCACACAGTTGTAGATTTGAACCCAGATGTCGGGTATGACGTTGGCGCTCGCCAGTATAGCGCCTGAGCATCCGGCGGCTAATGCTGCTACGACAACTTCGTCGTGTCCGCATAGAACGTTGATTTTGTCTCTGACTTTTTCCAGCACAGCCAAGATAAAACTCAATTGTCCGCTGCTGTCTTTTACGCCGACAATGTTTGGGATTTGAGCTAAATCTTCAACCATCTGCCAAGGCAGTGGCAAACCTGTGCATTGCGGAATGTTGTAGAGAATTATTGGCAAGTCGACTTCGCTGGCGATTGTATAGTAATGTTCGTAGATTCCACGATCTGCGGGCTTCAAATAAAATGGTGTAACAATTAATGCAGCGTCGGCGCCTACATCTTTCGCGTACTTTGTCATTTCTACGGCTTGGTCTGTTCCGCTCGCTCCTGTTCCAGCAATTACTTTAACACGCCCATTAACTTCGTCAATAACCGTTTTTATGACACGTTTTTTCTCCTCTGTTGTCAAGTTTACAAACTCGCCCGTCGTGCCGCACGGAACAACTCCATGCACGCCTAACTCAATGCAGTGGTTAACCAAAGCCCGCAGTCTTTCTTCATCAACAGCTTTTCCATCATCCGTGAAAGGCGTAACCAAAGCAGGTAAAATCCCTTCAGGCTTAAACATGCGTCTCTCACCTTTTATCTTAAGCATAGATTTTATATCATTTAAGCTTTGAATTTACAAGCAGATAATCAGAACATCCAAAGGAAGAGCAAAATGGGCGTAAATATAAGCTATTGCGGTGTTTGCTGTAACCACTGCGGTATGCAAACTCGTATTCCCAAGATGGCAGAAGAGTTGAATAGATTCGTTCATGCCTACAAATATGGAGAATGGACAGGTTTTATAACACAAGAGTTTGAATTCGAAAACTTCATGAAAGGATTAAACTGGTTTGCCAATTCCGGCTGTAGCGGATGTCTCCAAGGTGGGGGAATGCCAACCTGCGAAGTTAGGAACTGCTGTAAAGAAAAAGGCTTGAATAACTGTTACTTCTGTAACGACTTTCCGAATTGCAAAAAGCTGGATTACCAGCGAGAAACGTACAGAATAAACGAAAACTATGAGAGGATAAAACAAATTGGCTATGAAAACTGGCTAAAAGAACAAGAAAAAAAGTCAGAAGCGAATTTTGATAACATTTGGTTCCTCGAAAAGAGAACTTCCAAGTGAAAATACTTAAATTTTGAGAGAGACTGAACACACTACTAAATGGAGGAAGCCCTCTTTGGATAGCCTAGGAGAAAAA
>Ga0315280_10006618_pt1 | contig 15921 bp, 16 predicted proteins | sample YL17G06_40_MG_FD_203697 | JGI IMG/M metagenome (GOLD analysis project Ga0315280, IMG submission 203697) | Sediment microbial communities from Yellowstone Lake, YNP, Wyoming, USA - YL17G06_40 | ecosystem: Environmental > Aquatic > Freshwater > Lake > Sediment | place: USA: Wyoming | collected... | reverse complement strand
AAAGCTGGCTGGGGGTTGATGCAGGTTTATAACCCGCCCAGGATAAAAGGACAGAAAGTCTGCTCTCCCCATCCCATCTGGTGAAGGTCTGCAAGCACTCAGGATCGCTTCAGCTTGAATACCGGGGCCTGTTTCGATGTGCTAAAAGTGAAAGGGGTCACAATGCGCTAAGGTGTGAAAAAATGTGAGATTGAAAGATTCGACCTCTTCTGGTATAAATCAATGAAATCTTAAAAGATAAGGAGACCACAATGACCAAGATTATTCTCATCCAGGGAAGCAACATGAACCTTTTAGGAATTCGCCAACCGGAGATCTACGGGACGACCTCGGCCGCCGAACTGGACAAAATGATGAACGACTATGCCGAGGGCAAAGGGTTCAAGCTGGAAATCTTCTACACGAACTCGGAAGGAGAATGTATCGACCGGATCATCAAGGCTTACCATGACAAGGTGGATGTCCTGGTGATGAACCCGGGAGGATTTACTTATGCCAGCCATGCCATCCGGGACACCATCAAGGGGCTAAAGATCCCTTATGTGGAAATCCACCTTTCCAACCATTATGAACGGGGCATTCATTCGGTGATTGCTCCTGCAGCCCAAGGAGTGATCATGGGGCTGGGAATCCAGGTTTATTTTCTGGGTCTGGATGCCGCCTTGCACATTGCCGAAAAGAAGAAATAAATGTTTTTAAAGGCAGGCCACTCGCATTCGCGGGTTTCCCAAAATGAAGGAAAAAAAATTTTAAAGAAAGGAGAGGGAAAGACATGAAAGCCGGGAAAATAATTTTTGGCGTGGTGATGGGGTTGGTCCTTAGTTTATTTTTCGTTTCCAGCCCCCAGGCCCAGGTCATCAATATCAAATTCGCCGATGCACTACCCCCCACCTGGTGTTACTACCAAGGGATGAAGGCCTACAAGGCCTACGTGGAACAGAAGCTTCCCAATCGGGTGAAGATGGAGCTCTACACTTCAGGCGTGCTGGGAGACCAGAAGACCCTCCTGGAATCGACTCGCATGGGGGCCCTGCAGATGTGCTTCATCACCAGCGCCATCAGCCAGGCCGTGGCCCCTTCGCACCGGGCCTGGTCCATTCCCTACATGCTCAAAACATCGGAGGAATTCTATAAATTTGCCTACGGACCAGTGGCCATCGAAATCGGCAACGATGTCGAGAAGGCTGGGTTGAAGTTTGTCACCTGGGTCAGCGCCGGAGAACGAGGGATTGCCTTGCGGAGCAAGTGCTTCACCAACCCGGAAACCATGAAGGGGATGAAGATTCGCGTAATGCAAGACCCTTTCCAGGCCAGTATTATTCAACATATGGGGGGAATCCCGGTGGCGATGAGTCTTGCTGAAGTATTTACCGCTCTACAAACCGGGCAGATTGACGGGGCAGAACTCGGCCCGTCACTCACGGTGACCGGGAAGTACTCGGACATTTGCAAAGCCTACGCCCGGACCCTCCAGTTCCGCATCCCCGGGGAGGTTCTGGCCAACCTGAAGTGGTGGAATGAGTTGCCCGCCAATGTCCGTAAGGTCCTGGAGGATGGGCTCCCCGTCCTGCGCAAGGTCAACGATGATTACATCGATAGGGACGAGGGCACCAGCGAGCCTGACCGCCTGAAGTTCATGGAGAAGAAGGGGATCAAGATGTGCCCGCTGGACCTGGAGGCTTTCAAGAAGGCCACTTTCCCGGTGATCGGGGAATTAAAGAAAACAATCGGCGACGCCACGGTGGATAAAGTTCTTAAGGCGGTCAAGTACTAAACGGAAAGAGGGGTTCAGCATTGCTGAACCCCTCTTTCAACCGGGGTTGATTGTCGCCGGCGGCCCAAATAAGTAAGGGTAAGGAGAAAGGAAAACGGATTCGCTTAGCAGGTACCTGGAGTTGTTCCTTAAGTTTATCTGCGCCGGGTTAGCTGCTGCTCTGACCATCGTGATCTTCCTCCAGGTTTTCTACCGCTTCATCCTGCGCGCCCCGCTGGTCTGGTCGGAAGAGATGGCCCTGTTCTTATTCCAGTGGAGCGTCTTCATGGGAGCAGCCCTGGCAGTGAGGCAGCGGGGTCATTTCGGGTTGGATATTTTCGTCCAGCGCCTGCCAGCCATCGTTGGCAGGACCCTGGATAAGTTCGGGCAGGTGATCGTTTTTTTCATCGCCGTAGGGATGATTTACTGGGGGTACCAGATCAGCCAGATGACCATGCTTCAGATCTATGCAACCCTGGAGTTTCCCGTCGGGTACACCTACATGGGGATCCCGCTGAGTGGAGTTTTTATGGCCCTTTTCGCCGTATTGAATGAAATCGAGGATTGGCGAAAGAGAAAAGGAAAGATTTGATTTATGGACGCTGTGACGGTTATGGTCCTGGCTTTTATTGTTTTGGTGGTTCTCAACGTTCCCATTGCCTTTTCCATGGCCTCAGCCACGATTCTTGCCCTTTTTGTGGGCGGAAATGTTCCCTTGCAGATGGTTCCCCAGAAGATGGCCTCGGGGATCGAGTCATTCCCTTTCCTGGCCATCCCTCTTTTCATCCTGACCGGAGGCTTTATGGAGACCGGGGGTATCAGCCGCCGGCTGGTTGAATTCGCCCAGAGACTGGTGGGACACATCCGTGGCGGGCTGGGTCTGGTAATGGTCGTGGCAGAGATGTTTTTCTCGGGAATCTCGGGTTCGGCGCTGGCCGACGCCTCAGCCATTGGAACGCTCCTTATCCCTTCCATGATCAAGGCGAACTACATACCTTCCCGGGCCGCGGCACTCATGGGGGCTGCCGCCGGAATGGGCATGCTGATTCCCCCCTGCCTGCTGATGGTCATCCTGGGGGCCATCGGCGGGATATCCATCGCCGGCTTATTCATGGCTGGATTCCTGCCCGCTTTCCTCATGGCCATCACTCTGGCGGTTCTTATTTACTACCAGGCACGCAAGGGAACCATCCCCGATTCTACGGAGAAGCGGGCCTCTATCCGGCAGGTCTTCCTCTCTTTCTTTCAGGCCATCCTTCCCCTGGGTTTACCGATCATCATCTTTGGTGGGATCCTTGGGGGTATTTTCACGGCCACCGAGGCAGCCGTGGTGGCCGCCGTCTATTCCTTTTTGGTGGGGGTCTTTATATACAAAGAGATCACCCCTCGTCAAGCGTTCGAGATTTTGGTGACCACCACCAAGTTGACTGGAGTGGTCTGCTTGCTCGTTGGATTCGCTTCCGGATTTTCCTGGGTACTGGCCACCCATCAGCTACCCCAGGTCCTCGGCTCCTGGATCATCGCCATTTCACCCAACAAATATGTCTTCATGCTTTTTACCATCGTCATCTTCCTGTTCTTCTCCGCTATTCTCGACGGGCTCCCGGCCATGCTGATCTTCTTCCCGATCCTCTACCCCACCGCCATGCAGCTGGGGATCGATCCCCTGCACTACGGAATCTTGATTGTCGGCACCATGGGCATCGGCCTGATCCTGCCGCCGATCGGGATTGTCCTGGTCATCATCTGCTCCATCACCAGGATCAAGCTGGGGGATACCTTAAAACCCATGTTCCCCTACATTATGCTCCTGGTTCTGGACCTGGTGATCATTGCTTACTGGCCCCAGCTGGTTCTTGTCCTCCCGAAACTCGTAGGCCTACATTGAAACAGAAACCTTTCCTTAGACAAAAAATGAAAATTGGAAGAACCTGAAACCCGAATAAAAGAAAAGGAGTAACCGCATGGGTACATACCATCGTTGGGAAGATTTCCCCCAGAGGACCGTCAGCTATCTCGCCGGCCGGCCCAATTCAGAGGGGATCAAAATAAGGATTCTATCGACCGAGCGGATGATGTTAACTGAAATCAACGTCAAAGGGGGAGGAACCGTTCCCCGCCACCACCACGAGGCTGAGCAGATCATCATCATCCAAAAAGGGGAAGCCCGCGTCACCACAGGGAAAGAACCCCCTCAGATCCTCAAGGCTGGAGACATCTGGATCGTGCCCTCGAACACCATGCACGGGCTCGAATACCTGGGGGCTGTGGAGGCCCTCGAGATCGTCAGCCCTCCCCGGCTGGATAATTTTATCGGCTACACAATTCCACATACTTTCTTTGAGGAAGATGAAAAACGGGGATGATCTCTTCCGATCGTCTCCGCATCGACAGAGCAATTCAGGATGGCTCCTTCTTTGAGAACGGGGCTTTCCTCTTTTTGGCATTGTCTCCTTTTTCAGTTCGCCCGGCTCGGTGAACCATCTTTTAAGTTTATTAAAGTTGGCCAAGAGGGAATCGGTGGAGAGGCTTTATCTTCACGCCCTGCTCGGCCGGCGTGGCGAGCACAAGGAGAGCGGAGCCCGGTATATTGAGTTGATTGAAAGAGAGATGGAAAACCTTGAACTAGTGCTTAATTGCATAAATTAGCGTATGAATTACTTCCATTTATGGGAAGTATTGGTGCCCAACCTTGTCGTGGTCCGGGGGCCAGGACGATGAGCGCCGGCAGCCTCGGCCGGGCGAAAAGTGCGGAAAAAGATTCAAGTTTTTTTCCTCCGCGGGAGGCGGGATTGCTTATTCCCGCCCCATCCACAGAGAAAGCACCGCCTTAGGATGCCCAGCGAAGTGCCCTGGCTCCCGGACCTGGATGGTACTCCAATTTTTGCAACTAAGCACTAGGCCGGGTGGCTTCAGTCATCGGCCGGTACTGGTCTTTGGACCGTGAAGAAAACTGGGATCGGATCGAGAAGACCTACCGCATGTTGGTATACGGCGAAGGCAAACCCGTTCCTTCAAATTAGCCCTTTGAAGTGGGGAGTAAACAAATGGATTCGGCGCGAGGGAGCAAGGGAATAAAAAGCTGGCCTAAATCAGAGCGGCCCCGAGAAATTTTACTGGAGAAAGGACCTGAATTCGTTTCTGATGCAGGATTGGTAGCAATACTTTTGCGTATCGGGATAAAAGGGAAGGATGCCGTCACCCTAAGTCGAGAGCTTCTTCACCATTTTGGTGGACTTAAAGGTTTACTGAACGCTAGGAAAAACGAGCTTGAGAAAGTTAAAGGGTTAGGGACAGCCAAAATCGCCCAATTACTTGCAGCTATCGAAATGGCCAAAAGGCAATTGAAAGAGGAGATGATCACCAAAAAGGCGATCAAAGGGCCGGAGGATGTAATTGAATATCTTTCCCTATCCATGGCCAATCTTAAGGAGGAGGTCTTTAGAGTCATTTACCTCAATAGCGCTAATGTAATTCTGGCTATTGAAGATTATTCAGGGGTACTGTTAATCAGTCTGCAGTCTATCCAAGAGAGGTAATTAAAAGGGCCCTGGAATTAAATGCTTCCGGGTTGATCTTTGTCCATAACCATCCTTCCGGCGATTTAAAGCCAAGCCAGCATGACCTGGCCCTGAATTTGAAATTGGTCAGAGCTTGCCAAACCGTAGACCTTACACCTCTGGATCATTTAATCATTGGCCCTACGGGTTATATTTCCTTCAAGGAAAAAGGGCTATTAAAAAATGATAATATTTAGTTTATCATTAATAAAAGTGATGATAAACTAAAAATATAAAAAAATATTGACATTCTTATTAATCCATCCTATTCTATAAACACTCAGTTCAAAAATTGGAGGGGATTTAATATGGGTAGGATCGATTTAGAAACATTGAAATCCCACCTCTGGGAGTCGGCCAATATTCTGAGAGGGAGCATCGACCCGGCCGATTACAAAAATTATATCTTTGGCTTGCTATTCTTAAAGCGCCTCTCCGATGTCTTTGAAGAGGAAGGAGAGAGGATCGAAAAGGAAATGGGCAATAAAGAGTTAGCCTGGAAAGAACCGGATGAACATGAATTTTTTGTTCCGGACAGGGCAAAGTGGGACTACATCAAGGCCCGAACCCAAAATTTAGGGGAGATTCTGAATAAAGCCAATGAGGCCTTGGAAGAATGGAATACTTCAACCTTGGAAGGGGTGCTTTCCGTTACGGATTTTAATGACAAGGACCGTTTACCCGATGTTGTCCTTTCCAAGTTGATCGCCCATTTTTCAAGAATTCGCCTCCGAAATGAAGATTTGAGCGAACCAGATATTCTGGGCCGGGCTTATGAATACCTCATCGCCCAATTTGCCGATGATGCAGGTAAGAAAGGGGGAGAATTTTATACCCCCAAAGAAGTGGTCACCCTTTTGGTGGAGATCTTGGATCCCCAGGAGAAAATGAGAATCTGTGATCCAGCTTGCGGCTCCGGGGGGATGCTGGTCCAATCTGTCTATCACCTCAGAGAAAAGGGGCAAAATCCTAAGAATATTTCCCTCTTCGGCCAGGAAAGAAACATCGGGACCTGGGCCATATGCAAAATGAACATGCTCCTCCATGGGTTGTCGAGCGCCAGGCTGGAGAAAGGCGATACCCTGAGGTCCCCCAAGCTCCTCATGGATCAAGGTAAACTGATGGAATTCGATGTCGTTATAGCCAATCCACCCTTTTCTCTTAAAAACTGGGGTTATGAAGAGGCGCAAAAGGACCCCTACCGGCGCTTCCGTTTTGGCATTCCACCCAAAGGGTATGGGGATTATGCTTTTGTTCAGCACATGATGGCAACATTGAACTTCCAAGGTCGCGCCGGGGTAGTACTTCCCCACGGGGTTTTATTCCGAGGTGGCGCTGAAGGCAAAATCCGAAAAGGGATTTTGGAAGAGGATTTATTGGAGGCTGTAATCGGGCTTCCCCCCAATCTGTTCTTCGGAACGGGTATCCCGGCCTGCCTTTTTATCATCAATCGAAATAAAAACAAGGAACGGAAAGGGAGAGTCTTTTTCCTGTATGGTGCCAATGACTACCTGGAAGGGAAAAACCAGAACAAATTGCGCCCTGAAGATATTGCCAAAATTGTCAGTGCTTACATGGATTATAAGGCGATCAAGAAATATTGCCGGACAGTACCTCTCGATGAAATTCGGGCTAATGATTATAACCTGAATATTACTCGTTACATTGATGTGACCGAGGAAGAGGAGCCCATCGACATCCAGAAAGCATTGGATGAGCTGAAAACCCTGAAAAGGGAGCGAGAGGCTACGGAAGAGAAGACGAATAAATTCTTGAAGGAGCTGGGATATCAGGTTTAATTCATTTTCATCCAAACCCCCCTTTCCTCTGGAGACTGCGCCGAAATGAAAAAGGGAGGCGTCATTCCCGCGAAAGCGGGAATCCAGTGAAATCTTTAGATGACAAAATCACCCCGCGTATCGCGGGGTAAGATTTGTCCCGTGATTTGGCCTGACTGGATGCCCGCCTGCGCGGGCATGACGAATTATGACAAAACCACTCGAGGAGGAACGAAAAACCATAGGGGTAATTGATATCTTATGCTCCGCGAAGAAATTGAATCGATATTGAGAGCCCTGGGAGAACAGTTAGAAGGATTAGCCCCAGAACCTGTTGAGATTTTAGTGTGCGGCGGGTCAGCCCTGAATCTCCTCGGTTTCATCCGGCGGGCGACGAAAGATGTAGATGTTATTGCTTATATACACAGGGATAAGGAAGGTAAGGTTTTTCTAATCAAGGTTGATCCCCTCGGGCCAGAATTAAAAGAAGCTTCCAGAAAAGTGGCCCGAGATTTTAACCTTCCCGAAAATTGGCTCAACACCGGCCCCGCTTCCGCAGTCGATTTCGGTCTCCCAGAAGGTCTGATGGAAAGGGTGATAACCCGGTCGTTTGGCAAGAAACTGGTTATTCATTTTCTGGGTCGTTATGATCAGATTCATTTTAAGCTGTACGCTGCAGTGGCCCAAGGGGCGGGCAAGCATTTTGATGATCTTTTAGCCCTGCAACCGACGGCTGAGGAACTGGGAAAAGCCGCTCGCTGGTCTATGACTCATGATATATCTGAAGGATACAAGCAGACTCTTCAGAGATTGTTAATTCATCTGGGATATGAAGATGTCGCCAAAAGACTTTAGGAGTTTTTTCCAGGAAAATATTTTGAACTTCCTCTGGCGCCAGTGGTCTGCCCTCGGTGTCCTGGGTGAGGCTAAAACCGCCGATCCTTGGGCAATCGATCCGGAACCGATGATTCTTTTTACGCTCGAAATGGGCCGGTACGAACCACGGCTTTTTGATGAATTGTTAGATTGGCTGGTAGTTAACGGCCGGTGGATTGATATCCAGAGACTGCGGGGGATCCTCCGCCAGAAAGATCCTGGGGTAGTGCAATTAACAGGCGCCGTAGCAGCCTTCCTAACGCAAGAAACTGCGGAGAGGAAATGGCAAAACATGGCGAAGTTCTGCAAGACCAAAATGTGGGAAGACGCGAAAGGCGCACAGCCCCTCTTTTTTGGCAAAGACGGAAAACCTCAGCCAATGGCGGACAAACCGGATTTTTCTTTTCTTTCCAGTGGCTTTAACCGACCGGAATTGGAGCTACGGGGGTTGACCCGCGAAGTACCCATCACGGCTCAAAGCACGATACGGTTTTTGTTAAGGGCCCTCTTTGGCGTTGGCTCCAGGGCAGAGTGCCTGGTTTATCTCTTGACCCATGATGGCGGGCATCCGGCTGAGGTAGCCAAAGCGATCGGCTTGTCTGTCCGGGGGACGCAGGATGCATTAATTGACCTTTCCCGATCCGGTCTTGTCCTTACCAGGGTGATAGGCAAGCGGAAAATCGAATACTGGCTTTCCCAAGAGCGCTGGTGGGAATTTCTATCCAAAGGGAGCCTAACCGAGATCAGGAAACCTATTTGGATTACCTGGATTGCTCTTTATTCAGGCCTTTCAAAGGTATGGGGGGCAATAAACGAAATTGGCAGAGAGGGAATGACAGATTACCTGCGGAGTTCCCGGCTTCGAGATTCCCTTGATGAGGTTGGCAACGAATTTTCCAAGAGTGGCCTGGACGTCCCACCCATTCCCGGAAGAGAAGTGGGTCCGCAGGAATACGAAAAAGCTTTCATAAAGTTTATCTCCCAAGTCTTTGGAGCAAAATAGATGGCTCAACAGATAAGCAGCTTAAAAACAGGCGTTAGATTTAAAGATACTCCTATTGGTAAAATTCCGTTGGATTGGGAGGTGACTTCCTTAGGAAAAATTGCATTTTTGGAATACGGTGAGTCATTGCCAGAAGGCAAACGTATAAAGGGAGAGTTTCCGGTCTATGGGTCAAATGGTTTAGTTGGTTATCATAAAAAACCGCTAGTAAAAGGCCCTGGGATAATTGTTGGGAGAAAAGGATCGGTTGGGGCAGTAACTTGGGTTGGAAATGATTTTTGGCCGATAGATACTACCTACTATATTTCTAAAGAACAAACAAAGGAAGATTTGAAATGGTTATTTTATCTGCTATTTAATATTAACTTAGTGCGGTTGAATGCTGCCACAGGTGTTCCAGGATTAAATCGAGATGAGCTGTATTCCGAAATAGTACCTTGCCCTCCCCATAATGAACAAAGGAAAATCGCTGAAAATTTATCAACTGTGGATGAGGCGATTGAGAAGACGGCCCAGATTATTGAGAAGGCCAAAGAGGTTAAAAGGGGTCTGATGCAAAACCTCCTCAGCCGCGGCATCGGCCATAGGAAATTTAAAAAAACCGAGATTGGGGAGATACCAGCCGAGTGGGAGGCTGTAAAAATAAAGGATATAACAGAAAAATTTTTCAATGGCGGAACACCGGATACTGGGAATAAAAATTATTGGGGTGGCAATATTCCTTGGATCACTGGAGCAGATTTTGAAGACCAGAAAATTAAGCAAATTCGAAGATACACAACTGATGAAGGGGTGAAAAGTAGTGCGACAAATGTTATCTCTAAAGGTAATCTATTGGTTGTCACAAGGACCGGTGTCGGAAAAATTGCTATTGCTCCATTTGACATTGCAATAAGTCAAGATATTACCGGGGTGATCTTAGATTCAAAAAAGGCTTTATCTAGATATATCTATTGGTATCTTGATTATAAGTCGAACCGATTAAAATCGATAATTCAAGGAACGTCAATTAATGGCCTACTGAGGGAAGATTTGGAATCGTTTGTGGTCCCCTTGCCCAATTTGAATGAACAAAAGAAGATTACTAAGATTTTATCTTCAATCAACGAAGAAATAGAAAAGGAATCAAGACATAAAGAACAATTAGAATCGTTGAAAAAAGGTTTAATGCAGATATTATTAACTGGCCAAGTCCGCGTGCAACCGTAGGGACAGCCCTGTGTGGCTGCCCAATAAAAAAGGGTGACAACACAGGATCGCCAATAAAATACCATGAATGGGCGACCATATCAGGTCGCCCCTACAGACGTATTTTGAATTTTGTAGGGGCAACCCTATGTGGTTGCCCTGATTGCTGATAATCGGGTATCACACGGTATAAAAAATGGGCGATCACATCGGGTCGCCCCTACAGATTTTAATATGACATTTAATCCTCAAATCCAACACCGTCATTCAATCCGATTAAAGGATTATGATTATTCTCAATCAGGCGCCTATTTTATAACAATTTGCACACACGATAGAGAATTGGTATTCAACCCCGAACTTGTCCAGGAAATGTTGAGGACCGTATGGAAAAAGATACCCGTAAAATTTCCAACGGTTCAGTTAGACGAATTTGTCGTGATGCCAAATCATATACATGGGATCATCCTGTTGACAGGGCAAATAGAAAACGGGCGACCACACAGGGTCGCCCCTACATTAGGGGATATTATTGCGTGGTATAAGACCGGGACTACCAATGCATACATAAAGGGCGTAAAAACCGAATGCTGGGCCCCTTTTAATGGAAAATTCTGGCAGCGAAATTATTTTGAACATATTATTCGTAATGAAGACGATTTGAATCAAATCCGCCAGTATATTCTTGATAATCCGCTCAAATGGGAAGAAGACGAAGACAATCCCAGAAGAAAGAATGGTTGTAGAGGCAACCCGGCGTGGTTGCCCAAAAGACACGGGACGACCACATGGGGGAAAAAGCGGGCGTCCACGCAGGGCCGCCAATGAAAAACCATGAATGGGCGACCACCTTGGGTCCCCCCTACCGGAAAACATGAACCCAAAATTTACCGAAGACACCCTCTCCGAGCAGCCCGTCATTGAACAGTTAAAGCGATTGGGATATGCCTGCATTCATGGGGATGAATTTGACCCGGAATTGACAGAAGATTGTGAACGGACAGCCCGAAGGGATGTGGTTTTAATCTCCAGGCTGGAAAAGAAACTTGCCGAAATCAATCCCCACCTGACTGAAGAAAGCATAAACAAGGCCATCCGAAGGGTGACCCACATACAGGCTGAAGGCCTGATGGAAGCCAATAGAATCTTTCACCAGGATTTGACTGCCGGTATATCCATCGATCAGGATGTTGGGGCGAAGAGGCAAAAGTTGACCGTTCGCTACGTTGATTTCGACAACCCTGACAAAAATGAGTTTCTGGCCGTCAATCAGTTCTGGGCGAAAGGCCCGAAGGAAACTTGCCGGCCAGATATCGTCATTTTCATTAACGGAATTCCCATCGTTGTGATTGAATGCAAGAGCCCTGTTGCCAAACAGATGGGAATCCAGAAGGCCATTGACCAGCTCAAGAGATACCAGGAAGAGATCCCTCAGCTCTTCAACACGAACCAGCTCCTCATCGCCCTGAACCTTTTTGGAGCCAAATACGGAGCGATCTTTGCGGAAGAAAACTTCTTTCATGAATGGAAGGCTTCAGGAGATCAGAAGTTTCCTAACATGGCTGACCACCCCTCAGTGAAGGAAATGTTAGAGCTTGGAACTAAAAAAGAAATATTCCAGCATGGAGACGCTCTCCAAAGCTGAAAGGAGAATTGAAAGGGTTGCCCACGATATAGTTGAACATTTTAACGCAATAATCCGGCCCAATGGCTTTAAGGCTCAAATTGTAGCTGTAGATAGGGCAATGGCCATCAAATACAAAGGGATCCTCGATAAATTGATCGGACCCAAACGGTCGGAGGTGGTCATAACGGTTAACAACGATGACCCGCAAGCATGGAAAGAAAAATATAGGCGAACCAGAGAGCAGGAAAATCTTATCAAGGAAGCCTTCAATGATCCGAAAAACCCGCTCGAATTTTTGATTGTCTGCGACAAGCTCTTGACCGGTTTTGATGCCCCTATAGAGCAGGTGATGTATCTGGATCAACGGTTGAAGGAGCACACCCTGCTTCAGGCCATTGCCCGAACGAACCGGACCTCCGCGAGAAAAAACTTTGGTCTGGTGGTGGATTATGTGGGCGTCGGCCGGGAGCTGGCCGAGGCATTGGTCATTTATGAAAAAGAAGACCTTGAAGGTATCTTCGGGGTCGATGATCTCCAGAAAGAGCTTGCTAATCTGGATTACTGGCACAAAAAAGCCCTAAGCTTCTTTGCCCGAATCGACCGGACGAAAGGGAGGCCGGAAGATATATTGCAAAAATGTATGGAGATTCTTGAACTGGAGGATATTCGAGGGGAGTTTGACGCCGCATTCCGGAAATTTGCCTAGAGTATGGATTTCCTGATGCCTGATCCAAAAGTTGACCCTTATCTTACAGATTTCAAATTCTTGGGAATCGTCAGGGAAGGCGTCAGGAATCTTTACCGGGATGAACGACTGAACCTCGAGGGTTGCAGCAAGAAGGTTGAAGCCTTGATCCATGCCCATATCACAGCAACGGGGATGGAGAGTATCCTTGAACCGATTAATATTACCGCCCCTGATTTTAAGGAAAAATTGGAGATTAAGGGTACTTCCAAGGCCAAAGCGAGTCATGTGGAGTACGCTATCCGTCAGACGATCACAGAAAAAATTGCTACCGACCCAGCTTTCTATGGTTCCCTTAAAGAGCGATTGGAAAGGATCATCGAGGAGGACCGGATAGAACGAAAGGATGAGGCCAAACTCTTGCTTGACCTCATGGAACTCGGAGAAAAGGAAAAGGAGCGGGAATCCTATTCCCAATCTATTGGATTGAAGGACGCCAGGGAATTCTCTTTCTATGGTCTCCTATTTCCCCTCAGAAAATCCATGTTTGCCAATTCTGAAGAGGAACAGGTTGCCTTTACGAAAAAAATCATTCAGTCCATCGATGAAAAACGGGTAATTGACTGGACAGACAAAGAAGACATTCAAAGAGAGATGAGAAAAGAGGTCAAAAGGCTTTTAAGAGCGAAGGGTTGTCAGGAGGATCAGGGAGAACCGTTAACCCGGGAGATTTTAAATCTGGCCCGGATTCATTTGAAAGAAGTCTAAAATGAACTTCATCCAATATGGTAAAAAGAAAATTAACTTTGAGATAAAAAGGGGAAATCGAAAAAAGACGGTGGCCATCCATGTTAATCCTATCGCAACCGTTACTGTTTTAGCTCCGCAATATTTGAGTGAAGAAAAAATTCGGATGATGGTTCAGAAAAAGGCACGGTGGATCATTGAAAAGCAGGAAATAATAAGAGAGAATAAGCATTTTAATTCCGTTAAAGAATTCGTGAGCGGGGAAGCTTTTCCCTATTTGGGCAGAGAATACCGGCTAAAGGTGGTCAAATCAAACTCAGAGAAAGAAGGGAAATGCGAACTCATTAATGGTAGATTTCTGGTGGAAATTAATAAAAATTTAGAAAATGGAAGATGGAAAGAAGCAGTAAAAATGGCTCTTATGGATTGGTATCTGGTGCATGCGAAAAAGAAAATACAAGAACGTGTGGACTACTATTCTGCACAGATAGGGGAAAAACCTGCATATATTGATATAAGGAAACAGAAGAAACGCTGGGGAAGTTGTTCTCACACTGGAGTTGTCCGTTTAAACTGGAAAATCATCATGGAACCTATCTCTGTAATAGATTATGTGATCGTCCATGAACTTTGCCATCTCAAGTATCCCCACCATTCATCCCAGTTCTGGCAAAAGGTTCAATCGATCATTGTAGATTATAAAAAGAGACGAGAGTTGCTAAAACAATATAGCTATACGATGGATGTTCTTGGTTAAAAAATAAGGGGATTTTTTTGAGGCCTCTGGCAGGCCAGCGTTTATTTTTGTTCATGGGTGGAAATGGATTGCGAAGGCGAAAGTGTCGTGTTATAAAAATACTGAGAAATTTCAAAGTGGTTGCCTAAATTTTTTTCCGATTTCAAAGGGAGGGAAATTCGATGAAGCAGAAAAAATGCTGGGCGGTATGGATGATTTTGCTGTTCATTTCCCTGATCTGGTTTTCGCTGGCCCAGGGCGCAGACCCGAAGAATGTCATTCTGCTGATCGGGGACGGGATGGGGCCAGAGTCTGTGGGGTTGGCCATTTATTATAATCGCTTCATGAATGGGATGGACAAACGATTGAACATAGAGCGTCTGATGGCTGCCGGGAATACCGGTTATTGTCTAAACTATCAATACGGTACGGTAGTCACCGATTCCGCTTCAGCGGCCACTGCCTTGGCCTCCGGAGTGAAGACCCGGGATGCGATCATTGGGAAAGACCATGATGGACGGCCGATGAAGACCATCACGGATATTGCCCGTCAACTCGGAAAATCCGCTGGCCTGATCAGCAACACTCGAATGACCCACGCTACCCCTGCTGCCTTCTTTGCCCACGTGATCCATCGGGACATGGAGAACGAAATTGCCGCGCAGCTCATTGAGCGAGGGGACCTGAGCGTGGCCTTCTCTGGGGGAGCACAGCATTTCATCCCCGCGGGAATGAAGGTCGAAGAACATCCCGACCTAAAAGGCATCGCTAAAAAAGCCGGATGGGGAGGGTCAAAACGAAAAGACAACCGGGATCTGATCGGGGAAGCCAAGAAGAAAGGATATGCCATCGTTGCCAATGACCGGGAGCTTTCTGCCTTAGAGGCCAAGAATACAGATAAACTTCTGGGACTTTTCTCGGCCTCAGGTTTCCCCAGCGCCATCGACCGTCAGTCCTATCACCGGACAGGAGTGCCAACGCTTTCTCAGTTGACCGAGAAGGCCCTGGAGATCCTGAAGAAAAATCCGCAAGGATTTTTTCTGATGGTGGAGGGAGGCCAGATTGATTGGGTAGCCCATGGCAATGATGTGGCCAGCGTTCTTCATGAAATGTTGGAATTTGATCAGGCGATTATAGTCGCTATGGCCTTTGCCGAATCAAACCTGGACACGCTGGTAGTAGTGACCGCTGACCATGATACTGGAGGATTGGCCATCGCTTACAGCAATTATAATCCTCCTGCGCCCCTAAAGTTGCCCAGTGGCGAGACCTGGAAGACGAAATACAACTTTGGCGAGAAAGGGATCTTCGAAAAGATGGCCAAGCAGAAAAAATCATTCCTGAGGATGGTCATGGATAGCAAGGGAAATCCCGCAGACCTGAAACGGGAAGTCGAAGAGAACAGTGCCTTCTCTCTGACTGAGGAGCAGGCGGCTTACGTGTTGGCCAAGGACCCTCGAACAGGATATCCAGAGACCAAAGAGTACAGCGAGTTTTATACCTTCGGGAAAGATACCCCTACGGCCCTGATGGGGCGCCTGTTCGGGAAAGAGACGAACACAGCTTGGGCTGTGGGCACTCATACCCACACGCCGGTGATGGTCTTTGCCAGAGGACCCCGGGCGGAAAAATTTCGGGGCCTGCTGGACAACGTGGACATTCCCCAGATCATCGTTCAAAGCTGGGGAGCTTCTTTGCCAGCGGCAAAGTAGTATCTCTTCACCGCAGAGAGCGCGGAGATTGCCGACAGGAAACACCATCTAAAATCTCAGTGTGCTCTGTGGCGAATGATAACCAGAAAGCAGCGATGATTTTCCAGCGCGTCATAGCTGCAACTAAAAGAAATCACCCCCTCCCAACCCTCCCCCCTCGAGGGCATAAGGGCTAACTTAAATCCCCCCTTTGAAAAAGGGGGGGTAGGGGGGATTTTAAGAGGGCCGAGGCCTGTTGAGGTACAATGCGCATCTC